>Ga0180007_10004985_pt1 | contig 13789 bp, 10 predicted proteins | sample MM_PC_MetaG_FD_121122 | JGI IMG/M metagenome (GOLD analysis project Ga0180007, IMG submission 121122) | Groundwater microbial communities from the Aspo Hard Rock Laboratory (HRL) deep subsurface site, Sweden - MM_PC_MetaG | ecosystem: Environmental > Aquatic > Deep subsurface > Groundwater... | reverse complement strand
ATCTATGTCCCCTTCTTTTAGCATTGATATTTTTTTTTCTATTGGCACATTAAAACTATAAATGTCTTGATATTTTTTGGTCGGCTCGGGATCGAAAGTATATGATGCCATATGGACATCAACCAAAGTCGGCAAAGTATAACTGGCAAAGGTGTTGGTGTCAAAAACCGATTTCGGCGGAATATTTGATCTTATAAAATCAATGGTCTCCATCCCGCCAAACTTCTGGGGATTGATAATTTGAAAAGTCGGGTCCTCCTCTTGAGCAAAAAAATGGCCGCTTTTTATCTCTTTGGTTAAATTAACCCTCAAATGATCTTGACTTTGACTAGATAAAAAGAAAACTAAAATAATCAAAAGCAGGTTCAAAACAAAGATATTCTTGATGTCTTCAAAATGAAAAAATTCTACTAATTTAGGCCGGTACTTTTGAATAATATATACGGCTAAAGAAACAATAAGGATAAGACCCCCAAGCCATAAGTAGCGCTCGTTCAGCCATTCGCTATTCTCGGACGAAAATACTCTTTCATAGAAATTCTCCACTGTCTCAAATCGTATCTGGAGCCAAAAAAGTAAAACAGTGATGACTAAAAGGGCAAGGTCACAACCTAAACGCAGCAAACGAGAAAATCGGGAGATTAACCGATCTATCAAGGCAAAAACAAAACCCCAAAGGAGCGCCCCAATAACCCATACCCAGCCCAAGTTAGCATACCAGCGTTTGATAAAAACATGAGATAAATTTTTTATCAGCCAATCTGTGACACCGGGGATATTGTGAATAATGGGCCCGAGAAGAAACAGTCCTAAAACAAAAGTCAACCGGCGATATTTCCGAATAAAGATTAAGGTAAACGGCAAAAAAAGATAAGAAAGCTTTAAAAAATGATCCCATTTGGTAAAACGGTCATTGCGCAAAATTGGCTCCAGAGTTTGAAAAATTCCCCAGTGTTCAGTCAGCGTCCCGCCTTTAATCTGCATCACAAGAAAGATCGGAATGGCCAAAAGTAGACTGGCGGTGCCGGCGAGAATAATTCTTTTTAAGATTGCCTTAAAATCCGGGTCGCGAAACTTGAAAATAGCATAAATACCAGCCAAAAACAAAATCGTAAAAAGATAGTAAAAATATTGAGTCGGATGAATAACTGTCATTAAACTAACCGTCAGCGTCAAAACGACCAAATGTTTGAAAGAAGAGTTTTTATTAAAAATATAACTGACCGCCAAAGCAAAACCCAAAGGCATAATGAGATATTGGTTTAAAGTGTCAGGAACGGGTAAACGCGTGAGAAGATAACCGTTTTGCCAGAAAACATAAATGATAAAGAGAAATGTTCCTAAGAGAGCCGTAAACTTAGAAGGAAGAATTTTTAATAAAAGCCAAAACCAGACCAGAATCGTCAAAATAGTTAAACTCAAAGGAATCTCCCGCCAAATCATAAAGATATTGGCGCCGGAAATTTGAGCCACCTCGGCCAGAAAAATATGCCAGAGGGAAAAAATATAAGCCGGATGGAATTGATTTTTAAGATAAGCAATATTTTCAATTGAGAGGGGTTGGTTTTCCACCACTTTGCGCATAGTCGCAAGATGATAGAGCGGATCGCCGGTGAAATTAGCGCCCGCTTGACCAACGGTGATAAGAACTAAAACAACAAAGATAAAGAGTAATAAATAAGAAAGATTTTCAAGTTTCAAAATATCTTTAAATTTCCACTCTCTAAAGGATTTTTCTGAATAAATCCAGTCAGTCACCAAAGCCCCAACGAATAAACCCAAACTCAAAATGAGATTGCCCGCCACCAGTTGAGTCAATCGTAAGTGAAACAAAAGAGCTAAAAGACAAAGAGCAAAGTTAAAAACCAAGCCCAAAGCAAGCCACAAAATGACTTGGCCGAAAGTATCTTCTGAAAATTTAACCTTAAAAATTCTTACGAGCGCAAACCCCGGGACGAAAATCATTGCCAAAGAAATCAGCGAAATTGAAAAAGGTGTCACGAGCTGACTAAAAAGTACTGTAAGAACGATTAAAAACACAAAAGGAAAATACAGACAAAACAAAGACTTTCTTTTTTCGATAAAGCTCATATTTATAATATATCACTAAAATTATGGTTTTTTAATCTTTGACAAAAACTGATTCTTTACGTTCTGGTTAAATGAATATATAATCTAACTAAAGATGAAGAAAAACATTAAAATCGTTATTATTTTAATTCTTGTTTTCGTATTATTAGGTGGCATAATCGGTTATCACTTTTTATATTACCGCAATAATCATCTTGACCCTATCTCTCACGCAACCTACTATGAAATCTTTGATAAAAACGCAATTCTAGATGGCACAGAAGATAATGCCAATGTTGTTGACCAAAAATTAGACAAACGGCTAAAAAAATACCAGCATACTTTTGAAAAAATGGCCGGAACTAATGACGGACAAACCCTAAAAGCTCTTTTTTATATGAACTTTGTCCATATGGCTGGTATTTATGGCAAACGGGAGCTCAAAAAAAACACCCTCAAAGATTTGCTTTGGGGCGGGCAATACCAGCATTGCGGTACAAATACGCTTTTTTTAGCTATGTTATTAGATAAAGCTGGCTATGAATTTCGCACTGTCTCCGTAGGTAATGGCAGCCATGGGTTTGTTGAAATAAAACTTGACAATAGCTGGCATATTCTTGATCCGACAGTTAATATTTGGATTAATAAAAATACCGAAGAATTATTATCAGAAAGCGACCGTGTTAATAAACAGTTCTTTTTAAAAGCGACTGATCAATATAATCAAAAAGCTTATGAAGGTATTGTCCGTGTCATAAATGTTCAAGATATGATGCTAAAACTCGGACCAGGATACAAACCAAAAATTGACCAATATAATTATATCAATCTGTCAGATTATAAATATTAAACTAATTAGGACTCAAGTACTTTCTAACAATCTTGGCAATTTTAAGATAAGCCGTGCCGTCGCCTAAGAAATTGGGATGATTTTTGGGTTTAGGAAAATTTTTGACCAAACGAACAATTTTTTTAACATCAGTGCCAGTCAATTTATTCCAACCAGTTTGAACCGTCTCCACCCATTCGGTCTCCCGACGCAAGGTAAGACAGGGAATTTTATCTAAATAGGCCTCACGTTGGACGCCGCCGGAATCAGTCAAAATGAGCCGAGCGTTGCTTTCTAAAATCATCATTTCCAAAAAGCCAATTGGCTCTATAAGACAAATGTGGGGGTTTCGAGTGATAATTTTATCTAATCCATAGGTTTTTAAATATTTCCCCGTACGAGGATGCACCGGAAAGATAATTGTTTCTTTAGTTTGGCTAAAGGCCTTAATAATATTTTCTAAGTTTTCTTTTGAGTCAGTATTCTCTTGCCGATGCACCGTGGCCAGAAGATAGCGTTTAGGGTGAAGTGTACAGGGTATAGTTTTTGATAGTTTTTCCAAAGTTTTGACATTTGAACTTTGAGCTTTGAGCTTTTTCTGGATATCATACATTACATCGCCCGTCAAATAGACATTCCGAGTTATACCCTCGCCTTTGAGAATTTTTGCCGCCGAGCGAGTACAAGCGAAAAGAAGGTCGGAAATATGATCAGAAACAATCCGATTGATTTCTTCCGGCATCTGGCGGTTGTAAGAACGCATGCCGGATTCCACATGCGCCACCGGGATATGAAGCTTTACAGCTGCTAAGGCCCCGGCCACGGTGGAATTAGTATCACCATAGATTATGACCAAATTGGGTTTTTCTTTGATAAGCACTTCTTCAATTTTTTCCAAGCATCTCGCCGTCTGTACCCCCTGACTACCCGAACCGACCCCTAAATTATAATCTGGCTTGGGTATTTTGAGCTCCTGGAAAAAAACTTCAGACATGTTTAAGTCATAATGCTGACCAGTATGGACCAAAATTTCCCGGGCAAACTTGCGCAGTTCTCTGGAAATCAAGGGGGTTTTGATAAATTGGGGACGGGCACCGATAATAGATACGATTTTTTTCATGGTAATCTACTTACTTTCCTTTCTCATTAAAATATAACTAAAGATTAGGCCTAGAGCAAATGTCCAAAAAATCATCACCGCCCGGGTGATCGCCGAAACTGCCAGACCATCGGCAGAAGAGAAACCCAAAGCCCGAGAAGGATAAATAATCGCCACCTCATAAAATCCGAGTGAAGCTGGGGCTAAACGAATGACTGACGAATAAAGCGAAAGGGTGGTGGCAAAAAAGGAATTAAGAAAGGTGATTTTAAAACCAAAAGTTAAGTAGGCGCAATAAAAAGCTAAGGCAGTGGCTAAAAACTGCCAGAAAGTGATGGCTAAAAGCTTATTGACTATTTCCTTATTTTTAAGATATTCCTGCCAAGAGATCAAAATTTTTATATTAATTTTGATTGGTAAAAAAGAAAGCGATGAGCATACAATCACCGTAAGGAAAATTACCGCCAGCGTCCAATTCCAGAGGTGAGAACGAAGATAATAAATGATCAAAGCCAACATTCCTGCCGAGGAATAGATTAAAAAATTGGTAACCCAGTTAGCAAAAACCGTCGTCAAAAATTTCCCATAAGAAAAATTATAGTTTTTTTTCATATAGACGGCTCTGATGCCAAAACCGCTAAAAGGGATGGTATAATTTCCCATTAAAGTGAGCATTGTTAAACCAAAATATTCGTGAAAAGATAGCTTCAGGGAGTAAGGTAGCAGAGAAACTCGAAAGAAAAAAGCGGTTATCCAAAAAGAAATCGGTATTAAAATAAAGAGGCCGATCAGAGACCACCAGGAAACGATATGGATTTTGCTAAACTGGGGCCATTGGGTTTTCAGATAGTAACCGAGCAAAATGACAATACCGAGAAAAACTAAAATTGAAATAATTTTTTTCCAGTTAAATTTTTTCATAAAAGTTTAATAGTTTTTGACCCTCGACTTCCCAATTGTATTTGTTTTTCGCTAATCCCTCAAGGCGGTGGCGATATTGCTTCTGGGCTCGAGTTTTAGTCATCTCGATAATTTTTTGAGCGATTAATGTTGGCTTGGCGGGATCTACCACCTCACCAAGACCATTTTTACTGATAATTTTTTTAAACTCGGGGAAATTACTGCCCAAAACAGGGACTTTGGCCGCCAGATATTGAAAAATTTTATTGGGCAAAGAATAATAGTAGCTTAAAGAAATTTTCTGAGTCAGCGCCAGCCCTAAATCCGCTTGGGCGATGGTGGAGAGCATTTCATTCGGTGCCACTGCCGGGAAAAAATAGATGTTTTTTAGTCCTAATTTTTGGGTTAATATTTTCGCCTGGGTTTCTGTTTTCCCGCCGCCAATAAAAACGACGATGTAATTTTGGGGTAAAAATTTGGCCGCCGCGATCATCTGTTCCATCCCCCTGCCTTCATCGGCGGCGCCAAGATGAAGAATAATTTTTTTATCTGGAAATTTTTCTCTTAAATTTAAAAGAGATTTTTTCTTTTTACCACAGACCGAAACATTGTACAAAGAGATAAATTTTTTGCCATACTTCCGCGATAAATATCCAGCCAGCGACCTATTAACCGTAATGCCTGATCGAACACGCCAAATTAACAATTTTTCCAATAGCGGCAAAAACCAACGGATGCCCCGTAAATTGGCGAAAGGATACATATCCGACCAAAGTTCATGTGAATCATAAATTAAAATTTTACGCTTGAGGAAAGCTGATAGGAAAGCACACAAAAGGCCATCCAGATCGTGAGCATGATAAATATCGGGATTTTCTCGAAAAGCGGCCCTGGCTAAAGAAAATAATGACAAAAAAATATTTATTTGGAAAAAAGATATTTTCGGATAATCAATTTGTTTTACGATAAAAGGATGCTTATGGCTTTTTTGATCTGGATATCTTCGCGCCAAAACCGTCACCTTATGGGACTCTGATAAAGAGCTTGCCTCATTTAAAATCCGAGTATCGTGATAGATTTCAGAGGTTGTGATCATACAAATTTTCATAATAGCTCTCGATATAGTTGATCTAATTTGGCAAAATTTTTTGTCATTTCCGCGTTCTGCGCTATCAATGCTCGATTAAATTCACCTATCTTTTGCCACTTTGAGATAGGATATCCCAAAGCATCAACGATTGCTTCAGTTGTTGCCTGAACATCCATGATAGGTACTTGCCATAAATTTTTGCCTATGGGTTTAATCTGAGTTTTATCGAAAATCCATTCATTAATGTAAGGCAAGGCCGTCGCCACAATTTTCTTTTCTGTAGCCATTGCCTCTAAAAATGCCACACTGCAGCCGTCGGAAGAAGAAATGCTGGCGACCACATCGGCTAAATTATAAATTTGCGCCATTTCTTGAGGATTTAGCCGAGGTAAAAATCTCACGCTTTTAAGCAAATTAAAACGAACAAGCAATTTTTTTATCTCCGCTAAATAAGAATTTTCCGCATTTTGCTCTAAAAGAAAAAGGGTAATATTTTTTCTTCGGGCAATGGGGGCACAGGCCTTAATTAAAATGTCAATATTATAAATCGGCGCAAGGGAACGCGGACAAAAGATAATTTGACCATTCCCAACTTGATATTTTTCTCTTAAAAAATCAACATTTTTCTTCTTGAAAATATTTAAGTCAACGCCAAAATGAACCAGCTTGGCTTTTTCACTCGGTATACCGATTTTATGGGCTTTTTCGCGTAGGGCCTCGGATGAGACGGTTACCAAATCAGCTCTTTGCAAAGTTTTTTTAATCAGATACTTTTCTGGTCCGATAAATTTCTCATAATTCATCACATCCGAGCCCCAGGGAGTGACCACATATGGCTTAAACCCTGAAAGATAAGCCCAAATGCCGGCAAAAACCAGGTCTTGACCATGAACAATATCCGGACTAATTTGACTGATAATTTTTCTAATTTTATAGAGGGACCTTGCAAAATACCAAGGCGTGAAACTGTTTTTACCGAGCCAATAAGTTTTTGCTCCGTCTATTTTACCCGGTTTTGTGGAAATAAAATGAATTTCATAATTTTTTTTAACAAAGTATTGACAAAGATTTTGATTTTGAGGTGAGCAAATATTTCCGATTAAACACAATTTAATTTTTCGATTTATTTTTGTTAAATTGTTAAATATTTCTGCTAAATTGTTGGTCAAATTTTTTCTCTCATAATTTGCTAAATTAACCTCGGGAATTTTTAAATCATTTTGGCACCATTTTTGATATATTTTTAATAATTTTTCTTTGATTTCTTTTTGATTTTCTGGATCAGCGACCTCACCAACATTTAATTTTTGCACCAATTTAGACGCCCCGGTGTGTTTGGGAGCGAGCGCAAAAATTGGCTTTCGCGCCGCAAGATACTCGTAAATCTTACCGGTCATGGCGCTGGAACGATCTTTGGGGCTTAAAATTAAAAGCAGGATATCAGCCTCGTAAAGCTTTCTAATTATATCTTTATGGGGTAATCTTTTATTTTGACCAAAAAATTCAACCTCAAGGGGAAGATTAAGGTCTTTGACGATCTCCAAAAATGCATCTGTTGTTCTTGTACCATAGATAGTCCCCGTATGAACAATGCTCATTTTTTTTCTTTTAGTTCGATTAAAAAATACATTTTGAAAATCTTCAGCGTCAAACCCATTAGTAATGGTCGTAAATTTGTGAGTTTTTTTACCAAGAATTCTTTGGTAATTACTTGTTAAACCCTCCGAAACAGAGATGATAGCATCAGCGTTATTCAGAATTTTCTTTTCAAGAACTTGGGCTAATTTTCTATGATAAACAGTCTTAAAGCCAAATTCCAGATTGTTTGTCCACTCATCTCGAAAGTCGGCCACCCATTTTACCCCGGTGAGTTTTTTTAAAATCATCGCTATCAGGTGGTCGCTTGCCGGGGCAAAAGAGCTAAAAATGATCTTAATCTTTTCTTTTTTAATGATTCTGTATCCAGAAACAATCGCCGCTAAAAACCAAAGAATCTGGCGGTCAGGTATCAAAAATAGAGGATAAACAAGGTATGCCAAAAAAGATTGCCAAAAATGACCCTTAAACCAAAAAGCGGGCTCAAAATATCTCACTCTGGTAATGGCTACATCGGAAGGGATATCCTTTAATAAGCTCGGGTCTTTAATCGGATAAAAACCTTCTTGGACCGTTAAGACATAAGGTTTCCAACCAAAATTTGCCAGATATTTGACGAATTTGGTCACCCTTATTACGCCACCACCACCAACTGGCGGAAAGAAATAACTAATTATCAAAACTTTATTCATAGCAAGACCCATAAATTGCTAAATATTGCTTAGCGATCTTTCTTGAATCGTGATATTTATAGGCAAATTTTTGGCTCTCCGCCCCCCTTAACTTTAAATCTTCAGGATGCGCCAGAAGATCTTTTAGATCCCTCTCTAAGAACCAGATGTTAGTATTAACCAGCGGCAAGTCAGCGGCAAAATCCACATACTGAAGATATGAAGGATTAATAAAAGCCATCACCACTTTGCCCATGGCCATCGCTTCAGCGGCCAAACCGCCATACCAGCCGACCAACAGCTGATCAATAATAATATCGGCTTTGGCTATTTCCCGAAGCAGCTTTTGGTGCTCTATCCCTTGAATGATTTTAAATTCCGCTTGGGGAGAAAATTTTCTAAGACGCCGAAAAACTTTCTTGATATGCTCGGTCCCCTTTATTCGCGATTGAGACGGGGCGTGCAGAACAACTATCTTTTGTTTGTTTTGACCCTCAACCAGCGCGGCCAGCGTTTTCACATCCCGGCCGTAAGGGATGATGGTATCAAAACGACTGACATAATCAACCAAAAAAGGGCCGGTAAGCACAATTTTGTCCGCAAAAAAACAAAAAAAATTCATCCGCATCCTTTTTTCTAAATTTACCCAGCCGGTCTTTTCGACTGGACGCACTTCCGAACCGCGAAAGGTACAGACAACCTTTTTACCCAAGATTTTTAAAATGAACAAATTGAGCGGATAAAAAAAGAAAACTTCCATATAGTTAAAATGCCAAATATCGTACCGGGGCAGAATTTTCCAAAAATAAAAAAATCTTTGCCAGAAAGAAAGAAATCTGTTTTTGGAGAACTCAAGTAAAATATCCACCGGCATATCATAGCGGATCTTACCCATACCATAAAAATCAATCTGGTATCCCCTCCTCTTCAACACGCGGGTAAAAGCGTAAATTCCGGCGGCACCGGCAGAATTAAACCCGACGAAAATTCTTTTGTGTTTTAGGGCGCCGCCCGGACGCCGTCCGGAGGACTGGACTCTGTCCGGAGGAGGGCTCTGCCCGGAGGGATATTTTTTGAGCATTTTGGCTTGGGGTTACTTCCTCAATAACTTTGGTTAATCTGGCATAAAAATCTCTTTCAAAATTCATACCCAATTTTATTATTTTCAAATTATCAATTTCGAATTTCTTAATATCACCCGGCACCCAGTCCTTATAAATTGGCTTAAGATCCGGTCGGCCGAAAACTTTCAAAATCGTCTGGCACAAATCATTGATCGTGACCCTAATGCCTGAAGCGCAATTGTAAATTTCGCCAGTTGCCTCTTTTTTAACCGCCGCCAAAAGATTGGCCTTAACAATATCTTTAACATAGGTGAAAGACCGCTCCTGTCTGCCAGTACCAAAAATTATCGGGTGTTTGCTCTCCAACATATTGCGAATAAAAATCGCCACCACGCCGCCAAATTCATTTGACTCTTGGCGGTTGCCATAAACATGAAAATACCTCAAGATGGTGGTATCAAGACCATGCTCCTTTTGAAAAACTTGGATATATTTCTCGGCCGCCAATTTAGAGACACCATAATAAGACACCGGATTTAAAGGATGTTTTTCATCTGTCGGAAAAATCTTGGCCTCCCCATAGACAGAACCGGTGGAGGCGTGAACAAATTTTTTGGTTTTATTTTTAACTGCTAATTCCAAAAGATTAAAAGTTCCCTCGCCATTAACCACCAGATCGCGCCGCGGGTCAATCAGACAAACGCTTTTTTTAGAAGCAGCATTATGAAAAACGATATCAATTCCCTGAAAATACCGGGGCAACTTTTTCATATCGGTAATATCACATTTGGCTTCAGTAAAATTGGCATATTTTTTAAGATGCTTGAGATTAAATTTTTTACCGGCCGAATAATCATCAATTGAGACAACCGGAAAACCGTGGCTAACTAGTTCTTCGCAAAGATGCGAGCCGATAAAACCGGCGCCGCCGGTAATTAAGGCCTTACGATACTTTTTTTTAAATTGTGAGTAAATTTCGTCATTCGTCATCTTTGGCTCTTTCCAATTTTCAGGAATCTTTTTAGATATATTTTAAGATATTGAATTTCTTTTTTCTCTATCACTCCCAACAAATACAAAAGCAGAAAAAAACCGATCACTTGGGCGAATTTAACCGCTAAATTGCCCCCAAAATTAAAACGCCAAAGTTGAGACGAAAATAGAATTATCCCAAAAGTCACAAAAGCCAGCTTGGCAATTTTTGACCAATCAAATTGCAAAGGGATAAATTTCTGACTATTAAAATAATAAGCAACCGTCAAAAACAGATATGATAGGGCTGTCGCCCAACCAGCTCCCACCATACCATATTTAGGAATCAAAAAAAAGTTCAAGATGATATTTAAAATAGCGGCGAGCCCTGTGTAAAAAGCCAAATATTTCGTTTTGCGCGACAAAGTGATACCCAAAGAAGTCACTTGACCGCTGGCGGCGAAAACCATCGCCAAAGAAAGCGGGGCAATAACTTTAGCCGAACCATAAAAAGAGGGAGTCGCAAAAATCTTCAAAATTTCCTGACCAAATAAAGAAATTAAAAGAGCGCCGCCAAAGAAGAAAATTAAATAATAAAGAAAAAAACGCGGCACAAATTGATAAAAAACCTTTTTTTGTTCAAAATAAATCTTCATCACTTGAGGCGACCAGGCCTGGCCCAGAGCAAAAGAGAAAAAAACCAAGATACTGGCAATATTAACGCCAATAGAATACAAACCCAATTCTGAAAGGTTGCGGTAGTGATTAATAAAAAATCTATCAGAAAGGTCAAAAACAAAAAAAGACAAGGAGGCCGGCACAATCATCGCGCCAAACAAAATCATTTCTTTAAGGCGAGAAAAGGAAATTTTAAATTGCAGTGTACGCCTAATTAGATAAAGAGCCAAGATTAAGCTAAAAAAGGTGCCGAGCAATGATCCGAAAAAATAACCTCCCAGCCCTAATTTGAGAAAATAAGTAAAATAAATCATCAGGCCTGTAGAGAGAATGGCATTGCATCCGGCAATAAAAGCAAAGGTTTTGGCGCGAAATTCCAGACGAAAAACCACTTTGGCCAAATTAATCAACAAAGTTAAATAAGCCGTCCAAAAAGCAATCAAAAAGAGCGTTCTATAGAGTGGGGTTTTAAAAATAAGCTGGGCAAGATATGGGCTCAAAAAACTGGCAAGAGTAATAATTATCAGGCCCCAAAGAAGAAGGAACCAAAAAGCCGAAGAAATGACCTCTTTTCTTTCTTTCTTATATTGATAGTAACTGACGAAAATGGCATTATCCATCCCAAAAATTAAAAACAAACTAACAAAAGAAATCACCGAGGCAATCAAGCTAATCACGCCATATTCAGCCGGTAAAAAAATACGCGTAAAAATCGGCGCAGTAATTAAGGCCAAAATTTTCAAAACCGCATTGCCCGAGCCATAGATTAAACTATCTTTGGAAAGCCCAACAAAATATTTTTCTAAAGAAACTTTTTTCATACCGCCTAATAATAGCCAAAGAAGAAAAAGAGCGCAAGTAAAGAGAACAACTTAAAATCGTCCTAACGCGATCTATTTTTCTTTTTTTGGATAAAAAATGCCAATAATGAGAAAAGGATTCTTGGAGCAAAGATGAAATGCTTGAGTAGTACCCAGAAAAAAGTAAAGGTCTTTATTGTTAATAAAATCAGTTAAAAATCTATTCTTAACATGTTGAATCGCTTGGTCTTCGGTACACTTATACCTTCTTAAACAATTCCAATACAAAGCTCCGACTTCCCAATCTTGGACCAATAACTTACTTTCTACGCCAGTTCGATCTTTGAATCGGTAATAAAAATTATAAGGTAATTTACTTACTGGCTTTAATCTCTCCTCAAATAAATTCATTTGATTCAATTGCGCTAACTTGTCCTTGTTCCAATTACGGTCAGTTGGTTCTGCGACAAAATCAAGAATCCGAGTTGGCTTAAAAGTTGCAAGCGAAGTTCGTTTTTTAGGATCTTTCGCTCCACTTATCAGCTCGCTCAAATCAGAATAAACTTTATGAAGTGCTAATTCTTTTCGCTTTTGCCAATTCTTTTTTGTGTTCACCCAATCCAACACAATGATATCAGAATTTGGTCTGTAGCTTTCAGGCCGAAAATCCCTCTTGTTTCTGACTAAATCCACTTCAATCCAATGGTATTTTTTATATTGGGCGTAATAAGCTAATTTTCTGAACGGAACAGGGTAAATCCTAACCCAAGAGCCATCCTCTTTAAACCCGGCTGTACAAACGAGTTCATTATATTTACCAGAAATAGAAGGATAGGTTTTAACAGATATAAGTATTTTAGTTTTCACTCTAAATCCGTGTATAGCTCAATTGCTTTCTTATCAACTAATTTTTTTAATATCCTGGTTCTATGACACATATCAGGATCAGCCTCAAAACACATAAGGCATATTCTTTTATAAGAGTGCCATAGTCGAAGAATTTGCCAAAGATATCTATCCGAATTAGCTAATGTAGTTTTTTCATATTCATCAAATAAGGCACGGTAATCGTTAATGCTTTTTAGTTCCTTCCGTTTATCAGAAACAATGCCTAGTTCGGGAATGTGTATGTAAGAAATATTAAAGTAATCAAGATTGTTTTTTAACTGGCTTTTCGAAAAACCATATTTCATACTAATAGGATTTTTTCTTACATCCACTAAGATTTTTATATTATTTTTTATCAAGGCATTAATAAATCCTTCGGTACTCTTGCCTTCATATCCGATCGAAAAAACTTCGGGCGATCTTAAAGAATAATACAAATTTTTATTTCTGTTTATCTCATCCGTTGTCAAAAATTTATCCGCAATTTCACTATTGATAGTATAATAAGAGAACTTTTTATAGACATGTTGCACGAGTTCGTCTCTAGTCATATTCCCATAGTTATTTTTAACTTCTATTAAAATTGATTGATCTTCAGGGGATAATTCTGAAAAGTAATCTATGTCACGACTAACAACCCATCCATCACTGGATTTAATCATCCCACTTTTCGTCATTGCTCGCTTATCACAATAACTTGTAAATGAAAAACAACCATATTTATATGGTGTAAATTCGTAAAGCGGCTTATTTTGCATATCTGTCGCAAGCATTAAGTACTTCTGCAAGTCAACATTAGATAATCGGCCGCCAAATATTTGTAATAACCCTCCCAAGAACCTTCTACGATAAAACATCAATTTAATTATATCACTTTTTGCCTCGCTTTTCGCCACCGTAAGCAATAGTTTCAATTGAACCAACCCAAAAAGCCCTCGGTGTTATACCTTGGGCTTTTTTCTTTTTCACTTCCAGTTTTTCTTTGACGGCAAATTCTTTAATTTTGATTTAACCCCGCTTTTTTTAGTGCTTTCATTATCAATTTATTTCTTTTTTCCATTTCTGTTTTTTCTACAAACTTCGGGTCTTTTCTGGCTCTATCATCTAAAATTTTTATTAAGTCTATATATAT
>Ga0180007_10004984_pt1 | contig 13794 bp, 14 predicted proteins | sample MM_PC_MetaG_FD_121122 | JGI IMG/M metagenome (GOLD analysis project Ga0180007, IMG submission 121122) | Groundwater microbial communities from the Aspo Hard Rock Laboratory (HRL) deep subsurface site, Sweden - MM_PC_MetaG | ecosystem: Environmental > Aquatic > Deep subsurface > Groundwater... | reverse complement strand
TTCCAAGTTAGCTAGCGTAGTGGCTGAATTTCAGGCAAATTTTAACCACCCTGAAATCTTCAAAAACCCCGATGAATACTTAAGAAACTCACTATTCCTTGTTCCAACTTGTTAGGAATGCCCGATCTTCTTTGCCACTTTTCTTGGAATCAAGAAAGGTGGGTAGGTTAGGCTTTTATGCCTAACCCATTACTAGACATGCCAAGGGCATAAAAGCCCTTGGCTACCCATTATAGGGCAGTCTCCCCTAAATCATTTTTGGGATGGGATGCGTTCGTGGGGCGAGCTTTTTTATTTTTGCTTATATTGATACAATAAAAGCGAGGCGTTTGATTACTATACGCCATAAGCCATACGCTATAAGCCAACAATATGAGTTTTTCCATCGGCATTATCGGTTTACCTAACGTGGGCAAATCAACGTTGTTCAAAGCCCTGACCAAAAAACAGGTGGATATTTCTAATTATCCGTTTTGTACGATTAGTCCCAATGTGGGTGTGGTCGCGGTGCCGGATGAGAGATTAGATAAATTAGCTTCCATTTTGAAGCTGGAAAAAGTGATTCCGACAACCATTGAATTTGTGGACATCGCCGGTTTAGTGAAAAACGCGCATAAGGGTGAGGGATTGGGCAATCAGTTTCTTTCGCACATTAGAGAAGTGAAAGCGATTGTGCAGGTGGTGCGCGATTTCCAAGACGCTAATGTGGCGCACGTGGCTGGTAAGATTGAGCCAAAATCAGATATTGAAACTGTCAATTTGGAATTAATTTTCGCGGACTTAGCTACTGTTGATAAACGCCTGAAGGAGGTTAAACCAAAAGCCAACACCGGTGACAAAGAAGCCAAGGAATTATTACCAGTTTTAGAAAAATTAAAAAAAGCTTTGGAGGAGGGGAGGCTGGCTAATACAATTGATTTTTCTGAAGAAGAAAGGGGATTGATTAAAGATTTGAATTTATTGACCTTGAAACCGGTGTTGTATATTTATAATATAGATGAGTCAGTTGGGTCAAGGGACCTAACCTACCCAGCGGGGGTTGATATATCTGCCAAGCTGGAATCCGAATTAGCCGATTTATCAGAAAAAGAAGCCGAGGAATATCGCAAAGAAGCGGGTTTAACTGAAACAGGCTTGGATAGACTAATTAAAGTCAGCTATCAATTATTAGACTTAATTACTTTTTTTACGACCCAAAGTAATATTTTACAGGCCTGGACAGTGAAAAAGGGAGCGAAGGCGCCAGAAGCAGCTGGCGTAATTCACACTGATTTTGCCGAAGGCTTTATCAAGGCTGAAGTTATCAATTGGCAGGATTTAGTTAAATTAGGCGGCGAACATCAAGCCAGAGAAAAAGGTTTACTTAGAGTAGAGGGCAAGGATTATATGGTTCAGGATGGCGATGTGATACATTTTAGATTTCAGTAAAAATTTACTAATAAAAAACCCCTAACTAAATTTCTAGTTGGGGTTTTTGATTTAAAAAGCTATAATCCTTGAGCCATCAATTCCAGCATTTCCACCATACGGCAGGAGAAGCCCCATTCATTGTCATACCAGGCAAAGACTTTTAAAAGGTTTTTACCTTTGACCATGGTGGAGGGAGCATCGAATACAGCCGAATGAGGATTACCGATCACATCGCAGGAGACGATTGGGTCTTCACAATACTCGATATATCCCTTCATTTTTTCTTCAGAAGCAGTTTTGACTGCAGCATTTACACTTTCCACCGTAACATCTTTTTCGGTTACACAGACAAAATCAACTAGAGAAGCATTGGGTACTGGCACTCTGACAGCTACTCCGTCCAGCTTGCCTTCCAGTTCCGGAAGGACTAAAGAGATAGCTTTAGCCGCGCCAGTGGTGGTGGGAATCATAGAGACAGCAGCGGCTCTGGCCCTTCTTAGATCTTTATGAGGAGTATCCAAAATTCTTTGGTCATTAGTATAAGCGTGGATGGTGGTCATAAAGCCGTATTTTATCCCGAAGTTGTCATTGATTACTTTGGCAATCGGCGCCAGGCAGTTGGTGGTGCAGGATCCGATAGTGAAGTAATTATATTCCTTAGGATTGAATTTGTCATCATTAACTCCCAGCACAATGGTTTGCACAGGAATATCAGATTCTTTTGCCGGAGCAGAAATCAAAACCATTTTAGCGCCAGCTCCTCGATGTCCCTGTGCGGTTACACCATCTCTAACCTTTCCTGTTGATTCAACGACGATCTCTACGCCCAATTTTCTCCAAGGAAGATCGCGTAGATCTCTTTTTTCTGAATAAACCTGAATCACATCAGGTTCTCCTCCAACACTTTTTGTTACCCAGATGTTAGAAGCATTATTATCGCCAATGACTTCTGCATCAAGTTTTCCATGCACTGAATCATATTTTAGAAGATGCGCCAGTGTTTCAGCGTCAGTAATATCATTAACAGCGACAAAAACCAGGTTGGGATTATTCATCCCAGCCCGATAAACCAGCCGGCCAATCCGGCCAAATCCATTAATACCAACTTTTACAGCCATTTACGCCTCCTTGGTGCGTTTTATACACCTTTCATTTGTTTGAAATTTGAAGTTTTTAAGGGTGATTCTGATTATTTTCAATGGTCAATATATACCTCCTTTGCTTATTATTTTTTGGTTTTTGGTTGATTTTTAGATTAATTTATCTTAGCATATTAAATTATCTTGTCAATTGGCGATATTATATTTATAATTAAGATAGAAGAAAAAATTGGGGAGGAAACACTGAACATTTAAAAAAGGAGGAACATTTCTTTGGCAAAAAATGGTAAAGAAGGTAAGGGGGACAAGAAGAATAATCATGGAGAGACGAGAAACGGTCATTATAATATAAGAATAAGAAAGGCAGAGGCTTGCAACCTTCAAAAAAGGAGGTAGAATGATCACCTTAAGATTCTGTATGAATTTTGTTTTGATTATTCTTAAACTCTTATGGTAGGAAGGAGGTGATCCATCGTCTAGAGGGATAAACCCCTCGAGGGGCTAACACCCCCTCCAATCCGGCCAAGGTCGGGTTGTATCAAAAAGGAGGTGAGAATTCTTCCGAATTTCTTAGATATTATAAAGAAAGCCAGACAGGCATATTTGTCTGGCTTTTATTTTTGGGTGGCTAAATTTTAATTAAATTATCTTCCAAATCAATAGTTTTTAAAGTTGCCTGACTTTCCTTTTCATTCATCCACCGAGGCTGGCCATAGTCTTCAATTTTCACTGGTTTTAGTTCAATTTGCTTTAATTGCTTCTCCGCAAAGGTAAACTTTGCGGCTAAGCCTTTTTGCGTTTCCGCGCTCCACATTTGGTCAAAAACTAAGTTGCCTAAGCCGTAAAAAATGTATTTATCATTATACTTTTCCATTTGCTGCACCCAATGCGAGTGGTGGCCTATAACCAAATCAGCGCCAGCGTCAATGGCTGTGTGGGCAAATTCAATTTGTTGTTGGTTAGGTTTGGTTGTATATTCATAGCCAGCGTGTACGGAAACAATGATAAAATCAACTTTATTTTTTAAATCAGCGACGCCTTGTTTTAATTTTACCAAGTCCATGGCCGCGACCGTTGGATTATTTGATGCCAAGTATTTTTCGCTATAAGTATAACCCAAAAAGCCAAATTTAACGCCTTTTACTTCTAGGATTTTCCCTTTGTAGGCTTCCTCTGAATTTTTATCAGCGCCAATGTATTCAATGCTATTACCTTCAAGATGGTTAAAGATATAAAGCAATCCTTTCGAACCCATATTTCGACTATGGTTATTAGCTAGCGAAACAATATCAACGCCAGCTAATTTTAAGCCTTCAATGGTTTCTGGTTCAGCTTTAAATATCATGCCTTCAGTGATCGGCGCGCCTTTGTCATAAAAAGGCGATTCAAGATTGATAAAAGCTAAATCAGCATTTTTGAATTCCTCATAAATTTTTCGAAAAGGCCATGCATTGTCTTTGTATTTTCTGATTTTTTCTCCTACGTGTCGAGAAAGCATGACGTCGCCGCCAGCCATAAAGGTGATTTCCAGCTGTTTTTGGGCTGGCGATTGGATCGTAAAATTTTGTTGGCTTAATTCTTTTATTTCATCAGCAGTTTCGTGTGAATAGAGTAAACAAAAACAGCCGATAGCGAGAGCTATAATTATGGTGAAGATAAGATAATATTTTTTAAACATTTTTTTCAAAGATGAATATCTCACGTTCAACTTTCTGATCCGGTCTTTGGTAAATGAGTGAGCCGCGTGCCGTTGGTCCGATTTTCGCAAAAAATGAAGCTTTGTCTGGAACAGGATTTAGCCGGCTAAATCCTTTTTGTACTAAGGTTTCCAGAATTTTCAAGGTAAAAACACTGTCTTCACTTCTAAACAAAGGAAAGATAATGACAACGCGGCCGCCCTGTTTTAAAATAATTTTGAAAGCGTGAAAAGCTGCTAAATAGAGCGCCTCCAATTCTTGTATAATTTTGGATATTTTGGCGCTGGCTGGCTTGCTCCTTAAGGCTGGACCTAAATATGGTTCTGAAACAATAGCATCAATTGTCAGGGGGGAAATGTGCCCTGTTAATTCTTTAACATCAGATTGATAGACTCTCAAATTATAGTCATTGCGCTTTAAATTATTATATTCTTTAAACAACCAATTAATATTTTCCTGGATATCAATTATTTTTTCCTTATCGATATCAGAGCAAATAACATTTTGATTACCCATGAGAACAGCTTCTTGTAAAATAGTACCTGAACCGCAAAAAGGATCCAGAATTTTGTCCGAGGGCTTGGCGCCTGATAAATTAAGCATGATTTTCGCTAATTTTGGCGGCAGGAGTCCGGATTCCATATCTCTTTTCGGCCGGCCATAATCCTTTTGGGAGTAATCTTGATAATCCTGGATGCTTAAAGTTCTCCCCAGGTAGAAACCGTGAATGCCGGAAATAATTAAAATTTCCGCACCTTTATCAATCATTTTGTTTCGACCAATTTGGACGCTGGAAAGTTGATTCTCTGGTGCATAAACAAAGCGCGCCTTAAATCCGTTGTTTTGTAGCTCCCTTTTAAGGTTCAAGCCAATTTCATTAAATCTGTCTTTGAGATATTTTACTCTTTCTCCATAAAGACTAAATCCAAAAACAATTTTTCTTTCCGATTGATTGAATAGACTCTTGATATTTTTTAGATTTGAGAATTGCAATAAATCATCTTCTTTTTCAAATTCATGGGCCATTTCACCAATTTTAACAGTGCCGCCCAAGCGAGATTGCCATTTTTCAACTGGTAATTCCTCCGTTTCGATAACTAGTATCTCACTGGTCAAATCAATAATTTTAAAATCTAAACCAAAAAGCCGCTCCAAGCTAAAAATTTCAGCAATGGAAAGAATGGGTGTTTTGCCCAATATAAAGCAATATTGTTTTATCATATCATCTTATATTATACATGAAATATTCAATCTTGCCTTGTTTATAAACTTATGTTAAACTTTAAGCACACATTTATTTAACCTTATAACAGGCCGTTTTTGTATCCGCCTTTCCCTTGATTTTTTTCAGAGATCGGCGGATTTCGCTCACTAGCAAGTGAGAGATAAATCGAAATTTCAATATGCAACATTACGAATTATTATTTATTCTCTCCATTAAACTAAATGAAGAAGGGCAAAAGAAAATCTTAGGAATTGTTACTGATTTGATTAAGAAAGAAGGTGGCGAGGTTATAAAAAATGAAGGATGGGGTAAGCGAAAATTATCTTTTCAAGTAAAGCACGAAAGGCATGGTTATTATTTTCTTATTGAGTTTGATTTAAAAAAGGATAAGCTGAAGAATATTGACAGAGTTTTGAAATTAACACCAGAGATTTTGAGATACTTGATTGTTCAAACTGAGGTAAAGACTGAGGAGGAAATAGAAAAGGAAAGAAGGGTAAGGGAGAGAAGGACTGCCGAAGAGGAAAAGAAATTGAAGGAAAAAATTGCCGCCGAGGAAAAACCGGAGGAAAAGAAGCCAGCCAGGGAGAAAAAAATCAGTTTAGAAGACCTGGATAAGAAGTTGGATGAAATTTTGAAGGAAGATGTGCTTGAGGAATAATTAATTTGAAATAATACACCACGAATTTTGTCTCCACGAATTTCACGAATCCCCTTTAGATAACTACTGGTAAATTAATTCGTGATATTCGTGACAATATATTAGTGGTGAATATAAACATTATAAATCATATGAATCTCAACAAAGCACTAATTATTGGTAATTTAACGCGGGATCCGGAAGTTAGAACTACTCCATCGGGCCAGAATGTGGCTTCTTTTGGCGTGGCGACTAATCGACGTTGGACAGACAAAGCTTCAGGCGAGAAAAAAGAGCAGACTGAATATCATAACATTGTTTGCTGGCGAAGGTTAGCGGAAATTGTCGGCCAATATTTAAAAAAAGGCAGTAAAGTTTACATAGAAGGCCGTTTGCAGACGCGTTCCTGGGATGACCAGACAGGCGTCAAAAAATACAAAACAGAAATTATTGCGGAGAGAATGGTGATGCTTGATCGACGCAGTACACCAAGTGCAGGCGAGAAAGCAGGCGAAGGTCAAGCGCCAGCTGATGAAACTGCACAGCCTGAACCGCCATCTGGCGAGCCGGAGATTAACGTAGAGGATATTCCGTTTTAATTAGCCATACAGCCTTACAGCCATAAAGCCACTTAGCTTTATAGCTCTATAGCTTTTAAGGCTTTACAGCTTGAAACATATGTATATAAACAACAACAATAAATTAGAAGGCTGTTATTTTTGTCTTAATGCGGCAAAGGAAATTGATTACAAAGATACAAAAATTTTACAGAAATTTTTATCTGGTTACGCGAAGATACTGCCGCGGAAAAAAACAGCTATTTGCGCAAAACATCAGAGAAAACTAGCCCAAGCCGTGAAAAGAGCAAGATTTATGGCTTTGATTCCATACACAACTAGATAAAATTATGCTAACCATCAATGATTTAAGAGCCGGTGTTTACTTTGTTTTAAATGATGAGCCTTACCAAGTGGTGAGGCATAATTTTATTAAAATGGCGCAGTCCAAGGGGATTATGCGTGTAACCATTAGGAATTTGAAAAACGGCAATATTCTGGAAAAAACATTTAAGGGACAGGAAAAGTTCGAAGAAGCTGATATTAAAAAGACTAAGGCTAATTATTTATATCAGGAAGGCAAAAATTATTATTTTATGGACCAGGAATCCTATGACCAGTTTTTTGTAACTGAGGAGCAGCTGGGGAATAAAAAAAATTTCCTGAAAGAGAATCAGGAAGTAGACGTCTTAAATTTTAATGGTACGCCCATTAATGTTGACTTACCCAAAAAAGTAATGTTAAAAGTCGACCTGACAGCGCCAGGCGTGCGCGGCGACACAGCGCAGGGTTCAGTTATGAAAAAAGCCACGTTGGAAACGGGCTATACCATTGACGTGCCGCTTTTTATTAAGCAGGATGAGATGATTGAGATTAATACGGAAACGGGAGATTATGTTGGCAAAGGTTAGTGCCTGTAATATGTAACAAGTAACACGTAATATGTAATAGGTAACATGTAATAAGTAAAAATCGGGCTAGAGAGGCTCGGTTTTTTGGTTGGCTAGGGGAATTTCTACCCGGCTTTAGCCGGGGTGTTGTAATTGAGACTTTAGTCTTCCTTGAGTCTACTAAATGGTTAAAACCATAATTCTGGCACCCGAGCTAAAGTTCGGTATAAATTTACCTCAACCCCACCTTTTCCTTCACTTCCTGCAAAGTTTTTTGGGCGATTTTTTGAGCCTTTTTACTGCCTTCCTCCAGTTTTTCCCAGACACGATTTGGATCTTTAGCTAGCCTTTCTCGTTCTTGGCGAAACTTTTTAAAATGGTTGGCTATATCTTTAGCTAGCACTTGTTTCACCTCTGAATATTTAATTTTTTTGGCTTGGTAATCTTTTTCAAACTTGGCCAATTTTTTATCCGAGAAAAGCTTCAATAGGGTAAAAAGGTTGGCCACGCCTGGCCGCTTGGGCTCCTTAGAGTCATTGCCAATGTCAGTGACAGCGCTGGCCAGTTTGCTTTTAATAGTTTCCGGTGAATCAGCGAGTGCGATATAGTTTTTTGTGCCTAAAGACTTAGACATTTTCTTGTCTGGATTATCTAGCCCCATAATCCGTGCGCCTTCGCCTAAAGTCTCTTTTGGCTCGGGAAATGTTTGGCCAAATTTAGTATTAAAAGTTCTGGCGATTTCCCGGGCTAATTCCAAATGTGGCAGCTGATCTTCGCCGACTGGCACGGCGTCAGCTTTGTAAATCAAAATATCAGCAGCCATCAAGACAGGGTAATCTAATAAGCCCATATTTAGATTATTTTTGAATTGCAAAGTTTTGTCCTTGAAAGTGGGAACGCGTTCCAGTTTGGAGATAGGCGTAATGCAGTTAAAAATCCAAGCCAGTTCAGCATGTTCTGGCACATAAGATTGAATCATTAAAATACATTTTTTTGGGTCAAGACCGGCAGCTAAGTACTCAACGGCAGTATCTAAAATTTTTTGTTTAAAAGTTTTTGGGTTAGGTCCTTCGGTTAAAGCATGCAAATCAACAATGCCAAAAATACACTGATAAGAATTCTGAAATTCCACCCACTTTTTCAAAGCGCCGAAGTAATTGCCAATATGCAATTGGCCTGAAGGTTGGATGCCGGAGAAGATGGTTTTTCGCATAAATTTCTAATTACTAATTGACCTAATTTCTAATCAATGTCTAATGTTTAAATATCTAATGCTCGTCCGACTAATAAATTCTTAGTTTATAAGAGTTATTTTCGGATAACGACAACTAATTTATTTTTTGTGTTTAGATAAAGATCGACAAGTGATTCAAAATCCCTTAGTTTATCTCCAGTTGGGGGATCCATTATAAGCGCTATTACCTCATCATAACGTTGCAGATGTCTTGCTAATTGACCGAATAGTCTGTCATAATCAGTAGAATTTGGGTCTTTCTTTATTTCAATAGCAAATTTATTATCTATGACTAAGTCAACATCACTGTCACCTTTTTCTTCCCCTAAATTATAGTGTAATGACTCCAAGTATTTTCTCAATTCAATCTTATATTCTCCTTCACTATTTCTTCTTCTGGCAGGTGACCAATTTTGAATTTCCTTAATGATTTTTGTGAAATCTTTACTTTCTTTGACACTAGGCTTGGTAATATGATGTTCTATATATTCTAGAACTTTCTTATATCCTGTGATATTTTCCTTTTCCACCCACTCCTTAAATTTTGAAGGAAATTCTGACCACTTGATATTATGAGGAGATCTCTCTAATCCAGAAATTGACGGTTTGGAACCTTTATAAAGCCAATCGGACGAGGTGGGTAGTCTGCCAAGTTCTATTGAAAGATCGCCATATTGTCGCATAATTTTGTCATTTGGCGCTCTTACTAAATTTAATTTATTTGGCCTGTCTCCGCATTCGATTTGAAGATTAGAATATGCATCTTTACCAAATAACTGAATTAAGTGTCGTTTGGGGACGCCAGAAAATTTTAAATACTCTTTATATTTAGGGGTTCTGTTATAAGTAGCTTTATATTCTTGATATTTCGCTATACAAATTTCTTTTGTTGTCATAATCTTTTTAATTTTTAGCGATTATGCAGGAATTTCTAATGTCCAATTAGTCATTTGATCATTGGGCATTGGGGTTTGATTAGTAATTAGATATTAGAAATTGGTCATTCATTATCATTATACCTCAATCACCACCGGCAGCACCATAGGACGCCTTTTGGTTTTGGAAAACAGGAATTGGCCAATGACGTCTCTGACTTTGTTTTTAATGTAAGCATCATTGGCTGAAGCTTTGGGTTCGCGGTCCTTTAAGATTCTTTTCACTTTTTCGCGCACTTTATCCAGTAATTCTCTGTTATCTTTCATATAAATAAAGCCGCGGGAAATAATATCAGGGTTGCCAACCAGATTGCCTGTTTTCGCTTCAATGGTGGCGATAATGACAAACATGCCATCCGCAGCCAGCATTTGCCTGTCTCGCAAGACAACATTACCAACATCGCCCACGCCTAAACCATCTACCATCACATAAGAGGATGGTACTTTTTTGTTGGTCAGCGTGGCTTGGTTTTTGGTAAATTCTATAATCTGGCCGTTGTCAGCGACAAAAATATTCTTTTTCGGGAAACCAATACTCTCGGCTATTTTAGCATGTATTCTCAGGAAAGAATGATGGCCTTCAATGGGGATGAGATACTTTGGTCTAACCAATTTGATGGCGAATTTTAAATCCTCTTGCTTGGCATGACCGCCAGCATGAATATCCACCATGGTGTAGTTAATCACATCAGCGCCTTCGCGATAAAGCGAATCAGTTAATCTTTGGACGGCACGCTCATTGCCCGGGACAACAGAGGAAGAAAAAACCACGGTGTCGCCCTCTTCAACTTTTAAAGTTCTGTGTTCGCAATTGGCAATTCTCATCAGTACAGCATTTTCCTCGCCTTGCGCGCCAGTGCACAGAATAACTATACGATTACTCGGATAGCCTCGCATTTGTTTAGCGGAAATCATGGTAGTCTTTTCGAATTTCATATAGCCCAAACGCTTAGCGATTTCTACGTTCGTTTTCATACTATAGCCCTCGATCACCACTTTTTTATGATATTTTTCTGCTAGTTCAATGATTTGCTGTAATCTTTCTAAGAGAGAAGAAAAAGTGGCAATAATCATCCGTCCGGGCGAGTTGGCGACAATTGTTTCCAAATCTCTTTTAATCTGCGTTTCTGTTAATTGGTGTCCAGGCTGAGAGGCGTTAGTGGAATCAGCCAGCATGGCTAATACTCCTTGCCGGCCGAGGTTTCTCAGCTTTTCAATATCAGGCCTAATGGCTCTGTCCTGCGTGTGCAAGTCAAGTTTAAAATCACCTGTATGCAAGATAATACCGACTGGCGTATAAATAATCACGCCCATGGAAGCGGGAATATTATGGCTGACTTTAAAAAATTCCACGCGGAAAACGCCCAGCCTTAAAATAGTTTTATTATTAACAGTTTTTAGTTTAAGCTGGGTGCCATTTTTATAATCCTCCTGCCTTTTATTTATAATCGCCAAGGAAATGTCGCTGCTAAAAATCGGTGGATTGCCTAGCATTGGTATTAAATGAGGAATGCCGCCAATATGGTCATAATGGCCGTGTGTAATAATCACGCCGCGAATATTTTTTTCCCTGCCTTTTAAGTAAGCAATATTCGGAATAATATAATCAATGCCAGGCATATCTTCCTCGGGAAACTGCAAGCCCATGTCAATAATCAGAATATGCTGGCCATATTCAATGACAGTCATGTTGCGTCCCACTTCCTCCAGGCCGCCCAATGGAATAATGCGCAGTTTCCCAGTCTGGGTTTGCGTTTTGGGTTTTCGTTTGGGTTTTGTGTAATACATTTGGTTTATTAGTTAATATGCGGAGTAGAAGCTTCAGCTTATTTAGCAGGATAAAGAGACTTGCGCCAAATGCGCATCCGCCTCTTCCGCCATAGTCGGATCTGCCTCTGGCATGAGGCGGAAAAGTCTCCACTCCGAGCAGTTAATTAGTTAATTATTTTTGGTGGGCGAGAGAGCCCCGTATATCCTCACTCCGTTCGGATTACGGGCCACGTATTACGTGGCGGGGCAAGGACTCGAACTCTGAAATAGTGGTGCCGAAGACGGGAGTTGTAAACTTCACTGAGGCTACGAAGTAATATTCTAATTTTTTCAATATATTTAATTTTTAAACATTTTAGGAAATTTACCTTTGTCAAAATAACCTTTTAGCAGTTGGTCAACTTCTTCTGCATATTCATCGCCATACATTGCAGTACCCACTGTTCCTAGACTAGAACGGTATTCATATAAATGAGCGTGAATGAATTTTAAAACCTCTTCTTGATTACTGAATATCTCGAAAATATTTACACCAATTTCTTTACTGATTTCTTTTACTTTTTTTATGGCAAAGGCCCAGGCCGCTCGCTCTCGCTTAGAAATTTTATCAAAATCATGAAAAGTCATTGCCCCTCTTTCTTGGTTAATATGTCCTATCTCATGAAAAATAATTAATAAGTCTTTAGCGCTTCTAATATCGCCAATTAAAATAAGATTTTCTTCAAGACAGGATGATACGCCTAGTTTTGATATGTATTTTTCTAATAGGTCCGGGCGTTCAATGATATAAGAAGGAGCAACAAAATGATAAGAGGGGGGTAAAGAATTTTCTATTTCAAGAAGCACTTTACCCTCTTTGTCGATAAAATTAATACTAACAAGGCCTTTTGGATCTTCTTTAATATTTAAAGCTACTCCAGAAGAATATACGTGGTTAAAATTAAGTTTTGTTTCACCTTTTGCATATTCAGATCTCCATTTTCCAAATAATTCTGTATAAGTCGGTTCTTGTAATTGAAGATTCATTCTTGTTTCAACATTTTCTTCGAGCATTCTTTTTAGCTTCTCTTTTTTTTGTATTTCTTCGTTTTTTTCCAAATCTTTTTTAAAAAATTTTTCGAAATACATAGATTATTTTAAGTTATTTGTAACAATTCAATTTTTTTCTAAATTCATAAGAGCCTAGCTTTTAAATAATTTATTTAAATTTTTAATCTGTTTAGGGGTTATATAGTAGACTCATATTTTCCCATTTTGAAAGGTAGGCCACGAACACTAAAAATTGGTGCCCCGGGGGAGAGTTGAACTCCCACGACCTTGCAGCTATAGCGCCCTGAACGCTACGCTTGCCCCGCACCATTTTTTATTTAATTAGTAAGTTTTTTATTGGTGGGCGAGAGAGGAGTCGAACCTCCATGAGATTAATCTCACACGGCCCTGAACCGTGCGCGTCTACCAGTTCCGCCACTCGCCCAGAAAAAATGGTGCAGGGTGAATCTGCCAGTTCCACCACCGGGGCCTTTTTCTTTGCTATAATGTGCTGAAAATTATTTATTAATTTGTTGGCTATCCAGCAAGTACGGCGGGCAGGTCTACCAAACTTGCCCCGCACCTGGAGTGAAACGAGATGGTGCGGGGTTCCGCCACCGCGGCTTGATTTGACAAATTAATTGAAAGTAATACAATAAAGCTAAATAAATAAAGGTCTTTTTTAAAGGAGGTATTATATGGGCTCTAAGCCTAAATTTCAAGAAGAGGATTTATTAAATGACGGATGGCCTAATGACAGTGATAAAGAGAGGTTAGAAAAACAAAAACTTTTAAAAAGAGGAGGGATAAATGCCGCTCACAGCAGAAGAGAAGCAAAGGAAGGGAAATAGAGAAATTGCTGAGCAGTTAATGTTTAGACTATCTGGTGAGGTGAAAGCGGAAATCAAGGGCGGTCAGCGTGTAAAAGTAGCCCAGGTAGATTTTTGCAGCAAAACAGGTTGACATCCACATGCCTCATGGTAACCAGTTACGTTTGGAAACGATCAATTTCTCGCAAATCGTGAAGGTTTGCTAAAAGAGAAGGGGAAATGAGTCAAAAAAACAATAAGCGTCGGTCATGGCATTGCACCAACTGTGGAAAAAGAAATTCATTTAAACGCAAGCGGTGTATAAAATGTCAATGGCCTAAAGGAAAGAAAACCAGTAACTACTAATTGAAAGTTTACAGCCCCAACTAAGTTTTGGGGCTTTTGTTATTTCCACTTTTTTTTCGTTTTAATATACCATCCCTCAATGCCATTAAAGCGATCGGAGGGGATGATAATTCTTTCCGTATCAACACCTTT
>Ga0180007_10004983_pt1 | contig 13795 bp, 17 predicted proteins | sample MM_PC_MetaG_FD_121122 | JGI IMG/M metagenome (GOLD analysis project Ga0180007, IMG submission 121122) | Groundwater microbial communities from the Aspo Hard Rock Laboratory (HRL) deep subsurface site, Sweden - MM_PC_MetaG | ecosystem: Environmental > Aquatic > Deep subsurface > Groundwater... | reverse complement strand
TATAAGAAGGTGCTACAGGTACGAGCGAACCCTCTACCCACATTTTTTTCTTATCTATTGCATTCACTACCGGTACGAGCGAACCGCCTCTCCCGTCGCTATTTGCCTTATTAGGGACGTTTTATTATTTCTTTCTTCTTATGCGATAATAATATCCCTTGACAAATGCATTATTTTATGGTATGTTCTTCTCAACACAGGGAGGTTCTATGAACCCAGATAGAAGTACCTGGTTTAAGCCCGGAAATAAGTTCGGACAGGGCCGTCCTCGTAAGTCCAAAAGCCAGATAGAAACCATACGCCGCAGAATCCTTCGTGTCGTTCACCGTAGAATTTTTAAAGAAAAAGATTTAGAGTCCGTCTCCACCACAGACCTTTTGAAGTTCCTTGCCCAAATAATGCCGAAAGACTTCGGTCTTTCCGTCCATCCACCCCAGGTTAATTACATCTCCAATATCCCCCGTGAAGCGCTCTCCCACGAAGAGCCACAGCTTACCGTCCAGACGACGGAACCGATAATAGAAGCTGCTACTCAACCAGAAGGGGAAGAGGATGGAAACGGCCACGTTCAACAACTGTAACGTTATCAGCTGTATCAGAAACTTACCAATTAAAACTCAAGCGCCCGTCGGCGCTTTTTCCATAGAGAGGACCTGTAAGTACGCCCAGGAGCGTACCTGCCGCGTAGAAGCGTTAAAGAGTCCATACTTTACTCCTGTGAGTATAAGAGAACATGGAAGAGAATAGCAGCATACATTCTGATTACCTGCCGACCGCAACCCAAGCCATAGCGCATCGCTCCCGTTCCCGCTATAAGCTTTTTGGCGGAGCCATGGGCGGTGGTAAGACCCGCTGGCTCTGCGAGGAGGCTAAAGACCTTTCCATGTCCTACCCCGGTAACCGCGGCGTTATGTGCCGCTGGCATCTCGCTGATTTTAAGAACTCAACTCTCAAGACTCTTGAGGAATGTTTTCCCCCTGAAATTATTAAGTCGCATAATCTCGCAGAACATACCATCACCCTTATCAATGGATCCGAGATAATTTATCTTGGCCTTTCAGAAGCCGAGAACGTCTCAAAACTCAAGTCCATGGAGCTCGGGTGGTTTGTCATAGATGAAGCTTCAGAAGTCCCCCAGGAGACTTTTCTTCTTTTCCAATCCAGGCTTAGGAGGAAATGTTTTGACGGAAAGTTCCCTCCCTTCTACGGCCTGCTCGCTACCAACCCTGCGGACTGCTGGCTAAAGGACATCTTCGTCCTCGGACAGGGGGGTAAGGATTATGATTTTATTCCTTCTCTGCCCAAGGATAATCCGCATCTCCCTTACAACTACGAATCTAAACTTCGTGAATCTTACCCTGAGGATTGGGTCCGCCGCTTTCTCGAGGGGAACTGGGATGAACTCTCCACCGGGGATATGGTCATACCCGGAGAGTGGATCCGTAAGTGCGTCAATAAAGAAATAGAGATCGAGGATAAGCGTGTGGTTTCTGCAGATATCGCACGTTTCGGAGATGACGAGATAGTTATTGATTACCTCCAGGGGAACCGTCTCGTAGAGCAGGATATCTCTTCCAAGCAATCCCTTATGGAAACCGTAGGCCGTATTATAAACAAAAGAAGGAAGTATAAGGCAGCGATTCTTACTGTGGATGACGCAGCGCTCGGCGGGGGCGTTACGGACCGTTTGGTAGAAATGGAAGAGAAGGTTATGCCTATCAACGGTGGGGAGCGTGCAGTGAACGAGGAGCAGTTTGTAAATTTGAAGTCTGAGATTTGGTGGTATGCCAGGGAGCTTTTTGAAAAAGGACTTTGCTGCATACCCAATGATCCCATCCTTATCCGCCAGTTAGGTTCGGTTAAGTATCATTACCGTTCTAACGGAAAGACCGCAGTCGAACCTAAGGATGAAGTGAAGAGCCGTCTAGGCCGTTCCCCCGACCGTGCGGATGCTTATATCCTCGGCCTTTGGGGTGCTAAATTTATCCGGGATCCTTCCAAGGATTTCAGAAGAAGCCGTTTGGATCCTGCTCAAACCAGGGAATTGAATCCTTACGGGTGGAACTATCACGAGGGGCAACCTAATCCATTGATAGGAGCATATTATGGCAGATGAGGCAAATGTAAAAGATAGATCAAAGGACCCGAGTTTTACGCAGAAGTTCTTAGAGTTCCTGCGTGACTTGCGGACCGCAGTTAAGACAGATAAAGACGACCGGGTAAACTGGAAGAATAAGATGATCATCGCAGTAAACCAGCGCCTGGGCGTTAAGCGCTACTCGGACTTTCCCTATCCTGGAGCTCCTGATATCCCTTTGCCGGAAACCGATAAGCTTATAAAGAAATTCATTCCTAACCTCGTGCTATCCGCTTGGAGCCCGAAGATTATGTGCAAAGTGCGTATTAAACAGGGGATAATGGAATCAGATGAATTAAAAGCGAAGGCCAAGCGTGCGGAGTTGGCAATGAATATGTATCTTCGTTCCCCTGAAATGAACCTTTTCAAAAAACTCTTCCTTGCCGCCGATAACCGCAAGCAGTATGGTCATTGTATTTTTAAGATCACCGAGAAGTACCAGTGCAGGACAATTTCAAAAACTCTTGACCTTGAGGAGATGGACCCTACGGAACTGCAAGGTATCAAGTCTCTCAATAAAACAGACAAGATTATATATTTCGCGGATATGTACGGGCTGGATCCTGAGGACAAGGATGAGAAAGAAATCCTTGAGGGTATTATCAGCCAGTTATCCAATGATGTCATAGAATTTCAGATGCCGGAATACAATTCCATGCCGATGATTGAAGTAGTAGACCCTGCTAAGATCACCGTACCATCTTATACCCAGGACATCAATGAATCTACCCGCATTCGCGAGGAGTTTTTCCTGCCCCGCCATATCGTTGAGCAACTTATGGACGATGAGATATTCCTGAAGAAAGACTTGGAAGTTATTCCTTTCTTCTCTGGTGGGGATGACGATTTGCTGACCACAACTAAAGCACGTAATGAAGGATTAGCGGATAATACATCCAAGAGGGATCTGTACCGGATGGAAATGATTTCCTGCTGGTACCGTGAGAACGATAAGGACCCATTCCGCAGAAAAATATTCACTTTTTTTGCTGACGTTACGGATCCAGAAACCTCCTTGGTTCAAGACATAGAATTCCCATTTCAGTTTGACGGTTGGTTCTACGAGAAGGATGATAACGAAACCAAAGATACCCGTTACTACGCTTCCCGCGGAACGCCTGAGCAGATCCGTGCAATGCAGGAAATCATGGAGCGCTGCATTAACAATAAGATAATCCGTGATGAGATGTCCAACACCCCGATGTGGGAGGTACTATCCACTTCTCAGATCATGGATGCTCATCAGCGTATGATACCCGGAGCCAAACTTCCCGTTACCCAATTAGGGACAGAAATAAAACAACTTAATGAATATCCGAGGCCCGACCCGAATTCAACAGAGATTATGCAAATCCTCAAAGCCTATACCGAAGAGTACCTTTCGGTGAGCGACCAGTTATTCCGCAACGCAACCAACACCGGTGGCGGAAAGACCCTGGGGGAGATAAATATAGGCATCCAGCAGAACTCCGGACCGCTGAACCTGGAAGTTATTTCTTGGAACGAAACCCTTTCCCGCGTGTACACAAAGATGTTTTATATCCTGCGCGAGAGATTGGGGGATTCCATTTACATAGATGGCGAAGAGATTACCAAAGAGGACTTTAACTTTCCCGCGGAAGTTAGATCCAACGGTGATCTTGAAGTAGCTAATGAGCAGTTGGCTACCCAGAAGGCTATGATGCGCCTGCAGGTTATCTTGAATCCCGCTCTTCAGGATATCGTCAATTCCGAGGACAGATACAATGCCATGAAAGATTGGCTGGAGAAGGACGGAATTAAAGATCCAGATCAGTTCTGTACGGATCCCAAGATAATCGCACAGGAGCAGATAGCCCAGATGCAACAGCAGGCCCAGCAGATGCAACAGCAGCTGGCTGGTATGCAAGAGGAGGCCAAGGGAGCTATTAAGCAAAAGCAGCAGGCGAAACGCGGTAAGGATACAGCCGACGCCGAGGCTGATGAAGCACAGGGAGTGGCGGATGAATTGAACCAGGGAAACATGGAAAAAGTTGGAGAGGAGATGGGGCGTGAGTTACTTACCGGAGCAGCACAAGGCGCTGGTAGATGAGAGAGAGAAGCGATTAAACCATGATTTGTCTATCTGCCGAGAAGTAAAAGCAGTTTTGGATTCCAAGGGTTGGAAGGATACACTCGGTCCCATCATTGATAAAACTATCATGGAAGTTGTGGGCGGAAAGGTCGGGGACACTTGGATAAGCGGTAAGATTGATAGGGCGCGCAAGGATGAGCGCAGAGAATACTGGATCGGATTTAAGCAGGCGCTTATTGAACTGCATGGTAAGATTATGTTTCATCTTCAACAGATACCTCTTCTTGAGGAACAACTGAAACAACTGCAGTTGAGCAGGCAGGAACGTTATAAAGTCCCGATGGTGGATGATACCAGATACAGACCGGAGGAATGATGCCATTGCTGAAAGGGAAAGAGAATATGGGCAGGAATATTAGGACCGAAATGGCCCATGGTAAACCGCGTAAACAGGCAATTGCTATTGCATTTAATGCTGCAGGAATGTCAGCGAGAAAAAGAAGGAAGATGGGGAAATGATGCCTAAACTCGGCATGGAATATGCGGATGTGGCTAAGAGAATCAAACGGATCCAGTTTAATCCAGGGCATCCAAAAGCGAAACAAAACCTTATTAATTCTTTGAAAAGACAGTGCCGGCTTGCTGAAGGCGAATCAGCATATAAAGAGTTGGAGCGCGAATGCGCAATATCCAAAGAGGATTCTAGCCTTCCAGGAGCCGGCCATAAACAGATCGGGTGGGGTGAAGGAAAGCGCTTGGGCCCCGGCCGTTGGAAATATATAAATGGTACATGGTTCTGCGTCGACCAATAAAAACGCTGTAGATTCCTGCGCATTCTTATAAGCGCTGAAAGAGGAGGCTATAATGCCAGAACCGAAAATTGTAGCAAAGGCTGCTGAGGCGCCTGTTGAAGAAGAGTATATGCCGGAAGGCGATGCTCCGTTCAGCGAAACCACTGATAAGGCCGCTGCAGAGGCCGAGAAAGAGTCTGCTGGAGACATCTCCGAAGAAGCCAAGGAGATCGCTGATGCGATAACTCCTGGAGAGGCAGAAGGTGCTGAACCCGCCGAAGAGGCCGAAGAGGTCGATGAGGTTGAGGAAATACTTGCTGAGCCTAAAACTCCTGAGGATAAGTCAAAGGTCCAGAGAAGGATTGATGAACTGACCCGGGAGAAGAAGATCATGGAGGAACGCCTTGCCAAACTGGAGTCTGAGAAGGATACCAGGGAAGGCAAGATTCCTGAATACAGCGACGCCCAGTTGCGGACCGCAATGAAGAAGGCCCTTGATGAAGGTGACGCTGATTTGGCCATGGACATCCAGGACTATCGCTTCAAGAAGATGGAAGAGAAGATGGTCAAGATGTACCGGGATGATAAGGAAAATGCCATGAAGGCAGCTCAGGCGATACAGAGCGAATGGGACCAGGTAACCAGCGCTTACGATAAGTACGCTGATACCAAAATCCAACCGCTCTATCCGGGAAGCCAAAAGGACTTGAATATCAGGGATGCTACCAGTTTACTGTATCAGGTGGCGATGGCGCTTTATACCGACCCTGAGAAGGAAAAGTTCTACCGTGGACCGGGAGGTCAGAAGTTGGCTGTTGCCGATGCGCTGACTTATATCCTGAGCAAGAAGGCAGGCAAGGGTAAGGACTCTGAGAAGGAGAAGCTCAAAAGGCAACTCATCAAGGAGAAACGAAAGAAATCAATCATCAGCGGCTCTCCTGGAGAGGAAACCAAGGCTCCTAAGGGGCGGTTGAGTGAATCTGAACGCTTGGAGGAAGTTATAGCCGAGCGTAGAAAGTTTCAAGAAGAAAGGGCAAGCTAAATGGGACAGCAACTATGGATGACCGATTCCTTAGGCGGATACCTTTCTAACGACGTTTTAAGCAAGCAGATTCGTCATTCTGCTCAGCCGATCATGTTTATTCGTGACAGCAAGGATTAGACTATGCGAGAACCCTGGAATAAAGGCAAAAAAGGTTTACAGGTCGCGTGGAATAAAGGATTGAAATTCCCTGGTAAAGGGAAAGGACATCCAAATTATAACACGCAGTTCAAGGGTTGTTTTCGCAAAGGTAGGATATCTGAGAAGAAAGGGACTGGGAAATTCAGATACTTTAATGCGCCAGAATGGATTCGTTTGAGAAAGGAAGTCTTTGAAGTCTCAAATTATACCTGCTTGGCGTGTGGTAAATGGGGTGGGCAGATTGAACTACACCACTTATTACCAGTATCACTTTTTCCTGAATACATGTTCAACAAAGACAATGTGATTGTTCTCTGTAGAGCGTGCCATTCTAAAACAGATACCTACGGTTTAAGTCTTGTTCGCAAACGGGATGAATTCAGGGAACAACTTTCTAAGTTAACCCTGAGCCAAGTACGAGAGGAAACTCTTGTAAAGGTGCAACGACTAGTAGCCGAGGCTAAAGTGAACGACCATGCCGGTAATGCTACCATGAGCGTCCCGCCCGAAAGGGATGAGATAGTCTGAACTTACAGGCGACTGTAAGATGTGTCGGATAAAGAGCCGATACGATAACAAAATTGGAAGTTTCGCCAGTTCGTTATGGCGGAACCAGCGGCCGGTAAGAACAGAGGTGACAAGGTATTGTTTAATAAGATAAGCAATATCTCGACTGCTGGCGGAACGTTGGCAGAAACGGACACAATTCCGAAAAGGAATTACACCATCTTACAAGGCTCCCTTAGTGTCAACGAGTATGGTAATGCCATACCGTGGACCTTGAAGGCGCAGACTTTGGCGGATATCCAAGTCCCCGACCTGGTGAAAACCGTGTTGAGGAACGATATGGCTAAGGTATTGGATAGCGCTGCGGCTGCCGAATTCAAAACCTCCGTTTATAAAGCGACGGTTACGAATACGGCAACGACGACATTTGCCACCGGCGGAACGGCTACGGCCACCGCTACGGGTAATATGTCGGATAAGAACGTTCGGGATATAATCGACAGATTAAAAACCTTGAATGTTCCCCGATACGACGGTAGCAATTACGTTTGTATCGCTTCAACGAACAGCATTCGTGGGCTGTATGATTTCTTCGAGGCAAAGATTTTGCAGACATCTGCGAAACCTATGTACAACGGGGAAGTCGGACAGTATTACGGCTGCAGGTTTATTGAAGAAACCAACATTCTCAAGAATACCATCGGATCCGGAAGCATCTTCGGTGAAGCGGTATTCATCGGGAATGACGCAGTGCGAGAAGGGATCGTTATCCCCGAGGATATCAGAATTGATCTCCCCAAGGATTTCGGTCGTGATCAAGCGATCGCTTGGTACTATCTCGGCGGGTTCAAACTCGTCTGGGATTATACCAATGACAGCGAAACAAGAATCGTTCATTTAACTTCACTTTAAAGGAGGGTAAAATGGCTATCAACACGGGTAAGGGTGGCAGATCATATAGCGACCCCTCTTTTGGGGCGAAGAAAATGTTTAAGTTTAACCGCGTTACTGCAGGCACGAGAGCTTCTGTGGCAGTTGTCACAGACGCTGGATGCCTGACAGTTTTGCATCCGATAACCATCACAGGTTTCGGGATCCAACTTTCAGCTACCGGAGAAGGTACGCAGTTCTGGTATCCTGTTAGGAACGTCAGCTTGGGGTTATGTACCCTGGGCTTTGCATCAGGCGCGGCTGCTCTTGCGGCGACACAGTGCGTAGTTGCAAATACTGTGACCGGCGCAACATGCACGACGGGAGATATTATCAACTTGTGGTCCGGAGCAAACTCCTCTTCTACATTGGCGTTTGTCGAGGCTACGGTTGAGTATATTGAACGTTTCATTGAGAGCGCAGGTTAAGCTAACTGGTTCCGGGGGGCTCCATAAAAGTCCCCCACTATAAATTATGAAGACTTGTTTTATACATAGGCTCGGGGCATTCGGTGATGTCTTACACGCGTCCCACCTCCCGCGTTTGATTAAAGAGTATTATAAGGTGGATAGACTCGATTTTGAGACGAGTACCAGGGGGCATATTGTCCTGCAGGGAAACCCGTATATAGATAACCTGATTGTTTCTGCTATCCGGGAGGATAATTCTGATATCCTCTTGACAAAATGGGCCTATTTTAAAGACGAGCATGACCTGTTCTTTAATCTGGTCTTTACTATAGAACAAGAATATTGCTGCAATGATACGGACCAAAAATATTACAGGACAGATAAGTACCGCAGGGAGAGATGCGGGAAAATGAGTTTCTATGACGTAATGACTGAGGCGTGCGGAATACCAGAGAGTTATTACGGTACGAGGGGGGAATTGTATTATACCGCTGAAGAGCATGCGATAGCCAAAAGCAGCATAGAGAAATTGAAGAAGAAATACAATGCTGATTGGATCATACTGCTATGTTTTTCCGGATCCTCCCTGCATAAGAAATTCGTGGATGCCGAAGTTATTAGCCGGATGATCCTGGAGAAGTATCCCAACTCCTGCATTATCCTAACCGGGAGCAAGGATGAGCTCTGCAATGTTTTTGAGCATCCTAGAGTAGAATCCAAGATAGGGAAATGGAATTTGAGGACTGTAGCCCTCATGGTTAAATACTTCGATTTTTATATAGGGCCTGAGACTGGACTCACCTGTGTTGCGCATTTATGGGACATTCCAGCTTTGCAGTTGCTGACCGCAGCTAATTGGGATAACCATATCAAAGGAGCCAAGAACGCGTACTGGGTACAGTCTGACGCTCCGTGTTCTCCATGCCATAAGAACGCCCAGAGGTATTATGGGTGCAGCATCAAAAACGATATGCCATTATGCGTGTCTTCTTTTGACAAGAACAAGATAATGGCCAAGGTGGAAGAAGCATATGTCATTCACGCAAAAGTTTCCGAAGATAGCGGAGTGGTGCCTTCAGAAATGCCCATTTTGCAAAGAGAATAAGATTGTCATCACCCAGGGGATAGTGAAGCAGGGGAACGGAGCTGCGGTATTTCCTGACAGGGGGTATTCTTTTTGTAACTGTAAAAGTATCTGGTTTACGGAATGGGAGAATATGGATTCGCGGAATAGGCACAGTAATGAATCCAAGGAAGTCCTGCATTATTATTTGAAGGAAATCCACAGCATAGACTGTTATGACTCTGTATTCGTGTTCATAATGAACAAAGGCATCGGCAGAAACACAGTCTTTGTTGAAGGCATCGCCCCGGAAACGAGGGGGGAGTTTGAGAGGCTGGGGTTTGTATTAAAAGATGTATTTGGTCCATGGGATATCATATGGGCCTATCATACAATCGAGCATGAAAAGGAACCACTGAAAGTCCTAAGGTCTTATTATGATATGCTCAATCCAGGAGGGAACGTATTTATAGCTATGCCGGACCCGTTCTTTATTAACTTTGATAATCTCTACGCCTGGGAGCATTGGCTTTTACGCGAGCACCATATCATGTGGGATATGGATTCTTTCTGCGAAGAGGCAAAGAAGATAGGGTATGCCGTCACATACAAGACCAGGAACACTATAGTGAATGTGTGCAAGGATATGCACATAATATTGACGAAAAATGAGACCAATGTTTGAAGAAGCAAAAAGGCTTTTTGGAGATAAACCTGTGGTAGGGGTAGAGGTCGGTACGAGCGCAGGAGAAAATGCCTGTGAAGTACTTGACCAGTGGAAGGAAATAAGCCGCTTATTCTGCATAGATTCTTACCCGGTATATTCAGATTTCAATAAACAAGAAGCGCAGGCCACTATGTTATATTGCGCCATATCAAATTTTATTACGCATCCAAGGGCATACCTCATTTTAGATACATCTATAACCGCTGCAGAACGGTTTCAGCCTGGAACTTTTGATTTCGCCTACATTGACGCTAATCATTCTTATGATTTTGTAAAGCAGGACATTCTCTCTTGGCTACCAAAAATAAAAAAGGGAGGGGTTATTGGTGGGCATGATTTTGACTGGAAGGATACAGAGAACGGTAAGGAATATTCCGTTCGTAATGCAGTAAGGGATGTTTTTGGGGATAGGGTTTTGTACAGTGAGAAATTGTTTACACCTGAGGCCAAGACAACTGATGATACTGGGCGATACACGGGGTTAAATAGCGACTGGTGGGTGTATCTATGAGTATATGTGTGATAATACCGATGCACGGGTTTGCAGAGATGACAAGAAAGTGCATTGACTACACGATTAAGAATGCTGGAATACAACATACGATTCTAGTAGTAGATGACGGTTCCCCGGAACCTTTCCATGATGACAGAGTGAATACGATTAGATTGGAGAAGAACCTTGGATTTACCGGAGCGACCAACGCTGGCATCCTCTGGGCTATGGATAGGAAATATGATTACGTCCTTCTGCTGAATAACGATACAGAACCTGAACCTGATTTCATGAGGTTTCTTCTGGAGGCGCTTTTCAAGGATTCGGAAATAGGGGTTGCAGGATCAACACGGATCATTTACGACAAGGAAGGAGATCCTCTCATAGAGAATTTCGGAGTGGATTTGATCAGTGGTTATCAGGCCTATACGAAGGATGCTCTAGATAAGGATAGGGTTTATGTAGCATGGCTTCCTGTGTGTTCTGCACTGATACCCATGGAGGTCATTAAATATGTTGGACTGTTGGACAAAAGAATGAAGACGTATTGTTCTGATAATGACTTCTGTATGCGGGCGCAGGCGCTTGGCTACAGGATTGCGTTAGTTCCTGATTCCAAAATTAAGCACTTCCACCAGACTACTACTAAACACCTTAAGCTTTATAACCAGGCAACGCTTGACCAAAGGGTGCTATTGGAGAAATTGTCCTGCAGTCTACAAAGACAGTTGTTGGAAACTTACCCGATCTGCTGGTCTGAAAAGACCTGGGGAAAACTGATATTTTCAGTTTATAAGAAAGAAAAGGATCCTGTACTTTTAGGGAAGGAAGAAGATGATAAACTTAATCAACCCGTCGCAGCCTAATTCCCTGGACGACCGCCTGGACCCTCCTCTCGGTCTGATGTATATTGCAGCGGTACTGCAGGAGAGTGGCGCTGATGTGAAGATAACTGACTTATGTATGGTGGACAGGAAAGACTGGAAGAGAGCCATAGGTTGCGCCACTACTTACGGAGTCACTGTCTTCTCCTCTTCTCTCTACATAGCCAAAGAAATAGCTCAAATAGCCAAGGAAAACAACCCTACCGGCCTCACTGTAGCGGGAGGACCTCACCCTACATCTTTACCCTATAGTACCCTGGAGTTCTTTGACTGTACTGTACAGGGTGAAGGAGAGTTTGTATTCTCCGAGCCTTTTAGAGCTATCAAAACTATGCCTCAAATAGAGGACTTGAATGAGCTTCCTCTACCAGCCAGAGATCTTATAGATATTCATGCGTATACACGTAAGGTTGCTGGCCGCAAGGCAACTTCCATAACTACCAGCCGAGGATGCCCATACTCCTGCGCTTTCTGCTGCAAGGATGTACATGGGCAGAAGATCAGGTATTTTTCCATAGATACAGTGATGGAGGAAATCTGCTCTATAGTCGGGGCATATGGAATCAAGTCTTTCATATTCTATGATGATACTTTCGCTTTGGATAGGGAAAGATTTTATGCCTTATGCAAAGAGTTAAAGCAACTAAGACACTGGGATGTCACTTTCCGCTGCAACGGTGATGTAAGGAATAACACATTGGATGATTTCCGAGTCCTGTATGAGGCTGGCTGCCGGGAGATAGCGTTTGGCATTGAGTCCGGTTCGCAGGAGGTACTTGATAGGATCGGAAAAGGCACTACGGTTAAAGGCAATAGGCTGGCAATACAGAATGCGAAAAAGGTGGGATTGATTGTGAAGGCCTTCCTGATGATCGGAAGCCCGGGGGAATCAGCTAAGACGGTTGAGGATACCAAGAAGTTTATGGAAGAAGCCGACCCCGATCAATACACGCTTTTTAACTTTGTTCCGCTTCCGGGATGCGCCATCTGGAAGGACCCTGCCAAGTATGGAATCAAAATCGTCAACAATGACTTTAAGAACTTTTTCAACATAGCTGGACAGAATGAAGGGGGTTTAGTATCAGAGACAGAACATTTGACGTGTTCCCAGATAGAGAAGTTAAGGCAGGACTTAATTGCCAGTTTGGGCAGGCCAAAAGGGCCATTACAGGATTACTATGAAAAAGGCGTGGAACAGCGGCATAGCCGTTTATACTAAAGGTGGCGGTAAAGTTTATGTTAAAGATAACCGCAAATGTCTTTCTTGTGGAACAGATTTCCATGTAAAGCAGAGTCAAATAGATTCTGGAAAAGGGAAATATTGTAGCAGGATTTGTTATATGAGAGTTCGTAGTGAATGGATGAAAGACAGAAGTTATAACCCTGCATACAGAACAGATTTCAAACTTCATAAAAATCCAAATTGGAAAGGTGGATTGTCTTTTGAGCCTTATGCGTTAGGTTGGAATAAAACTTATAGGGAACAAATCAGGTATCGGGATGGATACAGATGTCTAATATGTGGTGTATCTGAGGTTGAGAACGGAAGGAAATTAAGCATACACCATATTGATTATAATAAGAAGAGTATTGAACCAAAGAATTTAATAACTGTTTGTGTTAGATGTCATTCCAAAACTAACTATCAGAGAGAGTTTTGGAAGAAACATCTGAAGGAGGTGATGCCAAATGCCCTCACCCGTTAAGAAAGCACTTATAATCCGTTACGGGGCATATTGACGGCGACAATATCCTTATCACACCAGTTGTCCGTAGGCTAAAGGAATTGGGTTACTGGACCGTCTTGCGGGGCAGCAAGCGTTCCCAAGAGGTGTTTGAGAATAACCCCCATCTGGATGAGTTTATCCTGCACGATAAGGATATGCCAAGGGATAAACTTCCAGAGCATTGGGAAGAATTGCAGAAGGAATTAAAGCCTGAGGATAAGTGGATTAATTTCTGTGAGAGTATAGAGTGCAATGTAGCGCTGCACCCAATCAATCCAAGCTATAATTACACAAAGAAAGAGCGTTTTGAGCTCTGCAACCGTAATTATTATGATGTGACAGCGGAATGGGCCGGACTTGAGGGTTGCCAGAAGCTTCCTGAGCTATATTTTACTACTTTTGAAGCTGAGGAAGCCCAAAAACACCTAAAAAAGGAGCATGTAAATATACTCTGGCAGCTCTCCGGTTCCGGCAGGCAAAAAGTATACCCTTGGACGGATTACGTGATAGGAGAAGTGCTTAAAAACTATGAGAATGTGCATTTTATAACCACAGGAGATGAAAGATGCCAGTTACTCGAAAGCGTGGAAGATGTACAAATAACAAACTTAAGCGGAAAGATACCAGCCAGGATAGCCATGTGCCTTACCCAATATGTAGATTTAGTGATCTCGCCGGATACCGGCGTGCTGCACGCCTCGGGCTGCTACACGACACCGAAAATTGGGTTATTGGGACATACGACCCGGACTAACATCACCAAATACTTTATGAACGACTATTCCTTGGAGGCGCAGTGCGCATGTAGTCCATGTTTTAGGCTTATATACGACCATGAGATACAATGCCCCAGGGATTTTATAACCCAGGCCGCTTGGTGTATGGCGGAG
>Ga0180007_10004982_pt1 | contig 13800 bp, 17 predicted proteins | sample MM_PC_MetaG_FD_121122 | JGI IMG/M metagenome (GOLD analysis project Ga0180007, IMG submission 121122) | Groundwater microbial communities from the Aspo Hard Rock Laboratory (HRL) deep subsurface site, Sweden - MM_PC_MetaG | ecosystem: Environmental > Aquatic > Deep subsurface > Groundwater... | reverse complement strand
GAAAAATCAAGGCGTTTAGGGCCGTGTTCAGAGGGATCAATGATATTGCATTTTTCATCTATCGTGTTTCACTAATATTTGCTTAATGAATTTCAACTCTCCACCTGTTTTATCTGATGAGCCAAAAAACCTTCTGGGTTTTTGAGCATTTTTCCGAGCATTTGTCCTATTTCTTTTGAAAGCGTTGTGAGTTGTTGGTGTTTTTCGGCGCTGATGTAGTTGCAGGATAAGGCAAAATCGAGTGAGGAATCTGTTTCGCTGTTTTCGCCATCACAATCTGTTAGCTTGTTTATGAAATGGGCTTCGTACCGTCTTTTTGCCCATGCTTCGCGTAAATTTAAACACACGGACCTGGATGAACGCCGCATTTGACTTGTAAGTGCGTACTTTTCTTCTGCCGGAAATATTTTTGAAAGCTCAAATATTTCCATGGATAGATGGTATGCTTTTTTGTAAACTTCGAGGTCTTTGGCGGTTTTTAGAAGCATGGATTTTTGTTTTTAGAGGTCGGAAGTCAGAGGTCAGAAGTCAGAGGTCAGAAGTCAGGGATATCGTTTGTTTTGATGATTTTGCCGGGGTTGCCTACTACAACTGAATTATCGGGGATGTCACGGATGATGACGGAGCCTGCGCCAATGATTGTGTTTTTGCCAATTTTAGTTCCCTGAATGATCACTGCACCAGCCCCAATCCAACTGAGTTCACCTACCTGGACGTTTCCGCACAAGATGGCGCCAGGTGAAATGTGCACGTAGTCGCCAATGTTACAATCATGATCGATGGAAGCTTTGGTATTGATGATGCAATGCTTGCCAACTGAAGTGCCTGATTGGATTACACTTTGATGAAAAACCACTGTCCCAGTTCCTATTGTGGAATATGAAGAAATTGTTGCAGTAGGATGAACAACCTTTAAATACTTAAAAGCTAATTTTTCGGCGAGCGATTTTCTGGTTTTGTTATCACCAATGCCAAAAACGACCTGATCATGGCTAGGATCAACAGCATTATAGTTTTGAATTGGATAACCAATTATTGTTGTTTTTGAAGGGTCATCATCAATAAAACCATAGCAAATCATGTTATTCGCTGACAAACAGTCCAAAACAACCTTACCATGACCACTGGCGCCATAAATCCATGTTTTTTCTGCGGTTTTCATCTATTTGCTCCCTTTAAACTTCTCTGCTGTAGCCTGCCCCTGTTGATTAATGCCTTCTGATTTAAAAACTTTCTCCATTGTTTTGATAAGGATATGCATGTCGAGCGCAAAGCTACAATGATCTACATAATATACATCGTATTTAAACTTTTGCTCCCAACTGATGGCATTGCGGCCGTTGATCTGCGCCCAGCCGGTGATACCGGGGCGTACTTCATGGCGGCGGGCTTGTTCTTTGTTGTATAATGGGAGGTATTCTACCAGCAAAGGACGCGGGCCGATAAGGCTCATATCGCCTTTGAGGACGTTGATGAGCTGGGGAATTTCATCTAAGCTGGTTTTGCGGATGAATTTGCCCACTGTGGTGAGGCGCTGTGCATCGGGAAGAAGCTTGCCGGCGTTGTCGCGCTTTTCGTTCATGGTTTTGAACTTGATGACTTTGAAGAGACGTGCGTTTTTGCCCGGGCGGGTTTGGGTGAAGAAAGGCTTGCCGGAGTTACTGACCAAAAGCATAAACGTAAGAAACAAGATGATTGGGGATAGCACTAACAAACCTAAAAAAGCGATTGTGAAATCAAAAAACCGCTTAAAAAATGATTTGTAAAATCCTCCCGCGTTGCCTTTCATCTTTTATTCGCTATAGATATCTTTTTACAGTAAAGCATGCAGATAGTTTGCGGTATCTGTAAGTCCGATATTCTTTAATTGATGAAGTACTGCGTATTCATCCATTGCGGGGTTGCGCTTGTAAAGAACCATCTCTTTAAAGGCTTCAATTGCAGTTTCTCCATTCAAATCAATGATATCGGTCAAAAAATCATCTGCTGATTTAGCTTTCATTCCAAAAACACTTAAAACTGCTTCAGGAAAGTCTTTAAGGTTGTTTGTAACGATGAGGTGGGCATTTGTTTTTATTGCTGCGGCAAAGACATGGCAATCCTTCATATCAGGCAATACTAACTGAGTGATAAGCGGCTCATATTGTTGTACCAAGGCATCAGGGAAGGCCAGATTAGCCTTTTGAATCCGTTTTTCAATTTCGAGAGAAGACAATCCTTTCCTTTCCATTACCGACCTCCATTCATTAAAGATGTGGTTGCTCCATTTTGGTGTGTACATGTCATAATGTGCAAACCAAAAGAGCAAATCCCTGATGATGACCGGATAAATGACGTTGGTATCCAGCACAACCGTAAACCGGACACTATGTATCATAAAGTCCTGATTCTTCATCAGCGTTCATGATCTCGATGAGGTATTGTTTTTGAGCCTCCTTCACTTGTTGCTTGTATTTTATGACATCCTCAAACATAATTCGCCTATGTTTGCCAACTTTCGTAAAAGGAATCTTTCCTTCTTCTAAAAGTTTTACCAGATGCGGACGAGAGCAACTCAGTATTTCTGCTGCACTCTGGGTAGTAACTTCAGTTGCTATGGGTACAATTGAAATTGGATTGCCCTGGCTCATTGCTTTTAAAATGTTTCCTAAAAGCGATAAGGCACTTTTTGGAATGGTTATTTTTTCACCGGTTTCCTCAATTTCAATCTCTGTCCTATCTGACTTTAAATTTTCAATCGCAGAAATCAATGGGGAATAAGATTTTTGAGCCAGCAATTGCTCTGCTTTGCTTGGTTTCTTTATTTCGTTGTAGGCTTCCATGATGAATAAAATTTATGACACAAATATAAACGAAATAAACGAAACAATCGAAATATTCAAAAAATTAACATACAGCCTGAAATACAAAGGTAAATGTGCACTGCTGCGTACCGCTTTTTTTGGCATTATGCCCATTTACCTGTGCCCAACCGGTGATGCCGGGGCGCACTTCGTGGCGGCGGGCTTGTTCTATGGAGTATAGCGGGAGGTATTCTACCAATAAGGGGCGCGGGCCGATGAGGCTCATATCGCCTTTGAGTACGTTGATGAGCTGGGGGATTTCATCTAAGCTGGTTTTGCGGATGAATTTACCCGCTGTGTTTAGGCGCTCTGCATCGGGTAGGAGATTGCCGGCCTTGTCGCGCTTTTCGTTCATGGTTTTGAACTTGATAACTTTAAAGAGGCGGGCGTTTTTTCCGGGACGGGTTTGGGTGAAGAAGGGATGGCCGGAGTTGGCTATTATAAGTAATAGGGTGGTGATTAGAAATAGGGGTGACAGCATCAGCAGGGCGATAAAGCTGAGGAGAAAGTCGAAGGTTTGTTTTATAATTCTGAGGTACATTTGTTCCCTATCACAACAATATTTTTACTAAAACAGTTTTGAGTATTCTAATGCTAATTTTGAAAATGTCCTATTCTGTAACAGCCATTTCTTACCATTAATCCCTATTTCCTTTCGGTCATCTTGACTCATGCTTGCATAGTGTAAAATAATATCCTTTAGGGCAGCTTTGTCTTCTGCTGGGATAAAGGTACCACAACCAGCTTCATTTAACATTGAAGGAAAACCACTATATGAAGCGATAATAGGCTTGGCAGCATACATATAATCAATCCATTTATTGCGTGAAAGGCCATAGGTATAGAGGTTAATGTTTTTAACGCTATCATACAAAACATCGAAATGTTGGATAACTGATTGCACTTGCTTTTTCTGAACCTTAGGAAGAAAAGTAATATTTGAAAGACCTTCTGTCTTTTTTTTAAAATCTTCAAGCTGATCACCCCCCCCTAAAAAAGCAAAATGAATATTTGTGTTTTCCTTTAAATCTAAAGCACAATCAATAATTGTTTCTAAAGCATTAGATCTACCAATACTACCTGCATAACCGACGATGAACTTGTTTTTCGGTATATATTGATCAATAAAGTTTTGCTCCAAGGGCAGTGGGTTTTCGAATAAAGATAATTCGAGTCCTTGCGGTATATTGTAACATTTTTTGTTTGGGCCAATTACATTTGTTACATGCTCAGCAAGATTTGGCATTGTCCCAACAATTATATCAGATGCTTCATAACCTTTTTTTTCGATGTGCTGGAGTAGTTTTACGAATGGATTATTCAAACTATATCCACCTAACTGAATTATTGTCAAAGGCCATATATCGCGTATCTCAAAAATTAGTTTGCATTTGTATTTTCTTTTTAGACGGATGCCTTCCAAGATGGTGAGCAGCGATAGGGAAGAGATTATTATAACCTCTGGCTGAGGTAGTTTTTTCTTATTTAAAAGCCTTATATTTAACTCGAAGTGAATCCAACTCAATATTCTTCCAATACTGTTTGCTCCTTTGTATTTTTTTGTTCTTAGCCAGATGGTTCTAACACCTTCAATATTTTCAATTGTAATACGTTTTTTGAATTTTGGAAAACTGACAAGATGATTCGAATCAGATGATATTACAGTTGTATCATACCCTAAATCATTAAACTCCTTGGCAAAATAAAAATGTCTGGACGCAAATCCATATTTCAATGGGCTAGCATATTTTGAAATGATCCAAATGTTTTTTTTCATAATTGGATGGTTATTCAACTATAAAACGTCTTTATAAGTTCTGCTATGTAGCTAATTTCCTCTTCATTTAATTCAGGAAACATAGGTAATGACAGAATTTCGTCCTGATACGCTGTTGCAATCGGAAAATCATTTGGTGAATGATTCAAGTATGAATATGCAGGAAGGTTTGGTAAAGCAGTGGGATAATGAATGGCTGTTTCAACTCCATTTTGCTTTAAAAAATCTGCAAGTCGATTTCTTTGTTGACATCTAATCACATAAAGATGAAAAGTGTGCTTAGTGTTTGGACGGATAACGGGCAAGATGATTTCATTTATCTCCTTTAGATAATTATCATAGAGTGCTGCCCTTTCAATTCTTTTACTGGTCCAATTCAAGATGTGAGTTAGTTTAACATTCAGAATTGCTGCCTGTAATCCATCCATTCGGCTATTGATTCCTTCCATTAAGTGATGATGCTTCTTTAGTGCTCCATGCCTTGCATACATTCTGCATTTTTCGGCCAAGTTATCATCATCGGTAATAATACAGCCGGCGTCACCATATGCCCCCAAGTTTTTACCGGGATAGAAGCTAAAGGAACCTGCAATACCATAAGTACCTGCCAATTTACCCTTATATTCTGAAAAGTGGGATTGCGCACAATCTTCGATCACATATAACCCATATTTTTCCGAAATACGCTTTATTTCATCCATCTCACACATTTGTCCATGCAAGTGAACCGGCATAATTGCTTTAGTTTTCGATGTAATGACTTTTTCGATTAAGTCTTCATTTATTGAGAAATAATCGGGATGAGTATCTACAAAAACAGGTTTTGCCCCTGTCTGACTTATAGTTTCAGATGAAGATATCCAGCTGTTAGCAACTGTAATCACTTCATCGCCAATTCCTATTCCAAGCATCTTCATTATAATATATAGCGAATCAGTGCCATTTGCTACAGCAATACAATGTTTAACGCCATTAAGCTTCGCGAATTTTTCTTCAAATGCCAGAACATTATTACCACCAATAAAGGCAGTTTCATCTATTACATTTGAAATAGCTTTATCTATTTCATCTTTAAGGCTAAGATATTGAGCTCTTAAATCAACAAAAGGGACTCTTTTCATATTCATTTACAGAAATTAAAGTGATCTTAAAAACCTTGCCGGATTTCCGACATATATACCAGGTTTATTAATATTTTTAGTTACGACTGCACCTGCACCAATCACAACATCATCGCAGATACTTACTGGCAGAATTGTTGCGTTACTTCCAATTGATACATTGTTGCCAACTTTTGTTGATTTCCATTTTGTAACATCGCCCATTGCCGGCCCGCCGGATGAAAATGAATCGTTAATAAACATAACTCCATGACCTATGAAGCAGTTGTTGCCAATTTCGACCAATTCGCAAATGAAACTATGGGACTGAACTTTTGTGTTTGAGCCAATAGTGACTTTTTTTTGAATTTCGACGAAGGGGCCTATAAAACAGTTATCACTAATCTTACATCCATATAGATTCACAGGTGCAACAACACGAACATTGGCGCCAAAATCGACATCATCATTTACTTTGCTTGTTAGGCTATTGTATTTCATAAGACATCTAGTTTATGCTTTCTGGCAGATGTGTAAATTTTATCTATTATTTCAATGGTTTTTAGCCCCTCAAATGAGTTTGTCGATATTGAGGCTCCGTTTGTTAATACGTCAACCAGATTTTGATATACATGGTCATGATTAGACATAGAACCCTGATATTGGCCGTAATTGTTAGCCGTATTTCCTTCAGGTAAATTCTCAAATTTAAAGTTCTCAATGTTTTGGTATTCTAGTTCATTTAAATATTGGCCTCCGATTTTAACTGTACCTTTTTCACCAAAAATAGTTAGAGAACCTTCCATGTTCTTGCCATAACTATTTACAGTATAATTAATTGTACCAATTGCACCATTAAAAAACTCCAACGCAACAACCCCAGTATCTTCAAACTCAATTATGTTTTGATGCGCGAGATTTGACGTAAATGCCTGAGCTGATTTAATATCACCAACAGTCCAATACAGCAAATCAACAAAATGACTGAATTGAGTGAAAAGTGTTCCACCATCTAAATTCTTTGTCCCCTTCCATGAATTTTTATAATAATCCTCGTTTCTATTCCAGAAACAACTAAGTTGCACACTCAATATTTTTCCAAACAAACCTTCATCTATAGCCTTCTTAACAGCAGCTACAGGGGGATTAAATCGGTTTTGTTTAACAATAAACAGCCTTTTGTTATTGCGCTCAGCCGTCTTTATCATTTCGCCACAATCATAAACACTGATAGCCATAGGCTTTTCGCATAAAACATTCACTCCAGCGTTTAGGGCTTTAATCGTATGTTCTGCATGTAAACCATTGGGTGTACATATTGATACAACATCCAGTCCTTTTTCATGGAGCAGCAATTCGTCTATACTTTTGTAAGCATTGACATTATATTGCTTTCCAAGCGATGAGGCTTTCTCATATTCAACATCACAAACAGCTTGTAATATCCCATTATTACTTATATGTTCTGCGTGGCGATGAGAAATTCGACCACAACCAATGATTGCAAAGTTTAGTTTTTTCATTTTGTAATGGTGTTATAAAATCTTTTAATAAGATCAGTAATTAAAACTATTTCTTCATCGGAGAGTTGAGCAGCTGAAGGCAACCATAAGCCTTTTTCTCCAACTAAATTGGAAACCGGATGATTTCCTGCTACATTGTAGGCTTCTTGTTTATTGATAGGTGGATACATGATTCTAGATCCAATACCATTTTCTTTCAAATAAACCATCAAATTGTCTCTGTCATCAGCTAACACATCAATAAACCAAGGCGTTGTATGCCTAAGATCCTGATTAAAAAATGACACTTGTTTCACATCTATCAGTCCTTCTTGATAGAGCTTCAGTATTTCTTTTTTCCGATTAACCCGCCAAGGAAGCTTCTTCATTTGTTCATTGCCAATGACCGCTTGCATTTCGGTGAACTTGAAGTTGTAGCCAATTGTATCATGAATATCATTTCCCCCTCCACTACGACCGAAATCTTTTAATCGTTTTAGTCTGAAAGCCATTTCATCATCATTAGTTATAATTGCACCACCTTGGCCTGTTGAAATAACTTTTGGAGCGCTGAATGAAAAACTACCGGCTAAGCCCACCGTACCCTGGTGTTTTCCATCTGGGTAAAATGACCCCAATGATTGAGCAGCGTCCTCAAGAAATATTAGGTTTTTTTCCTGGCATAGTTTTTTGAATGCTGCAATGCCAACAGATGGATATCGGCCATTTGCATTTACAAATAAAATGGCTTTCGTTTTAGGTGTAATTGCTTTTTTAGCACATTCAATGTCCATGCAAAGTGTGTCTTTTTCCACATCTACAAAAACAGGTAAAGCACCAAACATCTTTACTGAGTTAGGTGTGGCTATCATTGTAAAATTTGGTACAATTACTTCATCTCCGGCTTTTATTCCGGCTGCAATTGCCATTAGGGTTAAACTAATTGTTCCGTTGTTTACGACAAAACAATGCTTCGAACAAGTGTACTCAGCAATTCTTTTCTCAAATTCAGCAGTTCTTTTGAATTCTGTTAGCCAACCACCTTCATCCATATAAGCATTAAGTGCGGTTTTCTCCTCAGTACCAAACCAAGGTTCCATTTGTGGGATAAAACTATTGCTCATTTTTAAATTGATTTTCGAGATAAATTATTTCTTGTTTGTTTCGCTCTTTGATAAATCTAGCCGGAATGCCAGCATATAATTTGAACTCACCAAGGTTTTTATTGACTAATGAAAGTGCGCCTACACAAGCCCCAGATTCAAATGAAACATTAGGAAGGACTACTGAACCCGCTCCAACTATGCAATGCTTATTTAAAATGATTCGTCCGATTAAAGCATTTGCTTTGTATTTCATCGGTACCATTGGCGTAGCAATTCCAGAGATATAGTCATCAGAACCGGCAGATAAAACTACATTAGGTGCTAAAGTTGAAAACTCTTTCATTTCAACAAAAGAGTCTTTTCCGCCTATAATTTTACAGCCGGAAGAGATGTGAACATTCGAATGTAGCTTCAAAGCTGTAGAGATGTATGTAAAATCATCTATGATTACATTATCACCGATTTCAACCAATTCAGGATATCTGATTCGTACAGTTTTCCCAATAATTACATTTTGTCCGAGTGCTTTTAGCTTTCCAATGTCGAAAAAAATATTCTCCATTAGAACTTCGTTTTATCAGTTTCAACATCCACAAAAGGACCGTTTTTGGCTTCAATAATTTTAGTCCCATCCTCAAGTATTTCGTAACCATGACCACCATATGCAAATACTGCTAAGTCACCCTCATACAGCACAAAGTCCTGTAGGTATATATGATCCTCATCATATAAAAGCACTCTCATCGATCCCCTTTTTACATAAGTCATTTCTTGTGTACGCATCGCTGAGCGTTCAAAATCATTATGCACATGTGAAGCTAGTTTTCGGCCTTTGTCATACCACCATGAACCAACTTGTACAAAAAGCTCATTTGGTGTGATAAAGTTTAGCCCTTCTACCCAATCCTTATCACGATAAATAATAGTTAATATTTGTCCTTTGTGTTTAATTGTTTCCATTTTATATTTATTTGTCTCTGTTTGAAAGAATGGGATTATTAATTGGCCAGATAATCCCGATATCTAGATCGTTCCATTTTACTGAAAATTGATCTTCCGCATCTAAATATTCACCAGGGTAAGCAAGTTTATAATGGTATACTGCAACTTCGCTTTTTACAAAAAATGCGTTCCCTATTCCCGGTGGTAATAGAACAGAAATTGGGTTGGTTTGATTTATTTCAAAAGCCTGCCATTTTAAAAAACTTTCAGATGCGGGACGATAATCTACAACAACTTGATAAATTTCTCCAAATACAGCAGTTACTAATTTCCAGGATTTTGTATCACCATGGATTCCTCTTAGCACGTTTTTATAAGATTTAGAGAATTTGTCGTGCTTAAAGCTAAGTTGATCAGGTAAAAACATATCGAACACATCACGATGAAAGGTTGTGTATAGTGTTCCTCTTAAATCCTCATTTATTGAAGGTTTAAAAATTACAATATCCTTTATGATTTCTGAATTTTCAATTTTAAAATCTTTTACTTTTTGTGTCATAGTATATTTTTAATATAGTTCTTTACCACCGTAATTATCATATTCCAAATCATATTTAACCATGCCTTCTATAAGCTGATCAAATGAAATTTTTGGTTTCCAATTTAGTTTTTGATTTGCCTTTTCAGGATTTCCCCAAAGCAGGTCTACCTCAGCAGGCCTGAAATATTTGGGGTTTATTTCAACTATAGTTTTCCCATTAGATTTATTAATTGCCCTTTCCTGAATCCCTTCACCTGCCCATTCGAGGTGGATATCAACAATATTAAATGCTTTTTCTACAAATTCTTTTATTGTGTGGGTTTCTCCTGTCGCAATTACAAAATCTTCTGCTTCTTCAAGTTGTAGCATTGCCCACATTGCTTCAACATAATCACGGGCATGCCCCCAATCTCTCTTTGCGTATAAATTTCCCAACAATAGTTTTTCCTGATTACCTTTAAAGATATTGGCTACAGCTTTGGATATTTTTTTTGTAACGAAAGTTTCACCGCGTCTTGGTGATTCATGATTGAATAAGATACCATTACAGGCAAATAAGTCGTATGATTCCCTGTAGTTTACGGTGACCCAGTAAGCATAAAGTTTTGCTGCACCATAAGGTGATTTAGGATAAAAAGGAGTTGATTCATTTTGAGGGGCAGTTTCTGGGAGCCCCCCAAAAAGTTCTGAGGTAGAAGCCTGATAATATTTTGTGTGAACGCCAGTATCTCGTATTGCATCTAATAGTCTAATTGCACCAAGTGCATCAACCTCGCCTGTGTATTCTGGCACATCAAATGAAACCGCAACATGTGATTGAGCCCCTAAATTGTAAATTTCATCAGGATTTAATTTTGAAATCAATCTGTGAAGATTGCTGGAATCTGCTAAATCTCCATGGTGTGCATGAAAATTTGGGTGATTCCATATTTCTTGTCTAAGACGCTGTGTTGTAAAAACGGAAGATCTTCTGATTATTCCGTGAACAACATATCCTTTATCCAGCAAAAACTCTGTCAGATAAGAGCCATCCTGTCCGGTTACTCCAGTAATAAGTGCTTTTCTCATTATTTTTATTTTTTTAATTGTTTTTCAATAGTTTTCTTCTGAGACCGAAAGGAACTAGCATTAATATTATTTTTCTTATTCTTTTATAACTCCAAAATTTTATCTCCTCCAACAAACTGAAAGTTTCCCTTTTTGAATTTAGATTTACATTTAACTTTTGTAGATCTCGTTTTGCTTTCCTCGTCCATTTCCCTTTAATTACCCCATGTATGAACTTAAAGACATCTTGATTAACTGAATAAAACCCTTCATATTTGTCCGAACGCTTTGATCCAACTTTTTCGAACTGCCATGCGTTTTCGGTATCATCTAATAAGTCCAATAGAACTGATTGCTTCCAAAGCGACGCTGTTGTAGTTGACCTATACATAGCATTTTTTGAAATTATTCCAAAGTGTTTGTTTACTGGTCTGTCTGGTTTAGGTTCATTAATCAGAGTAATGAAATTCCCATCCATAATGATGAATTGGTCAATTATTAGTTCAAGTGTATTGTCGTCGATATTTGCAGACAAAAACATATCCTCTAATAAAATTAAAACATATTCATATTTGGTTAGATTCATCAAGCTTTTTTTCAACCCGTCCGACCATGTCTTATCTATGCCTATTGTAAGTGACTTTACATTTTTGCCTCCTTGATATACCAGGTAGTTAGTTTGCAAATAAACGTCATAAGGACAATTTGGCCAAAATCTTTCAAATAGATTAAAAAAAGTAGGCCACAAGTCGGAATATTTATCGCAGCTCAATACAAGAACAGCTATTTTCTTTTTTGTATCCATTATTTTTGGGTGACTTTTTGATATGATGAAACATATTTTTTCACAACACTACTTTTGTTAAAAATTAATGATTTTTCAATACACCTTTTTGATAGTCCTGAATAATCCTGCAAAACAAGTTCAATTTTATTTCTTGCTTCTATAACGCTTGCGGGGTTGGTAGAATAACCAATTTCTCCCTCCTCAAAATATCCATCTATGCCTTCCTCTCTTGAATATATTAACGGAGTGCCTTGTGAAATTGATTCAATAAATACGAGCCCAAATGTTTCATGCTTAGATGCCATAAAAAAAATATCCGCTTTTACATATTGCTTTCTTAGATTCTCTAAATCATTAATTTCTTCGAGTAATACGACATTTGAATACCCTTGAACAGTCTTAGATATTTTTTCAAAGTATTTTAATCCCAATTGATTATTTTTTTTTCTACCAACTAAAGTAACCTTAAAATTTATATTTTCAAGCCAATCAACAGAAAAGACTTTTAATAAGAACTCGATATTTTTATTTTCTGAAATTTCACCTACAAATAAAATATGGATGACATTCTTTTTACTTACAGATTTGGGTTCTCCAATGTTTTGGATCCAAAAATCGTTTATCGGGTTAGGTAAAATAATTGATTTCTCATCCAAAAAAGACACTTTATTTGGGACCTTTTTTTTTAATTTTTTTAAATAAGACGGTGCTGGAAAGATCATTAAGGAGGAACTACTGATTATTCTATTGAAAAGATTTCTATATATATTTAAATTACCTAAAACAGTATTTATATCAGTATTTCTAACGGAAATGATGTATTGTAAGTTATATGACCGGCCAATTTTATGGGCCAGACTACCATTTGAAAATACAGTGTGTGCATGTATAAGTCTATAGTCTTTTAGATCAAGCAATGGTTTAATTCTCTTTATTATGTATATGTTTCTTAAATTGGGCAGCACTCGGCCAATAGTTGAATAAAACCAATTTAATTTCAATACTAAAACATTGTTGGGTTTCAAATCAATTTGGTTCTTCTCTATAAGACGAACTTGGTCATTTCTTAGAAAAACAATCACAGTTGACTGGATATCATTATTTTCTAATTCTGAAAATAAGATATCATAGAATTTCCCCCCGAAATAATCGTTGCAAATTTGTAATACTTTCATCTATTTAGAGTATAATCCCTTGCTTCGTAAATAATTAACAAGTTTCTTGAGCCTATTTACAGTGTTGTAGGAGTTGGGATATTCAAGAAATGATTTCCGGGGATTATTCATCAGCTTTTCAAACGATTCGTTAGATAAACTGAGCTTCTTGATCACGAATTCTCTATCTTGAATCAGTAACTTCTCGTCATAGATGGGATTTTTAATCTCCATTAATGCTTCTTGTCGTGTAAGTTGCCCCGACCTAATTAAATCTGAGAGATGTCCGATTCTTTTGTCGATATTAAATTTATTGGGTAATATGTAGCCCTGATAGAACCTTGTGTAAATTGACTCATAATGCTTACCTCCATAGTAAACCCAACCTAAATCATTTTGCAGAACTTTCATCGTTTCGTCCTTGTTGTAATCTATATAATTTAAAATAGATACAACTTTTATTTTTTTTATGAAAGTCCAATAAAACAGATTAAAAAAGCTATATTTGGGATATTTATTTAACTTCTTTGTTCCGAACAGTTTGTGTACTGACTTTATGTACTTCCAATCAGAATGTCCATAGGCCCATGATTCAACAGCCATTGATTCTGTTTTGAAATTCATGCCGTTGATGATGTATTTGATGTTCCTTTTACTAGCTTCCCTAAATAATAAGGCGTTGATTGCATGGTCTGTTGGTATTTCACCATCTGGTGTTGAAGCTTTAAGGAATGAAAGCTGTAAATCCTTGAAAACCGGCCAATCGATAACATAGGTATACAAATTGATATCCAGTTTATCAAGTACTTTTTCTATGTTTGAAACGGCTAATTCAGAATTCCATCCATTATCGAAGTGGATTGCTAATGGGCGTAGTCCAAGTTTTTTTGTAAGGTATGCAACGTATGTACTGTCAACACCGCCACTTACACCAATTATACAGTCGTAATCAGAGTTCTTACCATTTTTCTGAATCTCCTTAACTAATTTATTTAATTTCT
>Ga0180007_10004980_pt1 | contig 13805 bp, 9 predicted proteins | sample MM_PC_MetaG_FD_121122 | JGI IMG/M metagenome (GOLD analysis project Ga0180007, IMG submission 121122) | Groundwater microbial communities from the Aspo Hard Rock Laboratory (HRL) deep subsurface site, Sweden - MM_PC_MetaG | ecosystem: Environmental > Aquatic > Deep subsurface > Groundwater... | reverse complement strand
GCCCCACCTGGTAGCCTTTGTTGGCGAGACCAAGGGCAAGATTCGTGGCAACGGTGCTCTTGCCGACGCCGCCCTTGCCGCTCATCACCAGGATTTTTTTCTTGATCTTGGCCAGCGCACTGGTGATGGCGATATCCTGCATGGCGGCAGCCGCTTTGGCTCCACCGCAGGAAGTCCCGCCGCCCTTGGCCTTGCTCGGGCATGATTTGTCACATGACGATGACATTGTTGTACCTCCTGAAATGAAAGAGGCTCCTCTTGAAAGGCGCCTGGAAGTTATATTGTTGCCCCGCACCTGCCTTGCTGTTTTACCATTTCGGCCGCGGGATCTGTTCGCTGCACATTATATACAGTAATACCGGTTGGATGAAAAGGCAAAACAGGAACACTTTTCGTATCGTGTCTCGTGGTCACGGTTCCGCAAGGAAAGGTTTTGGCTTGATTTCATCCAGCCATACTCAGTAATATTAAAATAGTGTCATTCATTCAATCAAAAGGGTCCTTGTTCCCTGGAACATTGGTTTTCAGAAATGTCCAATCGGAGGTTGCCCATGCAGGTACTGGTCTTATATTACTCTAAAGGCGGCAATACGAAAAAACTGGCGGCGGAGATAGCCGCGGGAGTGGAAGCCGCCGGGGTAACCGCGGTGTTGAAGAACACATCCGAGGTGACACGTGATGATTTCCTGGCGTCAGCCGGGGTCATTGCCGGCTCTCCTGTCTCTTTTTTTGAACATTTCGATTATGAGGTGCGGCCATGGATGAGTTCAACAGGCGTATAATGAGTGAATTCCAGGAGATGCAGCGTCGCATGGGACGCATGCTGCGCTGCATCTCCCTGCCAAGTGCGGCCTCCCTGCGCTCCGGAATCTGGTTGCCGGCTGTTGATGTGTACGAATCGGATAACGAGGTTATCATCTATGTGGATGTCGCCGGGGTTGATGTGGACAAGCTGAACGTCATGGTGGAAAGAAATAATGTCACTGTCTGCGGGAGAAGGGTGTTGCCGGACCGGGAAAATATCCGCAGTATCCACCAGCTTGAGATAGAATACGGATATTTCGAGAGGACGGTTTCAACCCCTGTTCCCGTTGAAATTTCATCGGTTTCCTCGATCTGCAGAAACGGGATTCTCGAAATCCGGATGCCGATGGAAAAGGCAAAGGAAAGTATCAGAATCAAAGTGGATTAATCTCTTCATGGCAGGGAAAGGCAATGACCGAAGAACAGGATGAAAAAAAGAAAAAATCTGTAAACCCGGCCGAGATGAAGGTCCCGGCCGAACTGCCGGTGCTGCCCATTGATTTCGTGTTTTTCCCGGGCATGGGGTTTCCCCTGCAGATCAACAACCCGGTTGCCCAGAAGGTGATCGATGACGTTCTCCTCGGCGACAGACTGGTGGCAGTCGTTGCCCGCAGGAAGATGGAAAACAGCGAGCCCGAGCCTGGTACAGGAAATTCCAACGGCACCGACGTTTACAGGGTTGGGGCCGCCGCCTACATTCACAAGATGATCAAGTCCGGTGATGGGTATTACCAGGTGATCATGAGTTCGGTTAACAGGATACGAATTGTTGATTTCATATCTTCGGGTCCCTATCTGAAGGCCAGGATCGAATTAATGGAGATGGAATCCTCCCATGACAAGGAGGTCGAGGCCCTGATCCTGAACCTGCAGAACCAGTTCAAGAGGCTGGCCGAACTCTCCCAGCTGCCTCCGGAGCTGCACATGACCATTATGTCACTCACCAACCCTTTCCATATCGGTTACCTGGTTGTCTCGCAGCTGAATCTCTCCCTTGAGGATGAGCAGAGCCTCATCGAGATCAGTGATCTCAAGTCCATGCTGCGGAAAACGACAAGCGAACTGGCCAAGAAGCTGGAAACGCTCGAGATGAGCAGAAAGATCCAGGAGGCTGTCAAGGAGGACATGGATGATAAGCAGCGGGAATTCTTCCTCCGGCAGCAGCTCAAGGCCATCCGCAAGGAACTCGGAGACGAGGATGACCAGAATGTTGAGCTGGAAGAACTGCGGCAGAGGGTGGCGGACACGGTCATGGGGGAGGAGCCGCGCAAGGCGGCCGAACGGGAGCTGAACCGTCTGGCCAGAATCCATCCCTCTTCTCCCGAGCACACGGTTTCGCGCAACTATCTTGAATGGATTCTTGACCTGCCCTGGGAGAAATCCACCACGGATTTACTGGATATTGAGGAGGCACGCAAGAATCTCGATGCAGACCATTACGGGCTGGACAAGATCAAGAAGAGAATTCTGGAATTTCTGGCGGTCCGCAAACTCAAGCAGGATATGCATGGTCCCATCCTCTGTTTTGTCGGTCCCCCCGGGGTGGGCAAGACCTCGCTGGGACAGTCCATCGCCCGGACCATGGGCAGAAAGTTTGTCCGTATGTCCCTCGGCGGCGTCAGGGACGAGGCCGAGATTCGCGGCCACCGGCGGACCTACATCGGCGCCCTGCCGGGCCGGATCATCCAGAGCCTGAAGAAGGCCGGTTCCAACAACCCCCTCTTCATGCTGGATGAGATCGACAAGCTCGGCATGGATTTCCGCGGCGATCCCTCCTCAGCCCTGCTCGAGGTCCTGGACCCGGAGCAGAACTCCACCTTTGCCGATCATTATCTTGATATCCCTTTTGACCTTGCAAGGGTCATGTTCATCACCACGGCCAATATCCTGCACAGCATACCGGGCCCGTTGCGCGACCGCATGGAGGTCGTGGAACTCCCCGGTTATACCGAGGACGAGAAACTGATGATCGTCAGGAATCATCTCATTGCCAAGCAGCTCGAGGCCCATGCCCTGACTGCCGAAGACCTGGAGTTGACCGATGACGCCATCCGGGCCATGATCCGTTCCTATACCAGGGAGGCCGGGGTGCGGAATATAGAGAGGGAACTTGCCGCCATCTGCCGGGGCGTTGCCAAGGATATTGTCGCCGGTGCCGCCGGCAGCCCGGTTGTGAAGCCGGAGGACCTGCCGCGTTACCTGGGGCCGATCAAGTATTTTCCCGAGACCACCACCCGTTCATGGGGGCCCGGCCTGGCGACAGGCCTGGCCTGGACTCCGGTCGGCGGCGAGCTGCTCTTTATCGAGGCCGCGAAGATGTCCGGCAGGGGCGGTCTGATCCTGACCGGCAAACTTGGTGATGTCATGAAGGAATCCGCCACTGCCGCCCTGACCTTCATCCGGTCGAACGCCAAGAGCTTTAAGATTCCGGCAGGTCTTTTTTCCAGCATTGATATACATATCCACGTGCCGGAGGGTGCCATTCCCAAGGACGGACCCTCGGCCGGCGTCGCCATGGTCGTCGCCCTGACTTCGCTGCTTACGAAAAGGACGGTGCGAAAGGATCTTGCCATGACCGGCGAGATCACGCTGCGGGGCGACGTCCTGCCGGTGGGCGGCATTAAGGAAAAGGTGCTTGCTGCTGTCCGTTCAGGGATCAGGGAGGTTCTCCTGCCGAAGCTGAACGAAAAGGATGTCATTGAGATTCCGGACAATGTCAAGGCGGGGATGGTCTTCCATTTTGTCGAAGACATCAGGGAGGCCCTGCATATCGCCCTGGAGAAGAAGCGTGTCGTCCGCAAAAAAAAGGCTGCCGGCAGAAAGAAGATCGTCAAGAATAAGAATTAGCTGTGCACTGTGAACTGTGAACTCGGAACTTCCGGTTTTTAAATACAGACCGCGGCGGGAAGCTGTGGCAGAACATGTGCGCCCGGGTCGGTGGTGAACTTTGCCACCAGGTGGTGCGGATAGTAACTTTCCTTGGCCTGGCGCAAGCCGGGAATGCCCAGGTCCTGTTCACGGTTCACGAATGCAAAGTCCTGCAGTCCGTATTTGGCAAACCATTGGTTAATGACCTGCCCGAGGCCGGACCCAACTTGATATGCAGTCTCAGCAGTAATGTCATGAAGAACCTGTTGCAGGATTTCAGTTTTCCATTTCAGGAGAGTGCGGAATTCTCCAAACTCTACAATTTGATTATCTGTCTGCTCCTGTTTTTATTAACAACCTTGGTGTATTGGCAAGTTCATGATTTTGATTTCATTACTATTGATGACGACCTGTATGTGCTGAATGATTATGTCAGACAAGGTTTAACAAAAGATACTATCAGCTGGGCTTTCAGCCTCGGCCAGAAAGATGGAACTTACTGGCATCCCCTTACATGGCTTTCCCACATGCTTGATGTGCAACTGTTCGGTCTTGACGCGGGAAAGCACCATATAATCAATATTTTTTATCATCAAATTAATTCAATTCTTCTTTTTTTCCTGTTGGTCAGGATGAGCAAGGCACGGTGGAAGAGCGCCTTGGTGGCTTTTCTGTTCGCTCTTCATCCGGTAAACGTCGAATCAGTTGCCTGGATAGCAGAAAGGAAGAATCTCCTCTGTACCATGTTCTTTCTGTTAACCTTATATAGTTATGTCGTCTATTGTGAAAAATCATTCAGCCTTCGTCGCTATTTGTTGATTGTGGCTTTCTTTTGTCTCGGCCTGCTGGCGAAGGCGGCAATTGTTCCGTTACCGATTGTCCTCCTGCTTTTTGATTATTGGCCATTAGATAGAATACGCCCGAAAAAGTCTTTCCAGGAATACCGGTTGAGGCAAAAGGATATCTGGTTACCTCGCCGGGCATTGTATCTTGAGAAAATCCCGCTGCTCTGCCTTTCGATTATCTCCGTTGCAATCACCATTTATTCTCAGTCTGATGGTCAAATCAATACTGTTGCGGTATCGCCGTTGTCGTTGAGAATCAGTAATGCCGTTGTCGGACCACTTCACTATATTATGAAGTGTATCTGGCCACAAAGTCTGCAGGTGTTCTATCCTTTTCCCGGTTCGATAGCTTTATGGCAGTCATTAAGCGTGGGATTGTTGCTGGTGACAGTCACCATTATTATGGTGTACAAGGTCCCGCGGTATCCGCAATTTTTATTTGGTTGGCTGTGGTTCCTGATTTTCCTGGCACCTGTCAGCGGCATAATTCAGAGTGGTCGCTGGCCTGCCTTTGCCAACCGTTGGGCCTATATCCCGTTTATAGGTCTTTTTATCGTGTTGGCATGGGCCGGCGGCGTTTTGATGCGGCGCAGCAGGTACAATAAAAATATCTTCCCCGCTCTGGCGGTTATCATTCTTGTTTTTTCAACCTATACAGCATGGGGCCAAACCGGATATTGGCGTGATACAAGAAGCCTTCTGAATCATGAGGTCGAGCTTGATCCGGACAACTATTTTGCTCATATTCATCTTGGTTCTTTGTATTATGCGGAAGGGGATTATGAAAGCGCTGCACGTCATTTTGAGAAGTCAGTACAGAAAAAATCAATAATGGAAATCAATGGTCGTTACCACCTTGGCATTACCCTTATAAGGTTGGGAAAAGCGGATGCGGCAATAAAGGAATTCGACAGGGTCCTCGAACTGAATCCGGCAAGTCCTGAAATGCTCAACCGGATCGGAGCTGTTTTAGAAGAACAGAGAAGATTTTCTGAGGCATACCGGTTTTATCAAGCCGCACTCCGTCGAGATCCAGGGAACAAAGTGATTAACCAGGGCCTTGGGGTCATACTCTGGGAAATGGGACGGACTGGAGAGGCAGTCGGATATTTTGAAAAAGCGTTGCGGGAAGACCCGTCCTATCGCCTGGCACGCTTGAACCTGGGAGAGTTGCTGGCCAGCCAGGGAGAATATGAACGTGCGCAGGAACAGTTTGGCATTTTAATTCGTCAAGACCCCAAGCAGGCGCAACCGTATATAAGTATCGGACATATCCTTCTCAGGCTGGATCGTATTGATGAGGCCATTGATTATTACTCCAAGGCTCTTGAGAGAGAGCGCGGGAATATTGATGCGCTTTACGGCATGAGAATGGCCCTGGCGATTTCTGGACAGTATGATCAAATCAATAATTTCTTGACAATAAAGCCACCACGAGACCGCAACCCAGATGGCAAAGAGAATGGCACAAGAGACGCTCCTGTCGAAGGAGCAACAAAATAACTGTTTTTTTACAGTTGATCCTTGTAAAACGTGTCTCACAGGTTAAAGTTCCAGCCCGTGAAAAAATGTTGCTCGACATCGGGGGTGATTCCCGATTGATTCATTTGAAGAGAAGGTCTTGAAGAGTATATGAAAGTTCTTCTTGCCAAGAATGCCGGCTTCTGCATGGGGGTGCGCAGGGCCGTGGAAACGACCCTGGATGTCATCCATAAGGAGGGCAACGGCGTCTCCACCTTCGGGCCGTTGATCCATAACCCCCAGGTCCTCGACCTCCTGGAGAATCGGGGCGTCCAGATCCTGACCGAGATCCCCGCACAGAAGACCGGGACCGTTGTTATCAGGGCCCATGGCGTTCCGCCGGCGAAGAAGGAGCAGTTGGAGAATGCCGGGGCAAAGGTCAAGGATGCCACCTGTCCCCATGTGGTCAAGGTTCAGGTTATCATCGAGAGGTTCAAAAAGCAGGGATACGCCACTGTCATTATCGGGGACAAAAACCATGCCGAGGTGGAAGGCCTGATGGGGTATGCCGCGCCGTTTGGACAGGTAGTGAGTTCTGCCGAGGATATTGAGACCATCAAGCTTTCGTCGCCGTACATTATTGTCAGCCAGACGACCCAGGATGATGAGGTCTTTGAAGCGCTCAGCCGGAAGATCCTGGAACGTTTTCCTGAAGGCAAGGTTTTTAACACAATCTGCGACTCCACCCATAAGCGCCAGAACGAAGTACGGGAATTATGCGAAAAGGTGGAGGCGATGGTGGTGGTGGGCGGCAGGAACAGCGCCAATACCCAGCGCCTGGGGGAGATTGTCAGCGGACTTGATTGTCCTGTCTTCATGATCGAGAGCGAAGAGGATATCGACCAGGCCGCCCTGGCAAAATACAACCGCGTTGGCGTTACCGCCGGCGCTTCAACCCCGACGTGGTTGATCAACAGCGTTGTTCGGACCCTGGAGGCCATCCCCGGCCATGGGGAAGGTCTGCTGAAGATTTTTATCAAGAAGGCGTTCTGGCTGACCCTGGTCACCAACTTCTATGTCAGCCTGGCCGGAGGCCTGCTGGCATATACCTGTGTCCTTCTGCAGAAGTTTGACCCCAGGGCGGAATATTTTCTGATCGCCTTTACCTATATCTTCGGCATGCACAACCTCAACCGGTTTACCGACCAGAAGGCCAAGAAATTCAACGATCCGGTCAGTGTCCTCTTTTATCAGCGTTTCCGTTGGCCGCTCTTTACCCTCTCCTCCCTGGCGCTGGCCGTTTCCCTGACGCTTGCTTTCGGGCTTGGGTTGCGGTCGTTTGCGCTGCTGGTCGGCATGACCATCCTGGGTGTTGTGTATAGCGTGCGGTTCATACCCAAGGCCCTGACCCCGATTGTGAGGATCAGGGGACTGAAGGAGATCCCGGGTTCCAAGACCATCCTTGTTGCCGCGGCCTGGTCTTTTCTTACCACCCTGATTCCGGCCTGGAGCTTTGAGCATGTTGAACCGGACATGATGACAGTGGGGGTCCTGGAATTTTCTTTTTTGCTGGTCCTGGTCAGAAATGCCCTGTTTGATGTGTTCGAGGTGCAGGGTGACCGCATTGTCGGCAAGGAAACCCTGCCGGTTTTTATCGGCAAGGAGAAGACCCTGGTTATCCTGCAATTGATTATCGGCCTGCTGGTTATTCTCCTGATAGTCTTTCCGGTATTGGGCTGGATGTCTCCTCTGGCCTTCTGGATGGTGCCCGGTATTTTTTATTTGGCGGTTCTCATGTATTGTTATCAGAAGGAGATTATCAGCCAGGGGCCAAAGCTGGAGTTTATGCTGGAGTCGGTGTTTTTTCTGTTGGCCGGACTGGCGTGGCTCGGGTCTCATTATTAAGGCAATCTTGAAAATTTCATGATTGCCGTGCCGGGCAAGGATGCCCGGTTCCTGATTATGAATAACCGTGTCAGTTCGTAAACAAAAAGAATAAAATCGTCGGCCTGATCCCGCCGGGACGGCTGACTGGAGTCACTGAGGGGAAACATGCTGAAATGGTTTAAAAGGTTGCTGAAAAAGGAGCCTGCCGTCGTCGAGGAAGAGGCCGGACAGGAGGCCGAGGCTGCGGTAAGCGAAGACACCGCAGCCCCGGAGGAGGTTGAAGCAGCAACATCGCCCGCAATGACGGTTGCCGATGCCCCGGCCGAAGATACTGCCGAGCCCGTTGTTGATTTTTTTGCGGGCATGGAAGAAGTCGCGGAGGAGGAGACGCCTGCCGCCGCAGAAATTCCTGCAGCCGGCGATGAAGCCGCTGCCGTTGCCGAACCCGTTGCAGAGGCAGAAACGCCGCCGGCCGCGACACCTGCGGCAGAGGAGAAATCCGGCTCTCTTTTCCAAAGGCTGCGGCAGGGATTGGCCAAGACCCGTGATTCTTTTGTCTCGCAGATTGACACCCTTTTTCTGGGTAGGAAGGAGATCGGGCCGGAACTGTTTGACGAACTGGAAGAAATTCTTATCACCGCTGATCTCGGTGTCGATACAACCCAGGACCTGCTCGACGAGGCAAGGAAGCATGTTAAACGGGTGCAGCTTAATGATCCCCAGGCGCTCAGGCGGAAGATCTGCGAGATAATTCTGTCCTATCTGCGGACAGAGGGCCAGAATACACCGCCGGCATTTCCCGAGAGCGGGCCGTTTATTATCATGGTCGTCGGTGTCAATGGCGTGGGCAAAACAACGACCATCGGCAAGATGGCCAGTAAATTCGTGCGGGCCGGCCACAAGGTGTCGATGGTGGCGGCTGATACTTTCCGGGCCGCGGCAATTGAACAGCTGCAGATCTGGGGCGAGAGAATTGCTGTCGACGTTATCGCCAGGGAGAGCGGCGCCGATCCTTCTTCCGTGGTCTTTGACGCCCTTGATCATGCCGGCCCCAACAAGATTGACATTGTCATTATCGACACGGCCGGCCGCCTTCATACCAAGGTCAACCTGATGGAAGAACTGAAAAAGATCAAGCGGGTTATTGACAAGAAGGTGCCGGGAGCCCCCCATGAGATCATGCTGGTCCTCGATGCCACCACCGGCCAGAACGCGATCTCCCAGACACAGCTTTTCCACGAGGCGGTCGGTGTGACGGGCTTGACCCTGACCAAGCTTGATGGTACCGCCAAGGGCGGCATCCTGATCAATCTGGTCCGTTCGTTCGATATCCCGATCCGCTTTATCGGCGTCGGTGAGCAGGTCCCGGACCTGCGCGACTTTGAAGCCGAGGAATTTGTCAAGGCGCTGTTCGCCGAGGCGGGCGGCAACGGTGTCGGCCCATAGTGTCGGCCCCGGTGTGTTAACCTCTGAGATCGCGGCGAGCGTGAGAATTATCTGGTTTTAACTGGCAACCCTCCGCGGCCTCTGCGTACTCCGCGGTGAATTGAAGATAATTATGCACTATAGACAGGAACAAAGACCCGGCTGCGGCGGCTGCCTGCTGCTCTTCATCATGATCGCGTTTCTAGTCGGCGGCACGCCGCTGCTTTTACGTTTCATGGGACTCCTGGTCGGCGCGTTTCTGTTTTTTGTCATCGCGGTGATCGCTGTGCTCTGGGGCGGATCTCTCTACGTCAAGCGGCAGGTCGACTCCTACGTCCGGTCGCAGACCGACACCCATAATGCGTTTGTCCATATCCTGGTCAATATCCTGGTAAAGATTGCCCAGGTCGACGGCACGATAACCCGCGAAGAGACAAATATTATCAACCGGTTCTTCCGGAACAATCTTCATTACGGGCAGAGCCAGATGTTCTGGGTCAAGGAGCTGGTCAGGTCGGCGGTGCGGTCCCCGGTCCCTCTTGATGACTGGCTTGCGGAGTTCAAGGAGAAGTTCGCCTACGAACCACGCCTGATCCTGCTGGAGCTGATCTACCAGATCCTGTATACTAAGAGACCGGTTCCTGATGCTGAACTGGCAATGGCCCGCAATATCGGCCAATACCTCGACATCTCCGACTACGACCTGCGTTCCATTGAAAACAAGTACCGGTACGCCTCCAGTGCCGCCGTGTCCGAGGAGGTGCATGAGGAAAGATATTACGAGATCCTCGGCCTCAAAAAAGGCGCGGATTTCGAGGAAATCAAATCAGCCTATCGCAAGCTCAGCATGCAGTATCATCCTGACAAGGTGGGACATCTCGGCGAAGAGTTCAGGACCGTGGCGGAAGAGAAGATGAAGGATCTGAATGCGGCGTATGAGTATCTGAGAAAGAAGTTTGCAGCTTAGTTTCCATCCGGAAAGAAAGACTTTCCGGATGAGTTAAAAGCGGTTCACGGTTCACAGTTCAAAGTTGATTAGGAAAGCAGGACGCAATATATTTTTAAAGCTTTATTCTTATTGCGTGAGGTTGTGGTGTTCTTCGTTGTTAACTGTGAACCTGGAACTGTGAACTTGGAACTATCCGTTTTCCGGATGAAAACCAACCAGGTGAGGAAAGAGCATGGCCATAGCAAGGAAGATGAACGAATTCTCCCAGCGGTCTTCCTGGATCAGGAAGATGTTTGAGGAGGGTGCCCGGCTGAAGGCCGAGTACGGTGCGGACAATGTCTTTGATTTCAGCCTGGGGAATCCCGACCTGGCCCCGCCGCCGGGATTTAAAAGTGTCTTGCAGGCCCTGGCGGCGGAGGATTCTCCCGGCATGCATGCCTATATGCCGAACGGCGGCTACCCGCAGGTTCGGGCGGCGGTCGCCGCGCAGATCGGCACGGAACAGGGGGTGCCCCTTTCCCAGGAGGAAATATTGATGACCTGCGGGGCGGCCGGGGCATTGAACGTGGTCATGAAGGCCCTGCTGGACCCGGGCGATGAAGTTGTTATCCTGGCCCCTTTTTTTGTCGAGTATACTTTCTATGTTGACAATCACGGCGGGGTGCCGAGAATCGCGGCCACTGATGCACAGTTTGACATCAACCTGGATGCGATCGGGGCCGCCCTGACCGAAAAGACCAAGATCGTCCTGATCAACAGCCCCAATAATCCGACCGGACAGATCTACAGCGCCGGGGCGCTGGCTGCCCTGAGCGGCCTGCTTGACGAGGCAGGGAAAAAGTTCGGTTCAACCATCTACCTCGTAGCAGACGAACCATACCGGAAAATCGTTTTTGATGGGTACACCGTGCCTTCTATCCTGCAGTCCTCTGCAAACAGTATCGTGGTGTCTTCCTATTCCAAGGATCTTTCCCTGCCCGGAGAACGTATCGGTTACATTGCCGTGCATCCGGGAATCGCTGACCGCAAACCGATGCTGAATGCCCTCACCCTTGCCAACCGGATCCTGGGATTTGTCAATGCGCCGGCCCTGATGCAGCGCGTGATCGGGCAGCTGCAGGGGGTGGCCGTGGATTGCGGGATTTATGCCAGGCGCCGCCGTCTGTTCTGCGACATACTCACCGGGGCTGGCTATGAGTTCGTGCCGCCGAAGGGGGCGTTCTATATCTTCCCGAAGTCCCCGGTTGCTGACGAGGTGGCGTTTGTCAACATACTGCGTGACCAGAAAATACTGGCCGTGCCGGGACGCGGCTTTGGGGCGCCCGGCTTTTTCAGGCTTGCCTTCTGCGTGGAGGATGCGGTGATCGAACGTTCCGCCGCCGGCTTTAAGAAGGCGATTTCCCTGGCACGCTAGGCTGGTCATCATTCCCCCTATCGGCGACCAGGCTTGTATGCTGTTGTTCAACGAAACGTTGTTACAAGCACATGAACTATCCTGACAATACCGGCGATTCCGCAAGGGCTGTCATTACGGCAGGTCCTGCCGCGGTCATCTCCTGGCGCGAAGCCGGTCTTGTCCTGTTGCTGTGGGGCCTGTTTGTCGCCCTGCTGTATGCCAACACCCTGCACAGTCCGTTCATCTTCGATGATTCAAGGATTTACAATAATCCCCATATCCAGATAACGGATCTTTCCCCGGCCGCCCTCATCAAGGCCGCGGTGCAGAGTGAGCAGGTGCGGCCGGTTTCCAACCTCAGTTTTGCCCTGAACTACTATTTTCATCAGTTCAGGGTCACCGGCTATCATGTTGTCAATATCGTCATCCACACGATGACGGGCCTTCTCCTTTTTTTCCTGGTAAAGGCGACCGTGCTCCTTGCGGGCGGCAAAGCCCGGGAGGATTCGTTTCTCATTGCATTTTTCAGTGCGCTGCTCTGGCTGGTGCATCCGCTGCAGACCCAATCGATAACCTATATTGTCCAGCGGATGAACAGCATGGCCGCCATGTTTTATCTCCTGGCGTTTCTCTGTTACATCCTGGCCCGCCTGTCGGGAAAGGGGCGGCGGGCATGGCTCCTGTTCGGCGTCTGCCTGTTCGCATCCCTGCTGGCCCTCGGTTCCAAGGAGATAGCCGCGACATTGCCCCCTTTTATCCTGCTCTATGAATGGTTTTTTTTCCAGGATATGCGCAAGGCATGGCTGCAAGAGCATGTTATTATCCTGCTGGCAACGGCAGCCTTCCTGGTGGCGGCTGCCCTGGTTTTTACGGCCGGCCACCCGGTGCAGGAGATTCTGGCAAGTTATTCGGCACGGAGCTTCACCCTTGCCGATCGGCTCCTGACAGAGACAAGGGTGGTATTTTTTTACCTTGGGCTGCTGCTCATTCCGCATCCGGCCCGGCTCAACCTGGATCATGATTTTGTTGTTTCCTCTTCACTGGTTGAACCGCCGACGACATGCATCTCGCTGCTCCTGCTGGTTGCGCTGTTCCTGGCAGCCTGCCGGCTTGCCGGCAAGGAACGCCTGCTGGCCTTCGGCATCTTCTGGTTTCTCGGTCAGCTGGTTATCGAGTCATCATTTATCGGCCTGGAGATAATTTTTGAACACCGACTCTACCTGCCGTCCATGTTTGCCGCCGTCCTGTTCGTGATAGTAATTCGCCGGCTTGCAGGGCGGGCGTGGCTGTGGACAGGCCTGCTGAGCATTCTGGTCTTGATCTTCTCTCTCTGGACCTACGAGAGGAACAGGGTCTGGGCTGATGAAATTACGCTCTGGAGCGACTGTGTCCTGAAGTCGCCGCAGAAAGCCCGGCCCCACAATAATCTCGGCTATCACTTGAAACAGAACGGCCGTATTGACGAGGCGCTCCTGCATTTCCGGGCGGTGGTGCGGATTGACCCGGATTTTACGGAAGCCTACAATAACATCGGCAATATCCTGGCGGCCAGGGGACAGCTTGACGAGGCGCTGCAGAATTATTACAAGGCGATTTCTCTTGCCCCCAACAATCCGGTGCTTCACAACAACATAGGTAATGCCCTGGTTGAGAAGTGGCGTCTCAAGGATGCCCTGCTGCACTATTCGGAGGCGGTGCGATTGAAGCCGGATTTCACGGAGGCCCGCCTGAATCTTGAAAGTCTGCGCCGCATGATCAGGGCCCAGGAATTACGAAAAGGGACGCGGCCGTGATCTTTTTTCAGCACAGGCTCTTACGCAGGGCGCTGCCGGGATTCCTTTTCGTGGGACTGGGATTTCTTGTTTATGCAAACACACTTTCCTCCCCCTTTATTTTTGATGACTGGCGTCAAATCGAGAACAACCGCTCCATACGAATGGCCAGCCTCGGCCTGGCGGATTTTCTGCAGGCCGGGTTTGAAAGCCCGCACCCGACCAGGCCGGTTGCCAATATCAGTTTTGCATTGAACTACTATGTACATGGCTACGATCTGGCCGGCTACCATGTCGTCAACATCGGCATCCATATTATTACGGGTGTTCTCCTCTATTTCCTGATGAATGTAACACTTGTTCTTGCTGATCAGGGTGGACGGCGGGATGCAGGCCCT
>Ga0180007_10004979_pt1 | contig 13805 bp, 23 predicted proteins | sample MM_PC_MetaG_FD_121122 | JGI IMG/M metagenome (GOLD analysis project Ga0180007, IMG submission 121122) | Groundwater microbial communities from the Aspo Hard Rock Laboratory (HRL) deep subsurface site, Sweden - MM_PC_MetaG | ecosystem: Environmental > Aquatic > Deep subsurface > Groundwater... | reverse complement strand
CTACCTAGTAATGGGATCGAGAAAAGAAGCATTAATATTAAACCAGATATTAGATTGTGATATAAACTTGTTTCCATGTTGCCCTACTCCTTTACCTCTGGGGCTCTGGCCTCTTTCATTCAGCTAGGTATTTTCCGTTTGAATATGAACGCTACCCCCATATAAACCAAGAACGTGAGAAACAACCACCCTATGGTTGCAGGTAAAGCAATCATCATCTTCACTACACTAATATCCCCCCCCCAATATATAACCAAAATGTAAGCTGGTATTAATGCAGAGATGAGAAACGTAAATGCAAAGATGGCGCGATCTATTTTCTTCGGCACTTCTTTCATTGTTTCATAATCTCTAATAGTTATCTCACGTTTTATCCGATTTATTAATGTTTTCATTTTGCCTTACTCCTTTACCTCTGGGGCTAAAACCTGCATAAGATACTTCCCTATGTATTCTGTGTAGGCTGGGGGGATTGCCTTGTCTAACTCTGTTTTTAGCATCCAGTTTATATTCATAGCTTCGCTAATCTCTGACCGTTTATATTCTCTCCTTCCATTCTTGCGCCTGGAGCATCCGGTCACTAATACTGGTTCTTTTATCCTTATGCAAGTATTAGTTAGAAAATAAAGGACGGGTGATGTTTCAAAATAGCGATGCCTGTGTAGATATAACCCGAACATCGTACCGCAAAGCATAAAAGGATTAATCAGATGCCTACGATTATCAGGTATATTTTCAATCGTAAATGGCTTACCAGTATTTCTAAGACGTGCTCTAGTATCCGGTATTAAATTTTCGTGATTTACCAAGCAATGTTTAGCCGTCATACGAGAGCCAAATTCGCAAGGCGGGCTTGCATGAATAGCATCTATTTCGCTAAGTATGTAAAGGTGCTGGAAATTATCCTTCTCAAAGGCTACCGCCCTATTGTCTAGTAATTTCTCCAATACTTGCAGCGCATCGGCCTGGTGAAACTCAAAGGGATAGTGAGGCTGAGGGTTAATATCTACCCCCACAACTTCAAACCCTGCTCGATGATATCCCATAGCTGCCCCACCAGCACCACAGAATAAATCTAACAAATGAGGTTTCATCTCCTGCCTACTCCTTCCCCCCTGGGGCTGAACCCCGACTTATAGCGGTCGTTATATTTTGAATAATAGATAAAGCCCCTATTATTACAGCAATTATTACAGCAAATAAACCACTTAAACGCACGATTAGCCACATTATTATAATTAAAGCTAAAAACTTAGGTGCTATTAAAACTATAAATGCAAAAATTATCGTAAGCAATACATACAGAACTAGACTGATTTTTAATAAATTTCTATTCTCTATTTTTTCCAACCAAATTGAAGCGAAACCATTTATCTTTTTCATCTCCTGCCTACTCCTTTACCTCTGGGCCCGCCTGGGGGTGCTTGTAGGTCATTAGTGCCCGCGCCCTATCATAGCCGGATAGTCCCTTACCTTTTGAGGTTTTCTTTATGGGTTTCCCGCAACTGGTGCAATATTTAGCACTTCCAGGGTAAAACGCTTGCCCACATTCACATAATGGCAACACTGTAAGCTCCGTTCCACAACTCACACAATAATTCTCAGTACCGAAGTGACCGCACTTTGTACAATATTTGACACTCATTTTCTACTCCTTTACCTCTGGGGCTAAAACTACTTCTTTGAGTGTTTTGTATAAATCCCTTAATGCCTCATTTGGACTCCAACCTATCCCTTCAAAGGGGTCATCGTCACCATCTCTAGTATTCGTTGATGCTCTGTATTGGAGAGGATGAATATTTGCTCCGCTTCTATAATCTCCAAGACAACTATATCCTTCCAAATGATCAAACCTAACCCCTTCCAATATCTCTCCTATTTCGTAAATCAAGTCGTAGTTTTTCATCTCCTGCCTTACTCCTTTACCTCTGGGGCTAGAGGCTTCAATATCCCGTAGGCCACTAAACATTCTCTTGAAACTGGTAATATCGGCTTTCTACGTTTATCAATATTTATTCTCTTCGGCCCTTTTAACAAACCACCATCTACCATTTCATTAACAGTTCGGCATATATGTTCACCAATAGGCCCTTCGCAAAGTAATATTTCAATACAGGTAGAGCAGGGTTTTGCAAAGTCTTTACCTAGACATCTTTGTCGCCTTTTAAGTTGGTCATTAGCTAACGCTACCCATAGTTTTCTAGGTATACTCGATGTTCCGTTTCCCTTTCCTACTTTCCTACTCATATCTCTATCTCCTTTACCTCTGGGGCTGCTGGGTTTTTTGGTCTAGGTTTATATTCCATATCTCTTAACGCTTCAAAAAATTTAACTCCTAAACATAGAATAAGACCAATACCTGTTAAAAATAATATAACTGGTGTTAGTGACCAGAACCAATAGCCACACACAGGCGTTACGGTTTGCCAGAACTTCATAAAAGGTACAAAGAAAGCAAACCATACACCCAATAAGGTTAACACCCACCATGTCATCATCACTCCACTCAAGACTTTGAATACTATAGTCATTACTTTCATAATCCTTCTCCTACCTACTCCTTATCTCTTTTATTCTGCTCGTCTTGTTTTGGCAAAGGGTTCTTTTTCATCTTCATCCATGTGCAGAAACAAAGAAACCATATCACTAATAATACCCAAAAAGGCCAGGGAGCATCCCAGCTAACATCTTGATATTCTCATTCAAATACATTTTCCTTATCCTGCCTACTCCTTTACCTCCGAACCTTATTTGGACTGAACTATCCAAGTATCATAGTCCACAAAGAGCACCACGCAGTTCTTCGGTATATCAAAGTCTTTCTCTGCGATTAACTCCCCGTTGTCATTTGTAAGCATAACACCCCTAATGTCTGTCTCTTTATCTAATACTACTAATTTACTCATTCCGATACCTCTAGGGCTGGGGTGATGTTTATTTCATCCTTTTCGGGTATTATTACCACTGTTGATGTTGGATATTCAATGATAATTTTGATTGCCCCATTTCTTATAAGCTGGGGAATGCTATGGCCGTAATATTCAATATCACCTTCATATACAACTTCCCCATTTTGTAACTGCTGTATCTTCATAATTTCCTCCTGCCTTACTCCTTTACCTCTGGGGCTCTAGTGGTTTGCCATGATTTTTATGCTGGTTACATTTCCACGACATTTCCCTAACTGCCTGCGTTTCCATAAGTTGATAGGTCTCGCTATGCTTGCTGGCATATCGTTGCATCCTAGCCAGTTCTCCGAACATTCCCGGCACGTTTACAACTAGACCACTTACACAACCGCAAGCCTTCAAGAATACATGGGTCTGGGGTTCTTTTTCATTACTCATCTTGTTTCTACTCCTTTACCTCTGGGGCTGAACCCCCTAATTTGCCCTTACCCTTATTAGTTCTTTTGCAATATTATAATTATCTCGACTATAATTCTTGTAATCATCACGCCATGCCACACAAGCCGTCTTGCCTATACAACTAAGATTAGACTTCGGTGCTTCTTTGTGTAAGCAGTAACCATCAAGCCAAAATTTACAGTTCAACCTTTACTCCTTTACCTCTGGGGCTGAGCCTGAAGATTTCTTTAGTTCTTCCTCTGTGCAATTAGCACAAAGTAGAGTATAGTCCTCACTTTCAACATCATATAACCATTCCGTTTGGTGGCATTTATCGCAATAGGCTTTACAAATTGCTTCTTTAATATCCATTTTTTTCTCCTTTACCCTTTTAGGTTTATTCCAATAGGGGCTTTTACACTTGGGGCATAACGTGACATCTTTTTGACGCGGTATCCATGAATAACCACACCGTTTGCAATACAACTGTTTTACTTCTATTTCCATACTCTAAGTATAGCATATAAGTAAGTTTTGTCAATACCTTTTGGAACTATTTTTTGTAGAGTTATGGGTATCATACTAGATAGGGTGTCTTTTGCCCCTATATATTATCGGTATCACCCATAGTGAAGTGCCACTTGTAAGCCTTGCTGAGAACCCGGGCGCCAAGCTCATTCTTATAGCACACGATGGGCACCGGCGGACGAGGCAAGAAACCAAGCTTCAGAAGAGTGCTATCATAAAAGCTTCCTTTAACTGCCCAGGTATAGATGATACTGACCGTTTTCTGATCGAACTCTTCGATGGCACTAACCAGCAATTTCTTAAATATATTGGGGTCCTCTTCAATGGTCAAGAAATCGCAAAGGAATCCTACTGGCATGTTCTCAGAAAATCCGATTTTAGTTACCATATATCCTAAGGTGGCCCCGTCCCTGTTTCGGGCAATTAGAATGGAATAGGTATCAGGATTGGCCACATACCGCCACTCCAGATAACTCTTGCTACGCACCAAGATGACATCGTAATTCTCGGCAACTTGCTCCCAGAGAACATCAACATCATCCGGGAAACTTGACTCCCGAGAAACAAAAACATCGCTTTTGCCAATACCCCGAACCCCAACCTTGAGCATAGTCCGGGAAACAATCTCTATAATAGGAGAGAGAATGGAGACTAAGAGAGGAAAATGTAGCTTTGCCTCAAGCACCTGCTCGGGATGCAGGGGTTTTGCCAAAGCGCGCAGTTTGATCGGCACCTGCGCGTAATCTAATTTTTTCTCGTAACCTGGCAGGGCATTTTGATTAGGAGTACCGTAAATCAAACTTATCCCGCTATCTAGGACACGATCTCTCGCAGCTTTATGTAGCGTGGTGAATATTCCTTGTCGTTGGTAGTCTGGTCGAGTATAAGCATCCCCTATCTCAGCCGCATCCAATATCTTGCCCAGTATTTTCATTCTTTTTGGTGCCATGCTCTTGGTTCCCACCAACATGCTGTTATCTTCAGCCAGCCACATCTCCCCAATGGCCACAGGGTTCTTAAAGCACTTCCATTCGTAATATTCAGGCTCATGAGACCTGATTGTAGGATTATGTTCAAAGTATGCTTTGCGAAACTCAGAGATTCTCGGCAAGTCTTTTTTCTGGGCTTTTCTGAAGGTCAATCCATTTGGAATTATTTATTCCTCCTTGTCTTAGTGATTGGATTCAAGGTCAGGTATCTTCTCTGTCCACATTACCCATATCAGCCAGGGGAGTATAAAAAATGCGTAGACTATCAGAAATGCCATTATTGCAATGTCTATGATTTTGTTCTTCATTTTACTATCTCCTTTTAATTGTTAGGCCAAACTACTTTCTTAAATACAATCTTTAATTTTTGCTTATCGCATTCACTACAATGAAGTCCTATCCAATGCCCATGTGGACAACTTTGTGGTATAGGCTTGAAACCTTGTCTTGTTGTATCTTCTCGTTTTGGCATCGAATACTCCCCGTCTTTATTCGCTTACTAAGTATGATATGACTGCTGAAGCCTCATAGATGGTATTCTGAGGGTTTGAGGCGTAGACCTCGTGCATCATGTGTATGTAAAGCGATTCACCTTTCCTCATTTCTACCCAAGACCCCTCAGGATAAGTAATGCTAGTGTGTGCTGAATAGTCGCCATATATCTTGTTGTCACCGGAAGCTCTGTAATAGACCTGACCTTCTAGCAGCACGTCATTAGTGTGGAGTTCATCCCTGCTCACCTGTGCTATGCCGTGTGTGCACCCTTGCTGCCAATTATCTTCCCCCAATGGCATTATGCAGAGCCTCATTGTTATGGCTACTATTTTTATATCTTCTGTTATCTTCCATTTCTCCCCTGTATCAAACACCGGCAAGGAATCCACTGGGTAGTCGCTTATAATAAGCACTTTAGTTTGTATGCCTGTGGGTTGGGAAGCAACCTGACCAATGGCGCAACCTGGCACTACTAGTAATGCTAATAACCATGCTAAATATCTCACACTCAACCTCCTGTTAGTGATATATCACTATATACATAAATAAGCACCAGACGTAACCTAGTGGCGGCTTGTCGTTGCTTTGATTGACAACCTTTACGATTGTTACCAACCCGAAAGGTAAGAGGATATAAAAGGCTCTCAACTGTCCGTACCAAATTTCGATGTGGGGTATTAATAATGAGAGGCAAGCCGCTGCCAACGCCCCGATATGTAACCAAGTGCTAATATCTACTTTCTTAACTATAAATAACCGTACTATTAAAATCATTTGTACTATAGCAGTCCCCAATAAAATATATGAACTCACGTTTTTCTGTATGGTTGGGAAGGTGCTGGCAGGGAGTAACAGTTTTACCTCACCATTTACAACATCAGTAATGCTGTCCTTTATCATTCCTGTGCCATAACTCCCCTGTGTACCTTCCACCAAGTAGTACCAAACCCACATAAACAAACACAGCAACGCCAGTGAATATAATACCGGGATAATGGTCTTAAACTCTCTCTTACGCCAGTAGTATATACTTCCTAAAACAGACGCTAATCCTACCAATGCTAACAGGTTATAGCTTGTCGCATAATGGGTAATGACTACCAGAGCAAGTGTAGCCGGGACTAAATATCGCCACTTATCAGATGACAACGACCATAACCATAAGACAATCCACACTACCGCGATACTAAGCCGGGCATAACTGGTAAAGCCCGTGAAGTAGAAACTGGACATAATTACCAATACGCACCCTATCACAACTAATAAATGAGTACCTTTTTTGAACAGTAGGAATATGGCCACAGGTAATAACGCCAATAAAGCGGAGAGGACTACATAATAAGTAGCTTCAACGGGGGTATTGAATAATCTTTGCACCAATGAGGGCAGGTAGGTCGTAGTCAGGCAAGATGATATAAGATTCTGGTATATAGGATACCACTTTCCTGCTTCAATATATAAAAGATAAGTGTTGTATTCTAGTAAACTGTCTGATCGAACAGCAGGGTTGTTGATGAATGAATATCTTAGTGCCAAGAATAGATTAGTGATGTAGATCCCTAGACAAAATAGAGGATTGGAATATTTACGCACCGGCACCCGGTCTTTTGCCTGTCTTATAGACATAAACCATACGCTTGATACGAGCCAAGACATTGACAGGCGCTTTCTTCATCTTCGCATCCCTAGAAACGCCTTACCCACAGCAAACAAGATAAGCCCCTCGGCAATAACGCATATCAGTACCCGCGTTGATGTTATCACCCAAGCCAGCCCCCAGAAATTACTTACCGACCCTGCTATGTCAGATTCTAACTGCGTTTGGATAACCCCGATTGCAGGGAAGAACAACAAGATTAACAGCAGAGCTAAGTTACCCCATACAAAGATTACCAATGGGCTAAAAAAGGCTTTCATTATTTCTGTTTCCCCTCTATACTCCACTTCAGACAATAAGCCACAAGAACCCCACACGATACTAGTACAACATAGAATTGAGTGACCGGGGCTAACGCAATATACCATACTCCACCAGTTTGCTCATAGAGAATATTCCAATAACCTATAACCCCTTCGAATGATACAGTAAAGGTTATTAGACCCAACAACCCTAGAATAACCCCTATTCCCCCAACTATGATACCTGAATAGTGTTTATAGTTCATTGTACCCTCCTTACTATTTCAACCGGCTCAGTAAATACGCGCTCTTTTTTGATATGATGATAACTCTCACCGTCAAACCACCAGTAGTCATTGACACTTGGCAAGTTATCATTAAATACGACTTCATCAGTGAAGTATATCCGGCTGGGTATCATTGCTCCGTCTGTACTGTAAGTCTGTATAGCGTATTGGGCCTTATCTGCCTTTGGTGGCTCTGCATCATTACCCAAGAAGGCTATCGCACCAAAACCTATAAAGACAACCACCAACATGACCGCAATACGAAATATCCATCCCAACACGATAAACAGCAAGACTGGTTTCATCTGAACAACCTCAATAGATTAGCAAATACCGGGGCAAATACCTGGGCTATACCCCACACAGCCCCAGCACTCAACATCGTCATCCAAAAATACCGAACAATCGTAAACCCGCCCTCGTAAAAGGAGTAATCAAACACTAATATCCGATATATACCCCGGAAGAAATTAATGTTAAAAGCTGGTATTGGCACAAGCCCCCCAACTTTCAAAGTCGTTAATATACTCAAGTCATTAATGACGCTATTCTCTGCTGACGAAAAGTAAGCCCCGTCTAGAACCATACAGATCAAGATACTCAGAAACCATGACAACGCAAAGAAGTTTATATATTTAGGGCTCATTGTTCACTTCCTTTTCCTGACTTACCTTATCTATAAGCTCAACAACACGCCAGAACACACGCCGCACCTTACTTGAGCGCCGGAACGTCATGTGTATTGCCTTCTTTCTGTGCATCGGGTGTGATTTTGTCATGTTCGTGGTATCCCGTACTTGTTTATAAGATACTCACCCCGGCTTATATAAGATATGCCTTCCATGTCATCTTCAAGCCCGCCCTGTGTCACCCATATATGCCCCTCAGAGCTATATATCATCAACAGGCCGTCTATGCCTTTATCTTGTGCAACAGCCATGACATTCATAATAGACTGCCTGACTTCTGCCTGCTTCTCATCCTGATTGATAACCTTTTGTTTTGGGTCGTTACCAAAGAAGATGCGCGTTATTTTATTCATTATATCACCCCACAGATTGATGCTTGGTTGATAACATGATAGCCATAAAAGGAATTAAGGCAAGTATCGCTGGCCAGAAGGGGATAGGATTCATAATGCCTAGAAGTACCAGCATCCCTTCTAGCACTAATACCATGAGCAATAGACTGCCCTGGTCGCCTGCGTCGGTTATTCTACCCTGATATACTCTCCGGGTGGTTGCGCCATAAACCATAAAGCCGATAATGCACATACCCAAGAATAAAACGGGATACCACCAAAAGGCTCTGGGTACGTCACTGACATCTAATATTGCATTAATAGAATCCGCTGCCGGAATATAGGTGAAGTTCAGCTCTGAGTACATCTGAGGGATTGCATCAGGTGTCGTTGTTAGTATGTCAGCAGCCGTACCCAGTGAGAAGGAAGTTACCTCGGCTTCGGTGACTGGCAACATGGACGTTAATACTGCTGTGACATTGGCATCACTTGTCGTTGTCCTGAATGTCGGGGTTGCGTCATTACTATTGCCCGATAGGTCGCTAAAGGTTGTGGCATACTCCCAAGCTATGCTCTGACGCAGTACGCCGTTTATGGTACGCTTTACCGATTCAACATAGGGCATTGCTGCGGCATAACAGTCATACCAGTCATTACCATTGTCGGGGACACTAGACAGCGTGGAATAGGTGTATATATTCCCAGTAGTATATTTTGATTTGGTGGAATTGTAGTTTTGCGATATTTCTGTTGGTGTTAATGCTTTATCGTAATATCTTACCTCCCCAACAATACCGGGGAGATTAGCAAAAGTACTAGATCTTTCATCACCAATAAGCAAGGCATACGCATTAAAGAGTACCGTAGCTGCAGTGGGTCCGGCCTCCAGAACAGCATCTACATATAACCTCGCATTTGTTCCATCAAAAGTTAAAACAATATATTTCCAGACTGTGAAATCAATTATCCTAGAGTTGATAGCAGTAGTGCCGACAAATGCCTGTAATATAGGACTAGCGGCGTAAGAGTAACTAATGGAATAAGCAGCATTATAATCACCTTTTGCGATTAACGCATAATTAGAATTAACAGCATCATCCCGCTTGGCCCAAACCCCAAGAGTAAATTCAGTAGCGGATATAAGCGGGTCGTGGGGAATACTAATATTATTAACTCCACCACCAATATCGTACCCTTGATTAGTCCAAACTGCCCCTGTTACCGTTGCAGTAAAGGCATTACTATCTATCGTAGTAAAAGCCGCACTGTTGCTTTCTACCTGCCATAATGGGGCGTTCAGTGTCAGGTTGTCTGTAACTGGCGTTATTGGATCACTTGCGGTATCTATCCCCTTACTAAGAAAGGGGCTATCCATTGCTGTCTCTAAGGTGTGCTCTCCGCTTGCCACTCCTGTTGCTGTGACTGTTTCTATCTTGCCAAATGTAACCTCGTTAATGCGTAATTCTGCTAGTGCCCCGGAATTATAAACCTTAACCCTAAGTCGGTCTGTGTAATACCGACCCCCTAAATCTGTTGTCTGGTATGAGCCATCAGTGTTAGCCGCTTCAAAGACGTTAACCCACGCACCACCAGTCCATACGTCAACACTTCTTTGATTACAGTTGTTTGTGGTCCAAGTTCTGACATTATCCAACCAAACAGGCGCGCTATATATAATGTCAAGGTAAGCACTCCATGAAGTTCCCGCAACATTATCTGAGGCATAAGTGGCTGTGTTACCGTCATAAACATTGGCATCGTTACTCCATTGTGAGTCCGGGTCATTAGTAGAAGTTGGAATAGTCCATACACCGCTAATCCCTGATGTGATATTCTCAGTGCCGCTTACCCATGTATAAAAGGCGTTATCTTTGCTGGTGATATTCTCACCAACTGCGGCTGCGCCTGTATTGAAATAGCCTTTTGTTTCAAAAGTGAAGTTTGCGCCGGGCCCTAATGTGACACTATTGTTGGCAGTCACCATCCCTGTTACTCCGGGGAACCACCTTATCTTACCGTCTGTCGCATCCTTAACGTACAAACTGTAATCAATATTAAGTGCTTTACCGATACTGCTAACAAAAGTGGCCCAAGTGCTACTTCCCGGAGGAGCAGGCATAAACGCAACATCATTGCTGCCGTACAGCATAGCCGCGTCAGAATTGGCGGCATTTAATGTCCCGGTGAGGTTAGCAGTAAATACGGTTGACACATTGGTTGCTGCTGCCGTTCCGTTCTCTGTTACCTGTACTGTGCCTAAATACTTAGCATTGGTAACATCTGAAGCCAGTACAAAAGATGGGATGCCTGTTATGATAACCGCTAATATAATCGCAATGATACGCTTCATGTTATGCCGCCCTCGCCAAGAACAGTAGATAAGCTATATATATCCCCATAAACTGAAAGATTATCGCAAATACAGCCGGAGCCAACCACCCCATCAGAAGCCCCATAATCAATATAATGGATGCACCAACAAGCCCCGGTTCTGACCTGCGCCATTTCATGTTTGACAATACAATGCTAACCAAGCATAGCCCCAGAGGAAGGATGCCCATTGCCGTCTGGTTAGTTAAACCGAACTGTGTTGCTGTGGCATTGGCACTTGCCCCTACCCAAGTTGTTTCAAACCTGTCCGTTAGATTATCGGAATAATCCGTTGTCCAGGTGCGATAGGTATAGTCGTATTCCAACACTTGCACCATAAACAATGACGGAGCCATCGCCTGAATACCATTAATCGCGCCCCTGAAGTATGTCTCCCCGTCAGGTGAATACAACACAGTACCAGCCGCAGCAGTATCTACCAGACTATAAGTAGGGTAGTATTGCTCTAATCTGGTGGCCGCTGATAATACATTAATGGCTAACTCTAACTGGTTCGCGGCTGTGGTATTTACTGATGTATAACTGTTAGTCGGCAATTCGTAATCTATATCGACGGGGCTGGTAAAGTGCGCCGGGTTTTGCGCTATCCTGATGGTATATGACTGTTCCCATGTGATATTGGCTGTTGTCCTGGAAGCGAAGTACATACTAAAGAACCCCTCATTATAGCCATTATCGAAGTAAACGAAGGGCGTTACAGCACCAAGTTCGGTCACGTTATCGGCTGCTATCAACTGAAATATAAAAGATTGATTGGCAAAGACATCAGGCGGTGTACCATAAGGTAAGTCATAATCTCCATAGATTAATACATCACCTGTCGCCAGTAAGTGTTGGTTGACATGCAAATTAGATATAGAAGGGGTGCTGTCCGGGGCAAGTATCGCCAATGCCTTAACCGGCATCCATAGTGGCGCAGTCATAAATACAAAGATGACAATTATTCTAATTACGTTCTTCAAGATACCGCCTCAGAGGGTCAAAATCTTCTTCCGTCATGCCAAGATGATCCATGTACCATGCCTTATCTTCGGGGCTCAGTAGCCCTAACTTGTAGTAGACAGTAGCATTTAGCCAGTTGTAAGCATCTATCTCCTGTATTTGTCTTTTGCCCATATCAGTATAAGGGTAGAAAAGATATATGGCACTAAACACGATGATAGCAAACACAATCATTGCCCAGTTTTGCTTTAATGTCTCTATGATTTCTTGCTTATCTTCGTTTACCAAGTGGCCTCCGGCTGACCCCTGTTGACCTGCCTAACTTAGTATAATATTGATTCCCCACCTTGACACTGGGAGACTTAGGGCGCGGCTCTTTAACATTGTTTCTTCTTGTTGAAGTATCATAGACTGACCTGACCCTTATGCCTTTTCGGGTAGGTATGATAATATCATCTACCGCACCGGTATCTACCCTGATAATGTCTGTGGGCGGCTTGCCCCTCAACAGTATTGCTGACTTGGCTGTGCTTCCCTTGCCGGTATAAGTCGTTGCGCCTTCCGGGGGATCACCAAGTATTATCATTCTGTCTTGATCTCTGTAAGGAGTAAACCTGACGTGCCAGACTGACTTTCCTGCGATTGCCCCCCTGCGCCGGGCAATAACGCCTTTTGCCTGTTTTAAGAACTCCCTCTTTTTCTTATCATCGGCATCACCAGAGGGCAGCGGGAGTAGTAACCTCTTGGGGATAACTCTAGTGGCTGTGGCTGTCCTGGTTGTGGTTGCTGCCGCAGGCTTGGTAGTGATTGCCGTTGCCGCTGCTGCTGTCGCTACGGCTGTCGCTGGCGCAGTCTTAGTCGCCTGCTTGGTAGCTGCCCGAGTCGTAGGCTTAGCGGCTGTCTTAGTAGCAGTCTTTAACGCTTGCTTAGTAGCTAATTTTACCCCTGTCTGAGTTGCAGTCTGAGTTGCAGTCTGAGTTGCAGTCTGAGTTGCAACCTGAGCGGCGATCTTGGTAGCAGTCTTGGTAGCTACCTGAGTAAGTGTCTCGGTCAAAGTCTGTGTCAATGCTGCTGTCTGTGCTTTAGTTAATGTCTGGGTTGCTGCCAATGCCGCAGTTAGACTTGCTACTACTGTTTTGACAGATGCTTTAGTTTTTACTGCTGTTATTGCTTTTGTTATATTAGCTTGGTTAGTTTTGGTGACTTTTATATTTAAGGCCTTCACTTTAGCCCTTATCTGAGCATTGATTTCGCCTACTTCTTTAGCTTCCTTCAAATATTGGCTTGTTTCCTTTTCTCTAGCGGCTGTACTTTCTCTGGCTGCTTGCATCTTTTGAAACGACTCGACCATATCTGGTTGTACTTCACCCGGCTTGACTGACGGTTGCATAACTTTAAGATAGCCCCTCATGGCAGCCTGAGCCTGTTGCACTACTTTCATAGCTTCTAGTGCCGTAAGAGCTGCCGCCATCTTTTTCTGTATCGCTGCTTCAGAGGCTTTGGCGCGTTCTAACACTCTAGCCGCCGTAGCCTTGTTGTGGGTCTTTACCATATCATTGGTCACTTTGCTCCAATCAATGAAAGGCTTGGCCTTTTCTGCTGGTAGGCCGTAAACACGTTCTTTGACCATGTTGGCAAATTCCTGCTGTGATATTCCTAAATCCGCAGCCCCAATAGTCTTTACCACTGTTTGTATTGCCTTGTGAGCTTTCTTGACAGACGGTAATGCTGTGGTAGCAGATGGTGATGCTTTCGCCTCTAGGATATATTCTTTTGCAGTTCTTTCTATACCTTTAAGGGGAGGCACTCCTTTAATGATGGTAGACGGCACATAGCCCTCTACCTTGATATTCAGGTCTGTCGGCTTTATGCCCCCGATTGCTACCTTGACCTCAGTAGGGATTAG
>Ga0180007_10004978_pt1 | contig 13807 bp, 13 predicted proteins | sample MM_PC_MetaG_FD_121122 | JGI IMG/M metagenome (GOLD analysis project Ga0180007, IMG submission 121122) | Groundwater microbial communities from the Aspo Hard Rock Laboratory (HRL) deep subsurface site, Sweden - MM_PC_MetaG | ecosystem: Environmental > Aquatic > Deep subsurface > Groundwater... | reverse complement strand
TTAATAGTTTATTATGGGGGGCATTAATGGCAGGGGTTGGATATATGTTAGGAGAAATGTTAGGGCCTGAGAATTCAAATGCAGGGAAGGCAGCTGCAATTGCAATGGGAGTTGGAGGAACAATTAGTGGATTGATTGCTAATACTATGAATGGAGGAGGAGTTAATATTATGAATCTTGTTGGGGGTACTGCGTCTACAACAGCAACAAATGCATTCTGGGTTGGTTCAATAGTTGGGATAGCTGTAGCAGCAGTTATATTTGTTATGTTATATGAAGAGTGGAATTACAGAGCTGTTGTGTTTGAATGTAAACCTTGGGTTGCTCCTAGTGGAAGTGCTGCTAAAGATAATTGTGAGTTGTGTAATAATGATCCTATGAGACCGTGTTCTGAATATAGATGTAGAAGTTTGGGACAGAGTTGTGCTTTGGTGAATGCTAATTCAAGTGAGTTTGCAATGTGTTATTGGCAGAATCCTGGAGAGGTTGGAGCTCCTGTTATAACTCCTAATTATGAAGTGTTAAGTTTAGATCATTCTTATAATGAAGTTTCAAGTACTGGAATGAGAGTTAAATATGATATGGAAAATGATGGTTGTGTTAAAGCATTTACACCTTTGACATTTGGAGTTGTTACTGATAAACCTGCTCAGTGTAAAGTTGATTATAATCATACAAGTGGTTTTGATAATATGAGATTTGATTTTGGTAGTAATATTTTCTTATATAATCATACAATGACAATGAGTTTGCCTTCACCTAGTTCAATTAATGCTGAAAGTCCTGTGATTACAAATGATGGAGTTTATACTCTTTATGTAAGATGTAAAGATGGAATGGATAATGCAAATACAGATGAGTTTTCAATTAGATTTTGTGTTGGTGATGGGCCTGATACAACTCCTCCTGAGATTTTGTTGACAAATCCTTTGAATGGAAAACCTGTTCAGTATAATTTGAATGAGACAGATATTTGGGTTTATTTGAATGAACCTGCTGATTGTAAATGGAGTAGACAAGATAGAGGTTATGATGATATGAATGATGATAACCAGATGATTTGTGATAAGAGTGTTACTAAGATGAATAATTTAATGATGTATAAGTGTACAGATGTTTTAACTGGATTAGAAAATAGTAAGAATAATGATTATTATTTTAGATGTAGAGATCAACCTAATGCTGCTGAGAATGATAGGAATACAAATACTCAGAGTTATAAATTGACATTGATTGGAACTCGGCCTTTTGATATTATTGAAGTTGGACCTAATGGAACTGTTGAGGGTTATGCAAATGTTGCTGAGGTTGAGTTGTTTGTTGAGACTGCTAATGGATATAATCAAGGAGATGGATGGTGTTATTTTAGTACAACTGGAGCTGAAAGTGATTATATATTAATGGGAGATACAAATAGTAATGTGCATAGACAAACACAAAGTTTGGTTGAAGCAGAGTATACTTATTATTTTAAGTGTCATGATCTTGGAGGAAATGCTGATTATGCTAATGTTTCGTTTAGGGTTGATATTGATAGAGAGATGCCAATAATAGCAAGGGCATTTAAGGATGGAGATAGATTAGTTATTATGACAGATGAGAAGTCTGAGTGTAGTTATAGTGAGAAAGATTGTGACTTTGCTTTGAATGATGGTGTTTCTATGCCTTATGTTAATTCAACTGAGCATTATGTTGATTGGACTGATGATACAACTTATCATATTAAGTGTAAGGATCAGAGTGGGAATCAGCCTGTTACTAGGTATTGTTCTATGATAATTAAAGGTTGGGAAATTCAGAAGGGTTAGTTCTAAATTGATAAATTTAAATATGTAAATTATTATTTATTAGTATGTATAAAAAGAGAGGGGTTATGAATAAGTGTGGACAACTTCAAATAACATTTAAGATGATGTTTTCTATAATTCTTATTATTGCTTTTGTAGCTGTTGCTATTTATGCTATTGTACTTTTTTTGAATATTAATAGATGTGTGAGTGTTGGGACATTGAAAACTGATTTGCAACATGATGTAGATATTTCTTGGAATTCTCCTGAGACTGATAATTTTCCTTTTGAGGCAAAGTTGTCAGATAGTGTGGAGTATGTTTGTTTTATTGATTATGATACAGGAGGAAGAGGAACAGATGCAGATAAGTATGATTCTTTTGAGAGATTAAAAGGAACAAATGAAAATCCAAATAATGTTATGTTTTGGCCAATTGAAAGTGTTTGTGCTGAGTTAAAGGCTTTTAAAATTGAGCATTTGAATATTGGAGAGATTACTTTGCTTCATAATCCTTATTGTATTCCTAATAGAGATGGGGAAGTTTCAATGATATTATCAAAAGATTTTAGAAGTACACTTGTTGAGATAAGATGAAAATTAAAAATAAAAGAGGTTTTGAGATGAGTTTTGCTTGGATGTTTGCAATTGCTGTAGGAGCTATTATAATATTTTTAGCTATTTATCTTGCTGTTAAAATTGTTGGGACAAAAGATGTTGAATCAGCGACGGTGGTTGCTCATGAATTTGGAAATATTTTAGATCCTTTAGATGTTGGAAGTGCTTCTGCTAAGAGTGCAAAGATTTTGTTAAATGAAGATATAAGAATATATAATCGGTGTTATGAAAATGAACCGTTTGGAAGGCAGGATTTTTCTGTTTCTGAATATCGTAGAAATGAGTGGAGAGAAGAAGGAATTCCTGTGAGGGTTCAAAATAAATATGTTTTTTCAAAAGCTGTGCCTGAAAGTGATGAGTTTTATTTTTTCTCTAAATCTTTTGAATTTCCATTTAAGGTTTCAGATGTTATTTTTATGACAACAGGAAAATATTGTTTTGTTAGTCCTCCTAGTGAGATTGCTGCAGAGATTGTAGGTTTGAAATTTGAAAATATAAAAACAATTGAAGATAGAGATGATTGTTTGCCTGATGCTACAACTGTTTGTTTTGATAGTTCAGGATGTGATATTAGTGTTGTTCCAATGTGTAGTGGTTATGGTTGTGATTCAAGATTTGATTATGGGATGGTTCAAAGAGGAAGTGAAACTATGTATTATGTTCAGAGAAGTTTAATGTATGGTGCTATTTTTTCAGATCAGGATATTTATGAGTGTAATGTTAAGAGGTTGATGATGAGAGTTAAGCAGATTGCTTTTTTGTATTCTGATGAAGCTAATTATTTGATTAAAGAGGGTTGTGGAAATGTTATGTCTACTAATTTACTTTCTTTTGCTACTAATGCTAATATTCAGAGTTCTGCTGGAGTTGTTGGTTTGAGAGCTCAGGCTTTGCAGTTAGATGAACAAAATAAAGCAAGTAAAACTCAGTGTTATATATGGGGGAATTTATAATATGAAAGGACAATTTAAAATTCAGCAAATGGCATTTATGTTAATAGCTGTTATTGTTTTCTTTATGTTTGTGTTGTTGTTTTTTTTAATTTTTCAGGGTAGTGGGATGAGAGAAACAGCAGAGAAATTGAGGATGGATAAAGCAGAGGGAATTGCTCAAGCTATTGCAGATACTCCTGAATTTACTTGTGGGACAAATTGTATTGATACAGATAGAGTTATGGTTTTGTTAAATAGAACTTCATATTATCAGTCTCAGTTTTGGAGTGTTACAAAAATTAAAATAGCTGAGATGTATCCTAGAGATGGAGATGTGACTTGTAATTTAGAGAATTATCCAAATTGTGATTATTATAATGTTTATGATTTAAATAAACCAGGAAGTTCTGTTGAGAGTTATGTGAGCTTATGTAGAAGAGAAAAGAAAGATACAGGAATTCATAATGTTTGTAGATTAGGTAAAATAATAGTTGGGTTTGAAAATGCGTGATAAAAAAAGAGGACAAGAAGAGATGGTAGGGTTTGTATTAATTATAATTATAGTTGCAGTTATAGCTCTTGTTTTTTTAGGAATAAGTTTAAGAAAAGCTCCTGAAGAAAATGAAAGTGTGAAGATAAATGATTTGGTAAGTTCTTCATTAAGGGTTTCTTCAACTTGTTATAGTAGTAATGGTGTTCAAAATAGATTGAAGGATTTAGTTGATTTGTGTAATTCAAATGCACTTTGTGTTGGAGGTAATGGAACTTGCCAGGTTTTAGGAGATGAGTTAAAGATTATCATGGATAGAAGTATTAATCCAAATGCTGGTGGAAAATATAAAGGTTATAAAATTAATGTATTAACTCAAAATTTAACTGTTCCAATACTTACTGTTGAGAATGGGAACTTTACAGGAAAGAAAGATGTAGGAAGAGCTATTGTTACAGATAGACAAACATATGAAATTATAATTGTTAAACTTGATGTTTATTCATAACTGTTGAGAGAAGAAACAAAGTTGATTCAAAGTTATCTATTGGAAAGAGATATTTATTGCTAATTCATCTAATATTAATTCTGGTTTGAGTTTTTTTCTTTTTCCTGAATATTGGTTTGTTAATTCTATAAATCCAAATTTTTGAAGAAGTTTTAGATCATCTCTAACAGATTTAAAATCTCTTCCTAATATTTTAGCTAGGGAATAGATTGAATCTGGGCTTTTTGTTTTTAAAATGTTTAAAATTCTTGATTTTTCGTTGCTTAATAGTTGTCTGAGTTGTGCTAATTCTGAAAAATCATAATCGGTTTTCTTTCCTTCGAATTTTTTGAAGAAAGTTGAGAAAGAACTAGGAGTAATATACAAATTTATTATTCTTTTTGATTTTTTTGCTGCCATATTTTAGCTAGGGTATTTTTGTTTATATATCTATAGTATATATATTGTAGTGTTATGGTGTTTTTGTCTATATATTATATATAATCCCTATCATCTTATAAATGTTTCGATTTGGAGTTATTTAGATTAGATTAAAATTGATTTGAAACCGAAAGATTTATAAAGAAAATGTGGAAATTCATGTGTTTTTTGGGAAATATTCACTTTAGTATAGAAAGCTTTTTAAAGAAAAAATTTGTACTATATCTATGTAAAGAACTTGAGGTAAACTCAGGTTAGGTCTATGACAATAAATGAAAAAGTGGTAATCACTAATATACCAACAGAAAAAATTTATGTTGGTTGCCAAAATTATAGAAATGAAAGGAGGTTTATGAAATGAAATTTAATTTTAAGAAAATCGCGACAGTCTTTGCGAGTACTGTAATGTTAGGAAGTACTTTAGGATTTGCTGCTGCAGCTAATTATCCTGCTCCATTCGTAGCCGGAGGACAGGCAGATGTTGCTGTTATTGTTGGAAACATAGCACAACCATCTGATTATTTAGCAGCTACAAATGTTGGAGTTAATCTTCAAGCTACTTTAGCTTCGCAAACTGCGACAGGAGGAACTACAAATGAAGTTACTGTTACTGGTGAAAACGCACCATTGTTTACTGGATCTACAAAGATTTATGTAAATGATTCTATTAATGTAGTTAGAAATGTTGTTACTAAAGCTGACTTACCTACAATCTTAGCAGATGGTAGTTTTTCAGGAAATGTTGATGCAACTTATACACAAGTGATTGATATTGGAGGTAATCCAAGATTAACATTTGATAAGATGCCAACAAGTTCAGAAGATCCAGAATTTGGATTTTTAACAAGTACAACAAGTACTAATTATATCTATAATGCGTCAATTACTTTTAACAAAGCTGTAGCTTTTAACCATTCTGATTCAGAAGGTAATGATATAGATTTATTTGGAACAACATTTACAATAGCTTCTGCAACAACAGGAACTAATTTTGTATTGTTTAAGAGTGCTGAAAAAGTAAGTTTATCAAGTGATGACCCTTCAACTGAAGTTACAGTTGATGGAGAAACTTATACTATTGAATTGGTTTCAGCTTCAGACGGTGCAGCTACTATTCAAGTAACTAACAGTGCTGGAGATTCTGAAAACAAAGAAGTTAGTGAAAACGCTTCTAAAAAAATCAATGGTCTAAATGTAGCTGTTACAACTGCAGATGAAACAAATTTAAAACTATCTGCAACAATTATAATGGGTGCTGAGAAACTTACTCTTACTGATGGAAGTACAGTTACAACAGGAGATGATGATTCTGTTGTTGATGGAACTCTAGTTACAATAACTGGAGGAGTTAATGCTATGACAAAATTAGTTGTTAGTGCAATGGCTCCTGATAGTGATACAGATACTATTAAACCAGATACTGAATATGTTGACCCTGTGTTTGGAACATTTAAAGTAGATTTTCCATTGTTAAGTATTCCTGAAGATAGTACTTCAAGAGAAACAATAACTGTTAATCCAAGTGGAGATGATAAAATGGAAGTAAAATTTGCTGACTATAATGGAGATGAAGCAACTATTCAGTTTGCTATGAATAGCACAAATTCAGATTCAAAACCGTATTTGCAAGTAGATTCAGATGGACATAATATGTCTGTTTTTGAAAGAGAGATTCTTCATAGAAATGACTATGTTGTTGTTGGTAATGAAGATGATGGAAGGTTATTGAAAGTTTCATCAATTGTTAACCAAACATCTGGATGGAGTAATGATAAAGTAAAATTCACAGATGTGTTTTCTGGAGGTACATATGAAGCAACTATAACTAATGATGGAGCAGGAACTGTTACAATCGCTGGAAAGGTTTACAATGTTGTTTATGAAGGGCTTTCAACAGCTTCTGAAGATGCAAGAATTGTTAGGTTGAATTATCCTGATAGTAGTGCTGCTGGTCAAGCTGTTGTTTATCCAACAATACAAACATCTAAGGGTGCTAAGTTAGCGTTCTATGAACCATTGACTAATATCACAGTTCACAACTGGGATGGTGCAGGTAATGCACTTACAACATTGAAATTTCCAGATGGAGATGGTTATACAGATATAACATTTTCTCAAAACGGAACAAATCTAGGTGTAATATCAGTTATAGTTAATGGTATAGGGCTTGGTGGTGTTAATAATGTAAATAGTACTACTTTCTCTATTGGACAACTTACATATAATGTATCAGTAAATGCAACAAGAGACATCGGACTTTCTGCTGGTAATGGAACATCTCTAAGACTTATAGAGCCAGATGGTGCTGGAGAAATGGATAACCCTGCAATAATTATCTTTGAAGAAAAAGATGATAATTCTGTTTATGAAGCAATGGTTGTTCAGCTTGAAGCTGGAGGTAATGCTGATGATGGTATTGGTGTTAATGATGTTATAAGAACTTGGGAAGCAGATGGAAGTGATTGGGAAAAGACTTTAGCGAGTGATAGTAAAAAAACAAAAGAAGTAGATTTATTTGGAACTATAAGTACTATAGATTCAAGTGATTCTGACCAAAAATCAGTTATAATTAGTTACCCTGATGAGCAAGTATATGCTCAGGTTTATATTTCGGAAGTTGGTGCTACAACAAGTGGTGGTGGTACAAGTGGGGGAACTGTAAGTGATTTAGGAACTGTAACTTTCAAAGACACAGAAGCTAGTCAAGTATCTGACAAGAATCTGATTGTTGTTGGAGGTTCGTGTGTTAATACTGTTGCTGCTAGAATTTTGACTGGAAGCGAGGCTGCACTTTGTGGTGCTGACTTTACAGCTCAAGCTGGTGTTTCTACAGGCCAATTCTTACTTAAAGTTGCTGCTTCACCTTTGAATGCTGACAAGATCGCAATGCTTGTTGCAGGATATGATGCTGCAGACACTGCAAGTGGTGTTGACTATGTAACTAATGAGGCTCCTTCAACTGAGGTTGGAGAAATGAGACTTACTAGAGGAACTTATGACACTGTAACTGCTGCTGCTGACGCTGCTGCTTAAGAGTATATAGCTTAAATTTTTTATTTATTTTTTTCTTTTTCTTTTTTTTAAGAGGTGGTGAGAACTTTGTTAAATGAAGAAAAAAGATTGCTCAGAATTGGACATTTGTCACGATTCTTCGCTTAGGAATATTATTAATAGAAAATCAATCTTTAAGATAGTGGGTTAACTATTTAATTATTGTGAGTAATATCCAAATAATTAAGAGATAAAATTTAAAAAGTGTTATTGGTGGATATACTTATGAGAAAGATAGAAACAAAAGAAAGTAGAGAGAAAAAAGATAAGAGAAATAAATTAATTATAGGAATTATATTAATTGGATTAATGGTTGTGAGTACTGCAGGTTATGCTTCGTTTGGGGGTGGGGGAGGTGATGATTCTGAAAGTAAAGTTGTTTATAATGGTTATGAGTTTTTTGAATTAGGAAATGGGTATTGGGGAACAGTGTATGGAGAGGGTGAACTTATTACTGCTTATAATCCTGAAGAAACAGAAGAAATTATTGTTCCTTATGTTACATTAAATCAGTATTATGGAAATATTTTATATTTTGATTCTGAGAGCAAAGAAATAAAAGATGAGATATCAAGAGTTTTATTTCCGTATGTTACTAGGATACAAGATGGTTGTTTATATGAAGATGATTGTCAAGGAGACTGGCCAATAAAAAATTGTACAAGTAATATGATAATTGTTAGGAATTCTCCTGAAACTTATATTCAAAAAGAGGACAACTGTATAATGATTAATTATGTTAATGAATCTTTAAAAGTAGCAGATGCATTTATATTTAGAGCTTTTGAGATTACTTAAAAAATAATATGGGAGAAAAAGAAGATAAAATAATAGTGAAAAAGAAAGAGAAAGGAATAGAGAAAACAGTAGAAGCTAAATCAGGAGATGTGAATGAAGAAGAAAAAGATCCGAAGAAGAATAAAGAAAGAGAAGGACAATTTAAAGTTATATTTGTTGTTTTAGTGTTGATTTTAGTAGGAGTTGTTTTAGGTTTTTACTTATTTTCTGAGGGAACTCAAGTAAAGTATTCTGGTATGGAATTTGATATTGAACTTTATGGAAATATAAAAATATACCACACAATAATTCCTGTTTTAAATCAGTATGGTGAGCTTCAAGCTAATTATAATTTGTATTTAAGAAATAATCCTCATGATATTAAAGACATACCAATTCCTGCTGTAATCTCATTGAAAAGAAATATAATTCATTCTGCAAGTGCTGAGTTAGGTAATTGTAGTTTTGCTGGGATTGCAGGGGTTAATCTAGGGCAGTTTTTAGCTTTAGGAAGAAGTGTTACAACAGCGAGTATTGATAGGGATTATGCAGAAGAAAATGGATTTGATTTTGCTGATTGTAATGATGTGACAGATGATACTACTGTTATTGTAATAAAGCCTGGAGAAGAAACAAAGATAAGTGAAGTAAATGGATGTTATACTATTCAGTTTAAAGATTGTGAAATTCTAGAAGTTAATGAGAGATTTATATTAGGAGTTTTAGAGAACTCAAGAATGGGTTGATTTTTTATTTCTGACACTGAGAAATTTCTTGAGGAAATTCCGAGGTGATCAGAAATCTAGAGATTTTGATTTTCGATTTCTGACATATTCGATAACTGGGGGAATTATAGATATTATGATTATAATTAGAATGAATATTGATAAGTTTTCTTGAATAAATGGAAGGTTTCCAAATAAAAATCCTCCAAATAAAAATATTGCAATCCATGAGATTCCTCCGATGATATTAAAAAATAAGAATCGAGGGTAGTGCATTTTTCCTACTCCTGCAACAAATGGAGCAAATGTTCTAATTATTGGAATAAATCTGGCGATGATAATTGTTTTTCCACCGTACTTGTGATAAAATCCTTGGGTTTTTTCTAGATATTCTTGTTTGAAAATTTTACTGTTTTTATTTTTAAATAATTTTTTGCCAAAGTAGCTTCCAATCCAATAATTTACTGTGTCTCCTAATATTGCTGCTATACTTAAAATTATAAACAATATTATAACATTGAAAAGCCCTCTAGCTGCAAATGCTCCTGCTAAGAAAAGTAGTGAATCTTCAGGAAGAAAAGGAATTATAACTAATCCTGTTTCTACAAAAATAATTATGAAAAGTATTAGATAAGAATAAAGTCCAAAGTATTGGATTAACAAATCAAGATGTGTGTCTAAATGAATAAAAAAATTAAATACCTCTTTTAGTACCATTATTAGTTAATTGAAAGAAAGTTTATAAATATTTTATTTTGTATGAATCCACCCCCTTGAAATTTTGATTGCAATTATCTTCTTATTTGTGCAATCAAAATTTTTTTATTATTTCCCTAAGATATTAATTATTGTTTAATCAAAAGTGATAATTATTTGGATTTGTTTTTTGTAGAGTTCTTAGCAAATAAAGAATTAGAATATAAATATTTTATATCTGTATATGCTGGAATGTCTTTGATTTTGTAGATTTTTACGGTGATAAACCATATTAAAACAATAAATACTGTTGAGAGAAAGTACCAGAAAATCATGTGAGTTAAATCAAAGTATTTGAAGGAGTTTATTATTAAAACTGAGAAGATAACTATTCTTAGAACATTTATAACAAAGAAAAGAGCTGTAGAGAAGATTATTGATTTTATTCTTTGACTTAGTTTCATAGGGGTTGCAAAGTTTAGGGCAATAAGTAGAAAGTATGCTGCTCCTGCAACACATGCTTCAATTATCTCTATAGAGTGCTCTCCAATGAATAAAATATTTCCGACTAGTAATACTTCATAAAAGAGTTGTAAGAGATATTTTGTTAAGTAAATTGTTAGAGGTGTGAATATCAAATAAAGAATATAAAAATTTGAAAGAGCAAACACTACAATTATAAAATATCTTAAGAGTAGATTTATGAGTTTGCTCATAAATAAGTTAGTTAAGAAGTGTTTAAAAATTTATCTAGAATTATTCTCTTGAGATTCTTACAATCACAATTATGATTATTAAAACTAAGATAACATTAACTATGATTATAGCCCAGATGAATCCGTTTCCTTCGAATAGGTCTCCAAGACCTCCTAAGTCAGATCCTGCTTTTGAAACAGTAACAGTAACTGGTTGTTCTGTTGATTCGTTATCATATAATACTTTAATCTTAAATGTGTGGTCTCCTGCTGAATCTTCTTTTAAGTTAAATGTCATTGTAACAACTTTTGAATCTCCTGCATCTAGTGTAAAGATTCTTTCTGAAACTTCTTTTTCTTCTGCCCATGAATCATATCCTTCTGTAACAAATGTGTAAGATGTTGAAGTTGTTCCTGTGTTTGTAACTGTTGCTGTAACAATCATTTCTCCACCTTCTACAACTTCATCTGATTCTAGGAATGCACTGATTGAAGCTGATTTTCCTGATACACAGTTTCCTGTAACTTGAATTTTATCTGTTAATGTAACTGTCTCTGTATCACTATAAGTATCATCATCTTTATCATAGTCAAATTCAATTTCAAATTTTAATCTGTAATCTCCTTCTTCTGCATCTTGTGGAACTTCAATAGGGAATGAGATTCTTTCAGCTTTATCATCTTCATCTAGGTTTGTAATTGTTCTAACTATTTCATCATTTATATCTGTAGATTCTAATGTTACTCTAACTTTATCTTCTCTTTGTCTTCCTATGTTTGACATATATAAATCAACTTCTCCGCTTGAACCACAACTTAATACATCTGGAACATTTGAGTTTGTAATTCTTACATCGTTTTTTTCTCTATCAATTTCTAAAGGTATACCTTCTTCATCTGTATCTTGGTTTGATCTACCGTTTTCATTTACTGATGAACAATAACTATCTTCTGCACCTTCTTCAAATACTTTAACATATAGAACATATCTGTCTGAGCTTTTTTCTAAATCATGAGGAACATCAAATGTGAATTCAACTTCTTCTGTATCTCTATCATTAACTGAGATATCTTTATTGTCTCCAATATCTAAGAAGTCATTATCTGTTTTGTCATATATATCCCATTCAACTGTTGTGTCTAAATCATCGTCTCCTGCGTTTCTAACTTCAACATTTAGAGTTATAGTATCTTGAGGAAACCATGTCCAATCATCATCACTTGAACTTCCTGATTCATCCATATCTTTAATATATAAGTTTGATATGTTTAAAGGTCCATCTTCACAATATGATTTTTGATAATTAACTATTACTGACATTGTGTTGTTTGCATCTGCTGTGTCTGTTACTATTAAATCAGTTGAGTATCTTCCTATTTCTAAGTTTGAATCAGCTGAATCAACTTGAAGTGTTATAGTTTCTGTTGAATTTACAGTAGCTGAAGAAATTGGTTGGAATGTAACTTGTCTTCCATCTGTATCAATTATTGGAGCAATAGCAAAATTAAAAGTTGCTAAAGTTGGTGCGTTTTGATTTGTAAGTGTAATATTGTTTGATAATTGAGAATCTGAGAATTGAACTGTTGTAGGGCTCAAAGTAAAAGTAGCAGCATAAACTAAACTAATAGCTAGAATTGCTGTCATTAATGTTAAAATGATCTTATTTGGTCTCATTTTGTTATAATTCTTGAGTTGTAACGCTTTTTAAACTTTTCTATACTGCAGTATATATTTAATTTTTTGGGAAAAAAGAAAATAATAAGATTTATAAAAGAATTTGCCGTCTATAATTTGTAAAAAAGGAGGTTTTATTATGGCAAAAGGAAAAGAAAACATGATTGGTGCATGGGCGTTTTTAATTGGTGTTGTACTAGCAGTTATCATTGGATTGTTTGCAGCTCAGTTGAGTTCAGGTACATCGAAGTGGATAACTATCTTGCTACTGGTTTTGGGTTTGTTAGTAGGGTTACTTAATGTAGGAACAAAAGATGCTACAACATTCTTATTAGCAGGTGCAGTATTGGTTATTGTTAGTTCAATGGGAGCATCAGCATTAATGGTAGATGGTCTTCCACAAATTCAATCAATATTAGAAGCATTGATGAAGTTATTTGTACCAGCTACAATTATAGTTGCTTTGAAAGCAGTATTTGTAATTGGACGAGATTAAATTTATTTTAATTTTACTTTTTACCCTAAAAATTTTCTAAGAAAATTTTGGGGCCACGAAATTCGGGCTGTGCTCCTAAAAAATCGCAAGCGATTTTTGGGAACTTCAACTCTAAAGAGATTGAAGTCTATGCACAGACGTCTTGAGAATTTCGTCGGTTTTATTTTTTATTTTAGGACTAGTTGATAGTCTATTATATTATTAGAATCATCTTGTATTCTTGGGCAGGCTGTGTTTACAAAGAAATCAATGTTTGGGAAGTTTTCAAGCTCATTTATATTAAGATTATTTGTGATAAAGATGTAGGCTTTTTTGCCTTGTTGTTGTATTTGATTTTTTAGTTTTTCAGCAATTTTTAGATTATATTGGCCTTTTTTTGTTGATACAATTATTCCTATTGAATTAGCAGAGTAAAATCTGGATAGTTTTCCTTTGATTTTTTGGTTGTGTTTTGTTATTTCAGACTGAGGAATTTTTTTGAGTTTATTGCTATATAGATTATAAGTGTAGATTTCTGTGTTTTGAGAATATAGATTTGTTATGTGGAATGTTCCGTCTCCTATATATATAATAGGAAGTTTTGTTGAGAGTTTAGAGCAGCCGAGAATTTGTCTTGCTTGTTTTATGTTTTTGAATTTATTTTTTAGTTTTAGAGCAATATCTTTGTATTGAATTGTATAAACTAAACATAATTGTTTTGGTAGCTTAGAGATTGGAAACTTGTTTAGATTAAAGTTTATTTTTCTTTTTGCTTCTATGAACATTACTTTCATGCTAGACACCTCCTGTCTTCACTTGTTGGTCGTTTTGTATCTTGCTCCCAACCTCGCTCGTCAGTCATTTGTATCTCCTCGTGAGATTGCTCGTCGTGAAATCACTCGCCTCCAACGGTTCATCAGAAACTTTAGTTTCTGAGTGCCATCAAAATCTAAAAGATT
>Ga0180007_10004977_pt1 | contig 13807 bp, 11 predicted proteins | sample MM_PC_MetaG_FD_121122 | JGI IMG/M metagenome (GOLD analysis project Ga0180007, IMG submission 121122) | Groundwater microbial communities from the Aspo Hard Rock Laboratory (HRL) deep subsurface site, Sweden - MM_PC_MetaG | ecosystem: Environmental > Aquatic > Deep subsurface > Groundwater... | reverse complement strand
GTTACATCCATCTTGATGACCTGATATCCTTCAGCATCAACAATAGGAGCATCTACAACAATTGAATCGCCTGGAGCAGGGGAAGCACTAGTTAGCGCCGGAAGTCCGACACCAAGAAGATTAAGGCCGTTACTTGCCATCACAAGCCCAAGTATTATGACAAGAATACCTGAGAATTTCACCACATTGTGAGAAAATGTCGAACTCAAAAAATTCGATGCAATCCCGAATGTAAGTAAAGGAGCAAGAGTCCCAAGACCAAAAAAGAACAATGCCTGTGCACCAGCAACAGGACTGCCGGTACCTGCAGCAAATATATACAATGCCTGAAGAGGACCGCATGCGATCATAAGGCCATTTAACAGCCCTGTAACCAGCGGGCCATGATGCCTACCCTGACCAGGCTTGATAAACGAGGGCATTCTAAGCTGTAACTTCCTCAGTATTGGGAATATATTGAGCATATTCAGACCATATATAACAAGAAAAATACCGGCAAGTATGGCAACAGAAGCCCGCAACTCTATGGTAAATGCAATGAAAGATCCTATAAGCCCGAATAAAGCACCTATAACCGCATATGAGATCGTCTTGCCTGAACCATAGAGAAGATGCGGGATCAAATCACCCCCGTGCTTTATGTTTTTACTATATGAGAGAACGAAACCACCACACATTCCAATGCAGTGAAAACCTGTAAGGAAACCTATGAGGAAAAGTGTTGCAATGCCTGTTTCAGTACTTATATTTGTAAAATCAACACCAAAATCAAAATTACCTCTGAGTAGAAAATATACGGACGCAAGAATAGTAAACACACCAAGCGCGATTGCAAGGTTTCCAAATTTGCCCGAAGTGTTTGCACCATTAATTTTTACTTTTGAAACTGGATCGCTACCATAACCGAGTTTTTTGATAGTATCACGAATCTTTTTATCATTAATAATTTCTTCATCATATTCAATTACAGTAGTTTCATCAGCATAATTGGACTTGACACTCTGAACTCCGTCGAGTTTTTTTACAGCCGCTTCAATCCTCTGCTCACATGCAGTACACTCCATGCCAGTTGTCTTCAGACTTAGCGATTTCATTCTTTCACCTCTGCACTATAACCAAGCTCACGAATTTTCATTAGTACTTCATCAACAATGATTTGCTCTGATTCCAGATTATGGTCCACATTTAATCTTGCATTTGCCTGATCCAATAATACCTCGACAGAGACAATGCCTTTAATATCGATAAGCTCATTTTCCAGCAAGGCTTTGCAAGACTTGCAATGCATTCCATCAATCGAAATTATTTTTTCCATATACGCACCACACAAACACATTTGTAAAGCATGTTTGTGCAGAAGCCAGAACTGAAACCATATTAATTAATTGCTGAAACCATGGTTTCATTTTGCGAAACCAAAGGAATAATTTATAAATTCGGACATGGCACATAGTATTTGCCACGTGATTGGATGGCTTAGGTTGAAGGATGTACTGATATTATGAACCTCGATAAAAACAAGAAAGCGATTTTAGGGCTTGGATTCATTGCACTGCTCATGCTCATTATTATCTATCTGCCAAAAAGCTTTGAGCAGGGAGTGCCTGAGATATGCACAATTGACGGCGACTGCCAGCACGAGAATTACCTCGATATGGTAATATCATATCTGCCAGCAGTACTGGTGCTGGGGTTCATACTTGGAGTAGTAATATCCTACTTTTATTTTGAAAGGAAAGCAGAACTACCGATTCCGACAACAGACAAAAAACAAGTCATACTCTCGCTTCTTACCAGTTCAGAGAAAAAAGCAATAGAAAAGATAATAGAAATGAAAGGCCAAGTTCTTCAGTCAGAGGTTTCAAGACTTGAAGGAATGGGAAAAGTAAGGGCGCACAGGGTTATTGAGAGACTTATCAGACGAGGCGTTCTGGAAAAACAGCAGTTTGGGAAAACAAATATGATCAGGATAAGAAAAGACATATTTGACGCGCTGACTAAATAAGACAATGAAACATTAAAAAAACAAGCCAGCGATACCAAAACATGCAAAAACAGCAATCATTGGCAGGCCAACAAGTAATCGCACACCTTGCGCTTGCACAGAAAAACGAGAAACTGTGGAGTAGCGTACTGGTTTTTCTAGGCGCGCTTTTGACCCTTGGAACATTTCAGTTTTATCCGATTTATATTGTTTTTATACTTGCTGCAGCCTGCGGTGCTGTTGCATGGAGGATGCCACCGGGAGGAGTTATTCTCGGCGCCATTCTTTTGTTTCCCGCCATAATATTTCAATCATCTGTTTTGGGCTGGTTTTACCTGCTTATTCTTGCTGCAATATTTTTTCAGGTAATGGAAGGAGAAAATTGGAAAATAATTTCAACATTGCAGATACTTATCATGGCCCCATTTGCCTTTGGCGCAATCCCGTTTGCAGGGATTATAAGCATAATCGGCATGGCCATAGGAGCGCTCTATTTCGGATCCAAAAAAAGTGTTGCTATATCGCTACCATCCGTACTAATGATACTTCTGCTGTCATCCATATGGCTTATACCAAATAGTGCTTATCTTCCGCTTAGAATAGATACCTATGGTTCAGCAAATCCGGCATTGCAGATAGATAAACCGGTAGTCGAACTAATGAATATGGGAAGTGAAATCCTAACGGCATTTGCAAGATTTATGAGCTTCGAAAACATAGGAAAGATATGGAGCTCTGTCAGTATAATAGTAAATAATATAATAAGACTGGCAATGTATGATTCGCTTATTTTACAGCTTGTTGCCTGGGGCATCGCATTATATCTTCTTGGATATCTTCCAAGCAAAATAAAGAAAAGATCACAACTGATAGGATCGTTCTCGCTTCTGATACTTATCCCCATGTATTATGTGATAGGGGTGATTTACGACGTTGGACTGGGAATAGAATTTGTGGCAGAAATAGTTTTAACGATACTGATTCTTGGAATCTTTGAACAGATAGGTATGAATGTCAGCAGAGAGTCTGAAATCCAAAGAAAAGACAAGATGAAGTCATATGGAAAATTTGGTATGAAAGATATGTCGCTGAGCGGCGAAGAAAAGTCAATGGATGATGTAGGCGGATATGAAGATGTGAAAGAAGAACTCCGCGATTCGATAATGATGCCGCTCGAAAGAAAGGACATTGCTTATAGTTATGGGATAAAACCACCGGCAGGAATCCTGCTTTTTGGTCCTCCAGGTACTGGTAAAACAATGCTCATGCGCGCGCTCGCAAAAGAGCTGAAGTATAATTTTATTGAAGTCAGATCTTCCCAGATTCTATCACAATGGGTCGGAGAATCGCTTCCGTACACGGAAAAAATAGTCATAAAAGACCAAAACGGACTTATAAATACCAGGGAGATCGGAAAGATAGTAGAAGAAAAACAAAATATCGAAGTACTGAGTTTTGATAATAACGGAAAAATCAGATTTTCGAAAATAAAGGATTGGATAAAACACAAATCAACATCACACATTTACGAGGTGCGTACCAGAACAGGAAGAAGAATAAAGGTAACTGACTACCACTCATTATTTACTTTGAATGGAATGAAAATCGAAAGCATTCCAACATCAAAACTTGTTCCAAAAGAGTCATACATTGCAATTCCGAATAAAATGAATTTTTCATCAAAACCAATACGACACATAGATCTGCTTAAGAACCTGAAAAAGAACGACTATGGATTATTTGTCAAAAATCCGAAGGATTATGTCAAACAGGCAATTGCAAAGCTTGGGAGAAAGAAGGTAGCGAATATTCTTGGATATAGAACTCCAGATTACCTAAGTCAAATACTTCACCATAAAGTTGGGGTAAGAGTATCAAGGTTTTTGAAACTAATGGAAATCACAAAGATAAGCCCGAATAGTAAAAATATTTTGATTGGGGCGGGTAGCAAAAAATTGCCCGGAATTATAAAGATAGATGAAAAATTAGCAACGTTTATTGGGTTGTGGATTGCTGAAGGAAGTTATAACCGAGAGGATACCGTACGGATAAGCGTTTCGGATAAAGAGATAAAAACAATATCAAAATTATGCAGGGAATTGTTCGGTAAAGTTACAGTCTACAAAAAGAAGAATAGCAGAGGAAGAGATATTTATATAGGTTCCAGACCCCTGTACGTATTACTTCATCATGTTCTGGGCCTCGAACACGGAGCAGACAAAAAGAAAATGCCGGCCATTTCTTTTAGTTTAAGCAGAAAGAACTTAGCTGCATTACTCAGAGGCTATTTCAGCGGCGACGGAACAGCACATGAGAATGACCATGGAGTGGGGAGAGTTGAATGTAGTACAACGAGCAAAGAACTTGCAGATCAACTCATGTATCTTTTATTATACTTTGAAATAGTTGGCACTTTAAGCTCAAAAAAAGAATGGAATGGTAGCATTTCCCATAGAGTTGGGATGATAGGTGGACCTGCATTAACTAAATTCAAAGAAATAAACTTCCTAAATAAGTATAAAAAAGATAGAATAGAAAAATATATAGAACAGTTGGGATGGTTTAGAGACCAACAAATACCAATTACTGGGAATCTCAGAGAGACAGTACAACAGAAGCTTCCAAAATGGAGCAACTCGGCTACAATAGGCCGGGGAATCATTATGGAAGCTGATCTTGGGGAAGAGATCAAAGAATTTATAAAAAATGACATATACCTTGATCGCGTAGAAGAGATAAAACAACTTGATGATGAAGATTTTGTTTATGATGTCTCTGTAGATCCATGCCAGAATTTTGTTGCTGGTATGGGTGGAATATTTGCCCACAACAGTGAAAAAAATGTGAAAGAAATTTTCGACAACGCAAGAAAGAACGCGCCTTCGATACTTTTCTTTGATGAAATAGATAGCCTTGCAAAGAAAAGAAGTTCTGAAAGCCTTGATGAGGTTGGCCCAAGAGTATTGAGCGAGCTTTTGCAACAGGTTGATGGAGCCACAAAAACAAAAGATATGGTAATGGTAATTGGTGCAACAAACAGACCAAACGCACTTGATGCTGCAATCCTGAGACCAGGAAGACTGGATAAGATAATTTACATGCACTTGCCGGACCCTGAAGCACGAAGAGCGATATTGGAAGTACATCTTAGAAGGCTCCCGGTTGAGGAAGACATAAACCTGGATTTGATTGTAAAGAAAACAGAAAGATTTTCAGGTGCAGACCTTAAAAATGTAATTTCAGAGGCAAAAAATATTGCGGCAAAAGAAGCCACAATTAAAGGTGTGATAGTACCGATAACAATGAAACATATAATGCAAATAGTTAACAATGTAAAACCAAGCACTGGTCTTGCACAGATTGATGAGTACAATGCATTCAGGCTTGACTTTGAAAGAAGAACAGGTTCAATGAAGCAGAAAGAAGAAGAAACCGCAAAGGAAACCAATGTGAAATGGTCAGACGTTGCAGGACTGGATGACGTCAAGGAGGCCCTTCTTGAAGCAATAGAACTTCCATTACTGCATGAAAAGGAGATGAAGGATTTCAAGGTAAAACCAAGTAAGGGAATTTTGCTTTTTGGTCCTCCAGGTACTGGTAAAACGCTTATAGTAAAGGCTGCATCCAACGAGCTTAATGCATCATTCCAGAGTCTGAGCGGTGCAGAGATAATGAAAAAAGGATATACTGGAGCAGTTGGAATAATAAAGGAAACATTCAATCGTGCAAGGGAAAACTCACCTGCGATAATTTTTGTTGATGAAATAGAAACATTCGCACCAGCAAGAGGCATGGGCGGAGGCTCTGAAATTATAGGCCAGTTCCTTACTGAAATGGATGGAGTCCGAGGCATGAAAGGCGTAGTGGTGATAGCAGCCACAAACAAACCGCAGATGATGGACGCGGCAATAATGAGACCTGGAAGATTTGACAAGATATTCTATATTCCACCGCCATCAGAAAAAGGAAGGGCTGAAATATTCAAGATACATCTTGGCGAGTTTGCTGCAAACATAGACATGAACAAACTTGCTGGAATAACTGATGGGTTCAGTGGTGCAGATATTGCTGAGATATGTCAAACAGCAAAAATGAAATCCCTTAGGGCAACGCTAAAGAGCAAGCCTGAGAAGATAACTGCAAACACGTTGCTTGGAATAATCAAGAATAGACGGCCTTCAATAACAAAGGCCCTGCTTAGTGAGTATGAACAGTTCCTTGAAGCATATGGTGAAAGACGATAGCATGGATAGAAATAAAGATTAATGCTCGGGATAAATAGTATAATATGGCCATTTTCAAAACTGGCACCACACATTTTCCAAAATCAGTCTCCAATACAACCAAAAGGGCATTGGGTTTAGCACGCAGATTGATGTGCCCATTGCTGATTTCTTTTGCAATTTCAGCATGCGAAAACGATGCACAGAACAGATCACATGAAATCAGCAACGATCTTAATGCCACTGATAGAATGGCTGTGATGGAAAAACTCGAGCTAAGACACACATGTTACGAACTACTTTTTGAAGACGATTTCCCAGATATTCCATCAGCAAAACTTCCATCATTGGTTGCCAGAAAAGAGGAGATGAAAGTCAGGACAGAAGAGTTTTACAGGAGAATGCGAAGACTGAAAAGGAATGATGAAAATCTTGCAGTATATCTTGATTATTTTGAAACTTCTAGGTACTCCACAGGCGCACAGATCTACCCGAATGTTGCAAATGTGCTTCGCGAAAGCGAGATATTTCTGAATGAGCATGAAAAGGAACTTGCCGCAAGAAGGATAATCAATACACTATCCAGCAGAAGGACAGAACACATTTACGACCTGCTTTATTACATGCCACAAACGTCGGTAGTTATGCTTGATATGATAAACAGGTCATGGAGTATGATGAGCATAGAAGACAGCGAAGATGTCGCAACCTTTTTCCTTTTATTAATAAACAGCCAGAGAAGGATTTTCAGGTCTCCTGATGATGTGCCGGAAAAAGGATTGATAATGTCACTAATCTGCCAGGGATTGGAAAATGGAAAAATCAAAAGGATGAGCAGAGAGCAATTGAAAGGATTTGATTCTTACTATGCCAGAAGAATAAGAATGATTGGTGAATCAAAGACAACATGCGAAGAAACATACAATGGAACATGGATAACATGCAACATAGAAAGCAAAACTCCCGGAAATCTATGCGAGGATGCAAAACAGGCATTTGAAAAAGGCGAACTCAAAAGGTTTGGAATTATGACTTTTGATATCAACAAGTGCGATACAATGATCAGAAGGGATAACTGCGGCTCGCCATATGCATTATTTGGCAGGGATTGGAAAAGATGCAGGTCGGTTGCTGAAAAAAGAGGGATTAGATTCGCGGACGAGTGACTGGAAAAAGATTACACTGAATATGTTTCAAGCACTCTGGGCACGATTACCTCGTATTTCTTTTCAAGTTCCTCTTTCATATCCATTTTCTCGCCATGCATGATAAATACTCTTTTCAGCCCTTTCACTGAATGTACAAACTGAATCAACTCGTTGTAATCCGCATGACCAGAGAGCTTTATTGATTCGACTTTTAGTTTTAGCTCGATCATGCGATCACGAATCATTATCTTTTTTTCTCCACGAACCACCTTACTTCCAGGAGTTCCATCTGCCTGATATCCGACAAAAATGATTGTGTTTTTCGGATCATTTCCGAGTTTTTCAAGATAATGGCCAACGGGACCACCAGTAAGCATGCCAGAAGTCGTAACAATTATACATGGCTCTTCCAGCACGTCTTCTTTGGTCTTTGATTTTGGTCTGTAGAAATTCGGGCTTTTGAACGGGTCATCCTCGCTCATCAATATTCGTCTTTTGATATCATCATTCGCATAATATGCATTGTGCCGGTATATTTTCATTGCCTTGACTATCATCCCGTCAACGTATATTTTTGTTGCTGGAATCGCGCCAGATCGCATATAATCATCAAGTGCAAGCAGCACTTCCTGCGCTCGGCCTACAGCAAAGCTGGGAATTATAACATGGCCACCAGCATTGATGGTTTTGGTGATTATGGCAACCATTTTCTGATAGCTTTCCTTGTAGCTTGGAATAATGTCATCCACACCACCATAGGTGCTTTCAACTATGAGCGTATCGGCAGATAGATTCTTTTCGCATGGATCAAGAACCCGGCCTTTTCTTGCACAAATATCGCCACTGAATAATATTCTTCGGTTGCCTTCATCGATTTGGGTGATTGCACTACCCATTATATGCCCGGCCGTATGAAACATTATTTTGAAGTCAGTATTGACCTGAGTTTTATATTCAGTAATCTTGGCATCTTTAAGTACACCATCAACATCTTTCATACTGAATAATTTTCTTCTGCCTGCCTCGCCATGATGAATACGATAATAATCAGATAACAAAACACCCATAAGATCTCGAGTTGGTTTTGTAAGAAAGATATTTGGTTTTGCACCTTTTGCATATAAATGCGGCAAATAACCACTGTGATCAAGATGAGCATGTGAAATAGTCACATTTCTGACCCTCCTCAGTTCATCGTCATCCATAAGCGGGTATTCTGTTTTTTCCCCGAGCTTTATCCCGCAGTCAAGCATCAGGTTTCTTTTTCCTTCCTCAAGAAGCATGCATGCCCTGCCGACTTCCTGAGATCCCCCGTAAAATGTAAGTCTCATATTATTCCCAATTTTATTTTTGTTTTTTCATTCATCATATCTGGATTCCATGGAGGATCAAAAACAATATTGATCTCTATGTCCATATCTTCAAATTCTTCTAATTTTGTCTTTATCTGATTTAACATGTCATTGATCAACGGACATGCGGGCGTAGTAAATGTTATTTTTATCTGCGCATTTTGTTTTTTTATTTTTACCTCATAAACGAGCCCAAGGTCTACAATGCTTACCCCAAGTTCAGGATCCATGACCTCGCTTAATTTCGCGAGAATGTCCTTTTTTGTGACCATATCCATAAATACCATCGAAGCTTATTTAAGGTTTGATAGACATATTCATCCGGTGTTTTGATGAAGGAACTGATAGTAATAGCAGGTGATAGTGTTGGATCTCTTGCCTCAGTCGCTGAGGCCCTCGGTTCAGTAGGCGTAAATATCGAGGCCATATCCGCTTATGGCATTGACCACAAGGCAGTGTTCAGAATCATTACCGGAGATGCTTCAAGCGCTATGAAAGTGTTATCAAAACTAAATAACACTGAAATCCGTGAATCAGACATACTGTTATACAAGATGATTAACCGCCCTGGCGAACTTGGTAAGATCACAAGAAAATTGGCAGAAAAGAGCATTAATCTTGAGAGTTTATATATAGTAAGCCGTAAACAGGATTACACCGAGATTGCAATAAAGCCTGCCACTTCGGATATTGACAGGGCAAAGGAAATACTCGGTCTTTGAAGTTTGAAAGAATTTTTTTACTTTTTTATTGTACTAATACAATAAAATTTTTGAAATCTGAAAGATTTCAATTCTTTTTATTTATTCTTAGTTTCTTATTTTTTATTCCTAGTTTTATTTTACGAAAATAAGAGATAAAATTAAAGAAAAAAAATTATTCCGTATGTGTAACACTTACCCTAAAGTAATCTGCTCTTGCCATAGTTCCAATGCTAACGAGAGCATGGCAACCATCCAATGCGTATGTGCCAGGTCCAACACCAGTATAGAATGGATCTCCTTCTGTCGTACATGCTGGATATACTCCGTGACCACGATAGATACTAAATCTCGCATCTCCGGTCCTTAACAATACCACACCTGTAGCACTTGTACCGCCAATCTCTTCGGCTCTGCCTCCGGTAAATTCGTGTTCTATAGGTTCCGAAGTCGGAGTTATACCACAATGATCTACTGCACCACCATCTTCAGTCATGTCACCATCTTCAGTTGCTCCACCGTCAAGACCACTGTCTTCAACTGGTGCTTCTGCATCTGAACCTGAATCTTCTGCTACACCACCATCAAGATCGCTATCTTCAACTGGTGCTTCTGCATCTGGAGTTACTGTTTCATCTGCATCGGAAGTTACTCCGCCGTCAAGATCACCATCTGATTCAACAACATCCGAATCAGCATCTATGTCAACATCCACGTCAGCATCACCGTCAGTTACGGTTTCACCACAGTGAACTTCCAAAACGATAGTGACACCATCATCTGAAACGGAAACATCTACAGAGTCTTCCGCATCAACTCTAACAGTACCCGATGCACCTGGTGATAACGCCAATGGATCTGCCAATGGATTATCGCATGAATCAACAAGATCTATGACCACAGTTGATTCTTCTGTTACGGTTATTTTTGCAATGCCAATTTCCAATTCTACTTCCATACCTGAAGCAACAGGACCTCTGAACATGTTACCTTCAACACATTGCCGTGTTACAGGTTCACCACATTCCTCTCCGCCGCCAGAAGTAACATCTGCATCGGATGGAACACCGGCATCTAACTGTAGTTCTTGATCATCACAATTCAATCCAATACTTCCTCTTACAGCTCCGTGTTCGTTTGTCTCGAGAGCACGAAGTGTGACAGTTTCAGATGAATTAACTCTATAAAAACCATCGGAACCACCAACTGATGCTTCAAGCACAACTGGATTTGGTCCAGCGTCAGCAGCATCTGATGCTTCCAAAATAGGATTACCGCATGCATCTTTCAGAGTTGCTCTTACGATTCCAGATTCATTTGATATAATAGTAACAGTCACTTTACCAAGATCATATTCAGATCCTCTTGCAAGAAGAGTAGTTGCACTAGAGTCTGAGCACACTACATCAGATACGCAAGTAGGACCAGCATCGGCATATTCGCCTGCATCATTACCAGTTTCAGGACTTGCGCATGCGGACAAACTCGCCAAAATAATCGCAGCACCTGCGGCAGCTCTCTTAATAGCACTTGATCTCTCTGCCTTTGCAGGAATTCCTGCGCCATTAACATTACTATTTCCATTATCCCCGTGTCTTAAGTTATTTCTGTTCATCATAAATCACCTTATAGTTATTTTTAGCGATTACATTATAATACATATTTAGACAACAAATATTTATAAACATTCCTATATGGACACTTTTCACCACAATACTCAATTTAAGTGGTTTTACAGAAGTATAAACATAACATTATATCCGAAAGGCTTATATGAAGTGTCTTCTCTTTTCGTACTGTACCAATACAAATATATGGATGATGATATGCCAACAAAGCAAGTAATTTTAGACACCAACTTCCTGATGATACCGTTCCAGTTTAAGATAAACATATTCAGTGAGCTTGATTACCTCATAGATATATCTCATAGTTATATTATATCTTCAAAAACACTCAACGAATTAAAACGAATAGGAAGAACAATTGGTAAAGATGGAATGGCCGCACGCCTTGCGCTAAAAATGCTTGAGGCAAACAAGATAAAAATTGAAATCATTAAAAATGACGCCGTTGTAGATGATTGGATAGTCAAATATGCACAGAAACATAATGCAATTGTATGTACAAATGACAGTGGCCTAAGAAAGAGGCTAAGAATTCTTCGTGTGAAGGTTATCACACTAAAGTCAAAATCCAGGTTGGGATATATATGATAATTGAAGCGTGTGTTGTTTCGGTATTGCTGATAGGCATAATTATCATCGCATATTTTGTCTTCACTTCAAAACCATTCAAATATTCAAAAACAACAGAATCAAAAAATACCCACATAACATTAACTGCAAACAAGAACTTGCACCAAGTTTCTGTACAGGCAAAATTTGGAAATGAAAAAATACAGTTTGAAAGAAAAAAGATAAAAAAAGGGCAGACAATAGATTTTGTCTATCCATTCTCAAATGAAAAGGCGACACTCACTGTGGTGGAGGAATCCGGGTCGAAGCCAAAGGTTTTTGATATATGAGTTTCTTACCACCTTTTTTTATTTTCTTATAACCATACCAGACCAACCCACAGACAATTACAATAGGTAAAAGAAATCCGGTTGCGATTGCCACAAAACTTATACCAACTGCAAGCGATCCAAAAAAGGCCAGACCTATATCCTCAAGCGAGATAAACAGTTGCTGGGTCGATGGTTTGTCCTCATACAAATTAACAGTTATGGTTGAATATTCTATCCTTGTTACAAGGTATTGTTTCTGACCCTTTAGTAGATCGAGTTCAGTCTCGACTCGTGTGATCTCATATTCTATGGCAAGCAAATCACTTACGTTGTCAGACATGTTGTAAAGTTCGTAAAGCCTTTGTAGCTCGACCTCCCTGTTTTGTATCTTGGTATCGAGGTCATTATACGCCATTGTGACATCCTCAAGATCCACCGAGATGGATTTTACCTCTCCAGTACCTTTGATAACATCATTAACACGATCGAATTTTCTGGGATCTGCTTTTAACGAAATTGAATATTCTTTGCGAGTGGTATATTCATTATAACTAACATCACTTATCTGAGCGCCTTCACTGGCTAGCGCAGCAGTCATCTCATCATATTTAGTCTCAAGCATCCCTTCAGGAACTTTTATAGTGATCGAACTTTCCTGAGTCACATAACTCTTGCTGGATGAATAGCTGCTAGCACCACTACCTGCAAACGAAGGCGCGCTCATCGCCGGTTCATCATAAGCACTTTCATATGAATCGCCAGGATATGACGAACCAGTTGTCGAATCGTCAAGACAGCCAAATAATAAAACCGAAATCAATACGAAAATTAATGTTATATTCTTCATATCATCACCTGACCCCCTTTCCCAGACAATACTTAAACTTTTTTGTTTTTTCAACGGCCATGACTTAAGTATGTTTTTAATCCCTGTTGCTGAAATAAATACATGCTACTGCTTTATCGCGGTGAAAATTTCGATGCCAACTTTTACTATCATACAGGCATTGATATAGATCATGCATTTTTTATCGCTACAAAATCAAAACGATTCTTGTTTGTACCTGCCCTCAACGAACGCACCGCAAAATCAAAGTTCGTGGGGGATGTTGTGGTTTATCGCAATTCGCTCGAGACATTGAAGCCATATATAAGCGGCAACATAGTCTTTGTCGATTACAGTTCTGTGAATGCAAGGTTCATTGAAAAAATCAAGAAAATATGCAAACCAAAGGACGTGTCAGTCGAACTTCTCAAAGCAAGAATAGTAAAAAAATCTGATGAAGTGACAAAGATAAAAAAGGCAGTGGCACATACAAAAAAAGTATTCGATATGCTCGATCTCAAGGTTGCGAAAACAGAAATAGACGTAAAAAAACAGATTCTTATTGCGACTGCAGAATTTGGACTTGAACCTGCGTTTAATCCCATAGTCTCCACAGGCAGGAACACAGTCTATCCGCACCATATTTCAGGAAATGCAAAACTTAAATCAATTGTATTGGTTGACTATGGTGTCCGTTACCAGCACTACTGTTCAGACATTACAAGATGCTTTATTCTCGATGGGGATAAAAAAAAGAAAACACAATACGAACAACTTCAGAATATCTGTCATTCAATAGTTGATGAACTTCCAGACCTAAAAACAGGTAAAAAAGTCGCAGTATCTGCAAAAAGCATGATGCAAACGGCAGGATTTCCTGATATGCCACATGCTATAGGACACGGAGTAGGTCTTGACATACATGAAATGCCAAAGCTCAATTTCAAATCTAATCACAAACTGACAAATGCAGTAATTGCAATAGAACCATCATTTTATCTTGCAAAATATGGTATGCGATTTGAGGAAACAATTTTCTGTAATGGAAAAAAGGCCCAGATACT
>Ga0180007_10004976_pt1 | contig 13809 bp, 9 predicted proteins | sample MM_PC_MetaG_FD_121122 | JGI IMG/M metagenome (GOLD analysis project Ga0180007, IMG submission 121122) | Groundwater microbial communities from the Aspo Hard Rock Laboratory (HRL) deep subsurface site, Sweden - MM_PC_MetaG | ecosystem: Environmental > Aquatic > Deep subsurface > Groundwater... | reverse complement strand
GGGCGGTGTGCACCTTGGCGCTGCCTTGGGACACGATGGCCACTGGCACTTTTTCCTCGATACCCACCTCGAGGCAACGATCGCTGAATTCCTTGTCCAGGCCCGCGGCCCCCACCACGAAATTCACCGCAAACGGTTTGGAGGTCAGAGCCATGACCTTTCTTATTTGCTCCCTGAGCCGCTCTCCGGTCTCGTCCACGTCCTTGGTGACCACCCTGGCCCCCGCATTGGGACCCAGGGTGCCCAGCCCGCCGGCATTGCTTATGGCGGCCACCATTTCCGCGTTAGTTACCCAGGCCATGGAGGCCAAGACGATGGGATGCTCGATGCCCAGCAGGCTTGTGAGCTTGGTTTTCATGGGTTTCCTCCTAATGGTGGGTACGCGAGGGCCTCACCGGCTTTGTCGGGTGGCACCTGATTGAGCAAAATTTTCATAAATGGAACATAATCTCTCATGGTTTTGAGGAGTATGACTAACTCAGAGAACTTTGTAAAGCTTTTTTAGAATTTCACTCAAATTAATAAAACATACTTAACATTAAGATACTATTATCTTTTTTAATAAATTTAAAAAATTTACCATTTTTTAATCACTGTAATTTTTTATATTGCTCAATAAAAATTTAACTTGATTGCTATATATTTTAGTGCTAGATTGCCCTCACTATGAGCCAGAAACTCGCCTGTGCTTCGTGGCAGAGGGGCAAAAACACCACTTGAAATAACAACTTCAGCCATCATGGCGGCCACAGAAAGGATTTTACTCGGCGATGGATGCAAAAAAGGCTCGGGAGAAAAAAGACAGGATATTGGCGGCGGCTGAGGAGATCGTTTCCCAAAAGGGACTCAATGACGCCACCATTTCCGACATATCCAAAAAAGCCGGCGTCGCCGACTCGATAATTTACCAATTCTTCAAAGGTAAAGAGGACTTAGTCTTCTCGATCCCAGAGGCTAAGTTCAATGAGGTGTTCTCGCAGTTGGATGAGCATCTCCAGGGTATCTGGGACGTGGAAAGTCGCCTCAGCAAGATAGTGTGGTTCCATCTGCGCTACTGCGACATACACCCGCAATACGCGAAAATCCTGTATTTCGAATGTCTTTCCAACAAAGACTTCTACGTGCATCCCGGCTACGAGGTCATCCGCAAGTATGCGGGCATGCTGCTCTCCTGCCTTGAAGAAGGCATGGCCACGCAACGTTTTCGTGCCGATATTGAGCCGCGTCTTGTCAGGGACATGATTCTGGGCTTTCTCGGCTGTGAACTGATGGGATGCCTGGCGGTCGGCGATATCAAGTCCTGCGTGCCGGACCTGCACGACTTCATGAACCTGGTAATGGGCATGCTGGCCCCTAGCCACGCCCAGGCCCAGGATGGCAAGGCGGAGCGAATTTTACAGGCCGCGGAAACGGTTTTCGCGGAATACGGCTTTCAAAAGACCAAGGTTTCAGACATCGCCAAATTGGCCGGGGTGGGCGAAGGCACGGTCTACGAATATTTCGGCACCAAGGAAGATCTGCTCCTGGCCATACCGGAAAAGCATTTCAACGCCTACTCAGAAGGGTTGTCAGAAATTTTCGAGATGCACAACCCCCTTAAAAAGCTGCGCAGGTACATCAAATACTATTTCTCGCTGTTCTCGACCAAACGCGACTTCCTCAGAGTCTTCCTCATCCAGGTGCAGTTGTCGCGCGGCTTTTACGGAAGCAAGGCTTTCCAGGCCTTTGAGCAGTTTTTCAAATTCGCCGATCCCATCATTGAAGAGGGAAAGGCCCAGGGAGTCTTCCGGCAGGACGTCAACGCCCGCTTGTTCAGATACCTGTTCATCGGCACTTTCAACAACCTGACCCTCAGATGGTTCGTCCTGGAAACCGACAAGAAAACCGACAAGATGCAGGCCATAGACAAAATTACGGACTTGTTGTGCAGCGCGGTCAGCACCGACCGAGACGTCAGGTGTTGGCCCACTGGATAAACCGGGCCGAGCCGCGCTGGAGGGGAAACTGCGATGGTCATAGATATTTTGGTCAACGGTTTGGTTGCGGGGGGTATTTATGCCGTCCTTGCCGTTGGCTTCTCCCTGATCTTCGGCGTGGCCAGGATCGTAAACATGGCCCATACCGCCTTCTACATGCTCACGGCCTACTTCATCTTCGTGGGCACCACCATGTTCAACATCCCCCTCGTGGCCTCGTTGCTCATCGCCATCGGCCTTATAACCATCATCGGCCTGATCTGTTTCAAGCTGTTCTTCGACCGGGTGAAACAGCATGAAACCACGGTGATGATCATATCCGTGGCCCTGGCCATGCTGTTCCAGGAGATTTTGTTCCTGGTCTTCGGCGGCCACTACACCGGCATCCCGCCCATAGCCAAGGGCTTTGTGGACATCGCCTCCATCCGGGTCTCCTATCAGCACATTTTCGCCATAGTGACCACCGGCCTTATTCTATTGGGCCTTTGGCTTCTGCTTTCCAAGACCGGGCTGGGCAAGGCCATTCGGGCGGTGTCCCAGGACCGGGAGATCGCCAACCTGATGGGCATCAACGTAAACCAAATATTTTTGATCGTAATGGGCATTTCGGTAGCCCTGGCGGGCCTGGCCGGGGCGGTCATCGCTCCCATTTACATGGTCAGCCCCCTCATGTGGATTCAGCCCCTCACCATCGTCTTGGCCTCGGTGGTGCTGGGAGGCCTGGGCAGCGTGGGGGGATGCGTGGTGGGTGCCCTGATACTGGGCTACACGGAGATCATCGTCACCTTTTTGGTGCCCGGCGGGGCCTCGCTGCGAGGCGCGGTTTCCATGAGCATCATGGTGGTGGTGTTGCTGGTCAGGCCTGAAGGCCTGTTCGGCGTGGTATTTGAGGAAGAAAGACTCTAAATATGACCTACTTGCTTCTATGGTACGGGTGGTTCAGGGGTGAAATTCTGGCCATTCCAGGCCGGGTCATCGCCCTGTTGTTTTTCTTGGTCTTGTTCGGCGCGCCCCTAGTAACCCAAGACCCCTACTACCTGCGCATAATCACCCTGGCCACCGTCTTCGCCCTGTTCGCCACCAGTTGGGACGTGTTGTCTGGGTTCACCGGTCAAATCAACCTGGGGCACGCTCTGTTCTTCGGCGTTTCGGGCTACATGGCGGGCCTGCTCAACACCCACTTCGGCATGCCCCCCTGGTTGACCATACCCACCGGTGCCCTCACCGGCGTGGCGGTGGGCCTCATCGCGGGCATTCCGGCCCTGCGGCTAAGGGGGATATACTTGGGCTTGGTCACCCTGACCTTCCCCCTGATTCTGCTGGGCATCTTTTTCACCTTCCCGGAGTTCACCGGGGGCGAGTTGGGAATATCGGGCATCGAGCGGCTGGCCTTTTCCCGCATACTCAGCTACTACATCGTGGTGGCGGTCTTCACCCTGTCGGTGTTTTTCATGTGGAAGTTCACCGACGCGGGCAGCAAGATCTTTAGGGTCGGGCTGATCCTGCACGCCATCCGGGAAGACGAGATCACCGCCCGCGCCTCCGGCATCAACACAACCGGCTACAAGTTCCTGGCCTTCGCGGTAAGCGGATTTTTCGCGGGGATCGCCGGCGGCCTGTTCGTGCACTACATGCGCATCGCCGCGCCTTCCATGCTGGAGTTGGTCTTCTCTTTCCAGGCCATCCTCTGGACCATCTTCGGCGGCGTAGCCACCATCTACGGCGCCGTGGCCGGAGTATTCATCCTTTTCCCCATGCTTGAATTGTTGTCCCTCACCGAGTGGGGCGAGCAATCACGCTTCATCATCTTCACCGTCATATTGATCCTCACCCTGCTGTTCATGCCCGAGGGCCTGACGGTGTGGGTCTTGGACAAACTGGAGATTAAATGCCCCAGGTGCAAGTTGGTCAATGTCTTCACCAGAAGGACCTGTAGAGCTTGCCGGGCACCTTTGCGCAATCAGGAGAACTAAGCACAGGGAGATAGAGGAGGGGGAGTGAATTGACTTCTATATATGAAGAAAAGCCTTGGCTCAAATTGTACCCGGAAGGTGTTTCGTGGGAAGTGGATTGCCCCGCGATCTCCCTGGGTGAAGCTTTCGACAGGGCCACGGAAAAATGGGCCGGCAAGACCGCCGTTATTTTCTATGGCAGTAAAATTTCCTATAAGGAGCTGAGGCAGCGGGTGGACCGTCTGGCCACGGCCCTCGCCCAAAAGCTGGGCGTGTCCAAGGGAGACCGGGTGGGGCTGCTGCTGCTCAACTCCCCGGAGTATTTGATCAGCTTTTACGCCTGCGTAAAGATTGGGGCCGTGGTCACCCCCATCAGCCCGGTATACGTCTCCAGCGAGATCAAGCATCAACTGCAAGACTCGGGCGCGCGAACCCTGATCTGCCAGGACATCCTCTTCGAGGGTGTGGAAAAAAGCGGCGTGAAGCTCCAGCACGTGGTGCTGACCAACATCTCCGAGTCTCTGCCCAAGCTCAAGCGCATGATGGGCCAGGGCATTCTGCGCGGGGTCTACCAGAAAATGGCGGCCCCTCCTCCTGAAATATTGAACCGGGAAGGCATGCACCAGCTTCAGGACTTGATCGGCTCCCACCCCGCCGAGCCTCCCAAAGTGGACATAGACCCTCAAAAGGATTTGGTGTTGCTGCCCTACACCGGTGGGACCACCGGCCCGCCCAAGGGGGTGATGATCACCCACGCCAACACCGTGGCCAACGTGCACCAGGTCTGCCAGTACCAGTCCATATTGGAAGAAGGTAAAGAGAACCTCATCGCCTACATGCCTTACTATCACGCCGCTGGCCAGAGCATCGGGGTGCTCTTGGGCGTGTTGCAAGGGTACACCCAGGTGACCATCACCACTCCGGAGTTGGATGACATCCTCACCTCCCTGGTCAAGCACCGGGCCACGGTGTTCGTGGGCGCCCCCACTATGTACGAGATGCTCAAAGACTACGACAAGACCGATCGCGTGCCTTGGAAGAAGTTCAAGGCCATCTGGTCCGGAGCCGACTCCCTGCACGAGGAGACCGGACGTGATTGGGAACTGCGCACCGGCACCACCATCGGCGAGGGCTACGGCATGACCGAGACCACCGCCACCACCCACATGGAGGCCGCCGGACGCGAAAAGCCGGGAGCCATCGGCTTTCCCATACCCGGCACCGTATCGGCAATCCTCGATCCCGAGGAAGACAAGTTCGTGCCCGTGGGGGAGTTGGGGGAGATTGCCACAATGGGCCCCCAAGTGACCACGGCGGGTTACTGGCAGCGGCCGGAAGTAACCAAGGAATGCGAGGCTATTATCGACAACAAGCGCTGGTGGCGCACCGGCGACCTGGGCCGCATGGATGAAGATGGCTACTTCTACGTCTACGACCGCAAGCGCGACCTTATCAAGTACAAGGGCCTCAGGGTCTTCGCCCGGGAGGTGGAAGAAGTCCTCATGACACATCCTGACGTCAAGGAGGTGGGTGTGGTAGGCGTGCCGGACCTCTTGGTAGGCGAGCACGTCAAGGCCATCATCGTCTTGGAAGGTGACGCCCGGGGCAAAACCTCAGAAGCGGACATCACCGAATTTTGCAAGGACAAGCTGGCACATTACAAGGTCCCCCGCATGATCGAATTCGTGGGCGAAATTCCCAAGACCGACATCGGCAAGGTCTCCCGCCGGGAAATAAGGTCCATGGACGAGGAGGAATGACATGGCCGCCCCCTTCTTGGAGGTGCGCAATTTGGTCAAGGAGTTCGGCGAACTCAGCGCCGTGAACAGTGTCAGCTTCGAGATTGGGGCCGACGAAATGGTGGGATTGATCGGCCCCAACGGCGCCGGCAAGTCCACCCTGATCCGGCTGATCACCGGCATTCTCAAGCCGACTTCGGGCCAAGTGCTTTTCAAGGGCGAGGACATCACCGGCCAACCCATCCACAAGACGGTGAACATGGGGCTGGCATCAACTTTCCAGATCGTCAAGCCCTTCCGCCATCTGCCGGTGGTGGCCAACGTCATGGTGCCCTGCCTTTGCCAACGTTCACGGCGCAAGGGGGAGTGGGTGAAAACGGTGGAGCTGCGGGCCAGGGACTCCCTGGAGTTTTGCGGCATCTCCGACCTAGCCCTGGAACCTGCCTCAGTGCTTTCCCACGGCGACCTGAAGCGCCTGGAGTTGGCCCGGGCCATCGCCACTGAGCCTGACCTGCTCATGCTGGACGAGCCCTTCGGGGGCCTGAACCCCGCCGAAACTAGGTTGGTGGCCAAGTCTCTCAAAAGGCTCCACAAGGGCGGCCGCTTCGGCAGGCTGCACAGCGAAGGCCCTGCCATGATGATCGTGGAGCACAAGCTCACCGAGCTGATGCCCATGCTGGACCGGGTCATCGTTTTGAGCTTCGGAGAGGTCCTGGCCATGGGCACCCCCGCCGAAGTGGTGCGCAACAAGGAGGTGATCAAGGCCTACATCGGAAAGGAGGTTAAAGACCTTGCAGCTCAAAGTGGATAACCTCACGGTGCTTTACGACCGGGCCATGGTGCTCAACAAGGTCGGCCTTGTAGTGGAAGAAGGCGAGATGGTGAGCCTGGTGGGCCCCAACGGCGCCGGGAAAACCACTTTGCTCAGGGCCGTGGCTGGTCTGGTGAAATGGGAAAAGGAATCCCTCAAGGGGACCGTGGGCGGCAAGATCACCCTCAAAGGCGAGGTGGAGTTCGGCGGCGAGAACATCAGCCATTTGCGGGCCCATGAGATCGTGCGCCGGGGCCTGGTGTTGTGCCCCGAAAGGGGCAGGCCTTTCCGCGAAATGAACGTGCGGGAAAACTTGGAAGTCGGAGCCCACTTGTGTGCGGACAAAGGCGCCATTGAGGAAAACCTGCAAAAGGTTTTCCAGCTATTCCCGGTCTTGGAAAACCGCCAGAACCAGATTGCTGGCACCATCTCCGGAGGTGAACGCACCATGCTGGCCATCGGACGCTGCCTCATGGCCCAGGCCAAGTTCCTCTTGATCGACGAGCCGTCCGTGGGCCTGGCCCCGCTGGTCAAGGAACACCTCTTCGACCGCATCAAATACGTGCACGGCATGGGCATAACCATTTTGTTGACCGAGCAGGACATCGGTTTCGCCTTTGACCTGGCCACCCGGCACTATGTCCTGTCCCAGGGCCAGATGATGGCCCAAGGCTCTGCCCAGGAACTGCTCGCGGACGAGGTCGTAAGGCAGAGCTATCTGGGTCTTTAGAAACCTGATTTTTCGACAATGCAGTGAATCAAACGGACGCGACCAACTTGGGGAAAAACCAGAGGGAGCATAGCACGTCGGCCAATTGTTGAGTGCGGATGGATAGTCCCACGGGGGTCTTTATGAACAACGGTCGATGATGCGGGCAATGCGGTTTTTGAAAACATGGAGGGAGGGATTTTATGAAGCTGCATCACAAATGGTGGTTCAGGGAATTGAGTTTGGCGGGCTTGGCGGCCATGCTCCTGCTGACACCGTTGGGAGCCCAGGCCAAAGAGATCAAGGTTGGCATTCTCGGCCCCATGAAATTCGTGCAGGGTGAGCACGCCTGGTATGGGGCGGAGATGGCCGCCGAGGAAATAAACAAGGACGGGGGCCTTATGGTGGGCGGCAAGAAAATGCCCATCAAGCTGGTCAAAATCGACACCAACGAAATCCTCAGCGTGGTCAATGCCACCAGTGCGGTGGAAAAAGCCGTCAACGTGGACAAGGTGGACTTCTTGGTGGGCGGTTGTTCCTCAGGAGCGATCCTGGCAATGCAGGACGTGGCCATGGACTACAAAAAGATATTCCTGATCTGCGGTTCCGGCTCGCACCCGGAGATTACCAATCGGGTGGGCAAAAACTACGATCGCTACAAATACTTCTTTAGGCCCGGGCCCATCAACGCCATAAACATTGTCAAACTGGTTCTTGAGAGTACCAACACCTTGGCCCAGGTAATCAGGAAGAACTTGGGGATAAAGAAGCCCAAGGTGGCCCTGCTGTTCGAACAGGCCAAGTGGCTAGAGCCTCAGATACCGTTGTTCAAAAAATTCCTGCCCAAGTACGGCATGGAAGTGGCGGGCGTCTGGCGCATGTCCATCAAGGCCCTGGACGTCTCGGCCCAGCTCCAGGCCATCCGATCCGCTGGAGCCCAGATAATCCTGGCCATGACCTCCGGCCCGGTGGCCATTCCCTTGTATCGCCAGGTGGGTGAGTTGCAGATACCCGCCGCCATCACCGGCGTGAACGTGGAGGCCGAGGGCGCAAAATTCTGGCAGGCCACCGGCGGCATGTGCGTGTACGGCGGCCTGACCGCGCAGGGATCCGACGCGGAGATGACTTGGCGCACCATGCCCTTCTACAAAAAGTTCGAGGCGAAATATAAGGTCCGGCCCATCCTGACCGCCAGTTCCTACAACTCGCTGCTCATACTGGCCGAAGCCATCAACCGTGCAGGTACGACCAACGCCGAAAAGGTGGTCACAGAGCTGGAAAAGACCAATTTCGAAGGCACCCAGGGCCGGGTGGTGTTCGACAAGAATCACGACAACAAGTACGGCCCCGGATTCATGACCGGCGTGGGCGTGCAGTGGATGCCCGGCGGCAAACTGAAAGCCTGGTGGCCGCTCAACTGGGCGGGCGTCACCTATGCGGGAGTGGAGGAATACACCCTCTCGCCTTGGATGGTGAAGTACTGGAAGGAAAAGGCGGCCAAGTAATTAACTGCCGAGCTGGCCCTTCCCTAAGGGAAGGGCCAGCCTAAGGCAGACAGGACTTTTACAGGGCGCCTAACAGAGCAAAAAACAATTCAAGCAGTTATTTTCACTGCTAAAAGTAACGCAACGCGATGAAGGGCAGCATCCGTAGGCATGGCTTTTTTCATAAATGTTTATGTGCTGAAGCGATTTTATGCGCAAACCAAACAAGACCAATCCGTTAATAAATTAGCAAAAGTTAGCAATTAAGATTATCGAAAAACACAAAAGTTTAGGCAAATAAAACGGCTTTTAAACGGGTCGTACGAGTGTCCAGGAAAGCCAATCGACTGCGGTTGGTGCTTGCCGCCGGCGAGGCCGATGTGGCCTAGAATCCTGCGGCAAGGCCCATGAATATTAGCAAAAGGGACGTATCGTCGATCCGACCAACCCTGGTGGGGAGACTGAAATGAGCAAAGTCTTATACGAAAAGGACGGGCCAATCGCCCGCATAACCCTTAACCGGCCCGAGGCGATGAACGCCATCGACTTCGAAATGATTCAGTTACTGCACGACATTTGGGATGATTTCAAAAATGACGACGAACTACGCGTCGCCCTGTTGAAATCATCCAGTGAAAACTTTTGCGTCGGCTTCGACATAGCCAGCATCGCCGCCAAACTGGGCCTGGACAAATACTCCTGGGACAAGTCCTCCATGTTCGGCGAAATCAACATCAACCCCATTGAGCATGGGGTGCAGAAACCCATCATCAGCGCCATGTCGGGCAACGTAAACGGGGCGGGCCTGTGGCTCGCCTTGGCCTCGGACATCCGGCTGGCCACCCGGGACACAGCTTTTGGCCTGGGCGAGGTTCGCATCAACTTCCCCGTGGAATTCACTGGGCTGCTCCCTAGGTATATGCCCGCTTCCCTGGCCGCCGAGATGCTTTACACAGCCCGCCCGATGGGGGCCGCGCGTTTTTACGAGTTGGGCATCCTCAACGCCGTTGTAGACCGGAACGGGTTGGTCAAGGTGGCGGAAGCCTATACCAAGGACATTTGCGCTGGCGGTCCCTTGGCGGTGCGGGCCATGAAGGCGCTTCTGCAAAAAGGACCAGACCTGGATTACCAGGCCGTCCTAAATCTGACCGACAGCTTGATAACGCCGGTGGTCAACTCGCTGGACACCATGGAAGGCATTCAAGCCTTCGCTCAAAAGCGTAGGCCGGTATGGCAGGGAAAGTAGCTTGACCCGACGGCCGAAGCAATGGGGGCTGCCGTAAGGGCGAGATTTAGTAAAGGAGTCTGAATTGAAAAAAGGCGCGGGAATTCACAATCAAAATCCTTCCGCTCCGGTCGGCCTCACCCACTGGAAAGACGGGGGGCGAGCCGTTGAAGAGGCCCTTGAGCTTTGCGACGGCCTGGCCGATTTTGAGCCAGGCATGAAGGTCTATATAAAACCTAACTTGGTGGAATACCTGACCACCGTCCAGTTCCCGCCTTACGGCATCATCACCACCAGCGTGGTGCTGGAGGCCTTGGTGCGCTGCTTCAAGGACGCCGGGGCCAAGGACATAACCATTGCTGAGGCTGCGGTGAGCAACCCGGAGTTCAACTGCGGAGCCAAGCACACCTTCGAGGCGCTCAACTATAAGGCTCTTACAAAACGCTACGGCGTAAAGCTCATCGACCTCAACGACCACCCCTTTCAAAAAACCAGTCTGGAAGGCTTCTCCCTGGCCATGTCAAAAATGATCCTGGAAGATGCGGACTTTCTGGTCAATATTCCGGCTCTAAAGACCCATGAGCAGACCAAGGTCACCCTGGGTTTCAAGAACAACAAGGGGTGCCTCAGCGCTAGGTCCAAGGCCATCTGCCACCACCGCAAAAGGCCCTTGGACGAGTTCGTGGCCCGCTTGGGCGAGCGGCTCTATCCCCAACTGACGGTGATAGACGGCATCTATTCCCTGGCCAACGGCCCCATGCACATGGGCAAGGCCTATCGGGAAAACCTCATCGTGGCCAGCCGGGACATGTTCTCCGCCGACTGCCTGGGCGCCCATCTCATGGGCTACGATCCCGCGGAGATCGGCCATCTGGCCATATTCGCCGCCGAGCATGGCCGCAGCCTCAAGCCCGGCGACCTGGAGGTGAAGGGGCTCAACCCCGATGAGCACATTCACGCCATCCCCTACATTGATCTCGACGACCCCTGGTACGAGGGCGAGGACGTGCAGCCGCAGTTCTACGAGAAAAATGGGGTTAGGGGTTTTAGGCAGCCGCATCCGGGCCAGACCCTTTGCACCGGTTGCTCCATGCTCTATCCCCTGAGCGTACTGTTCGTCATCACCGCCAGCATACTCTCGGGCGGCAAGCCCTACGATGACTACGAGTTGCTGGGCGGCAAGCTGGCCAAGCCCTCTGGCCACGCCAACAAGACCTTCCTGCTGGGCGACTGCATCATAGCGGCCAACCGCAAGGGCGAAGGCATCAAGGAGGCGGTGCCCATCCCAGGCTGCCCGGTGAGCTTCGATAACATGGTGAACACCTTCAACCGGCACGGCATAAAGTTCGACGGCAGGAAAACGCTGGATTTCTATTTCAAGAACAAGGTCAAGGCGTACGGCAAAAAGCCTGATCTGTATTCGATGGACCACTACATGATGGCCTGATGCCCGCGCCGCGCCAAGACACAATCGCTAATCGGTAAGCACTGGAGTGGACAATTCATGGAGCACCAGATTCGCCACGTTGCCGTGATCGGCTCCGGCGTAATGGGCGGAGGTATCGCGGCCCATGTGGCCAACGCCGGCCTCCCGGTCACCCTGTTGGATATAGCACCTTTCAAACTCACTCCCCAGGAGGAGGCCCAGGGACTGGGCCTAAATGATCCCAAGGTCAAAAACCGCATCGTAATGCAAGGCTTTCAGGGGATCGTCAAAGGCAAGCCCCCGGCCTTGTTTTCACGCACCAGGGCCGAGCTGATCAGGGTGGGAAACCTGGAAGACAACCTAGCCTGGCTATCGGACGCCGACCTGGTTATCGAGGTGGTCCTGGAAAACCTGGACATCAAACGCAAGCTGTTCGAAAAAATCGGGCCGCACATCAAGCCCACGGCCATTGTGGGAACCAACACCTCGGGCATCCCCATCTCCGAAATCGCCGCCCAGTTCAGCGAAGATTTGAAGCGCCGTTTTGTGGGCACCCATTTTTTCAACCCGCCCCGCTGGCTGAAGCTGCTGGAGATCGTGCCCACCGCGGACACTGATCCCCTTTGCGTGGAGCGCATGAACGCCTTTTGCGAGTTGCTCCTGGGAAAGGGCGTGGTGCTGTGCAAGGACTCACCCAACTTCATCGCCAACCGTATCGGCGCTTTTGACGGCAGCTTCATGCTGGATTACGCACTGAACCACGGCTACAGCATCGAGGAAATAGATGCCATCGCCGGCCCCTTGATGGGCCGCCCCAAGACCGCGGTGTTCAAGCTGGCCGACCTGGTGGGCCTGGACGTAAACTTCCATGTGCTCTCCAACCTGTACCCGGCCATTGCCCACGACCAGGCCAGGGAGGTGTTGCGCTCCGCCAAACCCACGGGCATGTACAAGGGCATGGTGGAAAAGGGCCTTCTGGGCCGCAAGGCAAAGCAGGGCTTCTACCGCATGACCAAGGGCAAGGGCGGCAAGAAGACCTTCGAGGTGATCGACCTGGATAGCATGGAGTACCGCCCGGAGGAAAAGCCAGTTATCGAGGGACTCAAGGAGGCCAAGGCCATCGGCTCCCTTGCCGAGCGGCTTCGGCACCTGGTCAACGATCAGGGTCGCCTGGGAGCCCTGGTTTGGAACAATTTAGGCAAGCTCCTAGCCTACGCCTCCACTACCATCCCGGAGATCACCGACAACCTCTACTCCATCGACAACGCCATGAAGTGGGGCTATGGCCACGACCTTGGCCCCTTCGAGGTGTGGGACGCCATGGGCGTGGCCCTCACCATGGAGCGGATGGAGGCCGAGGGCCTGACCGTGGCCCCCTGGGTTAAAGAGATGCTGGGCCAGGGCATTGAGAGCTTTTACGCCGACAAGCCCGACGGCATGTATTGCTATGACATTCCCAGCAAGTCCCTGCAGAGGATGCCTCTCAACCCGGACATCATCATTTTGAAGTCCTGCAAAAAACAAGGCGGCACCGTCCTGTCCAACCCCAGCGCCAGCCTGGTGGATATGGGCGACGGCGTGGCCTGCCTGGAGTTTCACTCCAAGATGAACGCCCTGGATCAGGGCATCGTGGAGATGATCAATCAATCCGTCGCCGAGGTGGAGCGCAACTTCACAGGCATGGTGGTGGGCAACCAAGGTGGCAACTTCAGCGTAGGCGCCAACATCCTCATGATCCTGGGTGCGGCCAAGCAGCAGCAGTGGGACCAGATTCACCAGGGAGTGGCCGCCATGCACCAGGCCCTGGGCAGCCTTCGCTTCTGCGCCCGCCCGGTGGTTGCCGCGCCTTTCGGCATGGCCCTGGGAGGGGGCGCCGAGGTGGCCATGCAAGCCGATCGCGCTTGCGCGGCCGGAGACCTGTTCATGGGTCTGGTGGAAGTGGGAGTTGGACTCATCCCCGGCGGCGGCGGCTGCAAGGAGTTGCTAAGGCGCATGGTTTCACCGGTGATGGCCCGCACGCCCCACGAGGACCCCTTGGCCCTTTTGCAGCAAGCCTTCACTATCGTGGCTCAGGCCAAAGTGACCACCAGCGCCTTGGAGGCCAGGGAATGGGGCTTCCTGGCCCAAACCGACAGCATCGTGATGAACAAGGACCTCTTGCTCGACCGCGCCAAAAAGACGGTCTTGTACTTGGACCAGATGGACTATGTGCCGCCGGTTCCCGGCAAGGTCTACGCCGTGGGCCGCAAGGGGCTGGGCGCTCTGAAAGCGGGCATCCTGGCCATGCGTTCTTCCGGATTCATCACCGGTCACGATGTCACCGTGGCTTCCAAGCTGGCTGAGGTTTTGTGCGGAGGCAACCTACCCTCGCCCCAATGGGTCGACGAGCAGTACATCCTGGACCTGGAGCGGGAGGCTTTCGTTTCGCTCTGCGGCGAACCAAAGACGCAGGACCGGATCGAGCACATGCTGAAAACCAACAAGCCT
>Ga0180007_10004975_pt1 | contig 13813 bp, 16 predicted proteins | sample MM_PC_MetaG_FD_121122 | JGI IMG/M metagenome (GOLD analysis project Ga0180007, IMG submission 121122) | Groundwater microbial communities from the Aspo Hard Rock Laboratory (HRL) deep subsurface site, Sweden - MM_PC_MetaG | ecosystem: Environmental > Aquatic > Deep subsurface > Groundwater... | reverse complement strand
TAACCAGTAACTATGTTAAAGCTCTATAATACTCTAACTAAACAAAAAGAGGAATTTAAACCGCTTAACGCCGGCAAGGTTTCCATGTATACTTGTGGGCCCACTGTCTATGATTTTATTCATCTGGGAAACATTAAGTCCTATTTGACCGCTGACACCTTGAGACGCTATTTAGAATACTTGGGTTATGAGGTTCGTCAAATTAAAAATATCACTGACGTGGGGCACCTCACTCAAGACGATATTGCTCAAGGAGATTCAGGAGAAGACAAGATAGCCAAAAAAGCCCTTAAAGAAAAAAAGACTCCGGAAGAAATTACTCGTTTTTATGAAGAAAGTTTCAAAGAAACCGAGAAAGAAATAAATATTCTTCCAGCTCAATTCTTTCCTCGCGCCACCGCTCACATTCCCCAGATGATAAAAATGATTCGGGGCTTAATTGAAAAAGACCTGGCCTATGAAAAAAATAGCAATGTTTTTTTTGATGTCACCAAATTCCCTGACTATGGAAAGCTTTCTGGCAACACTCTGGAAAATCTTCAGATAGGAGCTCGTCTTGAAGAACATCCCGACAAAAAAAATCCTTGGGATTTTGCTCTTTGGCTCAAAGCTCCCAAAAACCACTTGATGCAATGGGATTCTCCTTGGGGTAAAGGCTATCCCGGTTGGCATATTGAATGTTCGGCTATGAGTCTGGAATATTTGGGAGACACTATTGATATTCATACTGGCGGTGAAGACAATATTTTCCCTCATCACGAAGCTGAAATTGCTCAAAGCGAAGGCTATAGTGGCAAAAAGTTTGTTAATTTTTGGATTCACACTCGACACCTTCTAGGCAAAGGCAAAGAAAAGATGTCAAAATCAAAGGGTAATTTCATCACCCTTCCCGAAATCAAAGAAAAGGGCTTTGCTTTTTCTGATCTTCGACTAGCTCTTCTTTCCAACCATTATCGCAGTCAAAATGTTTTTTCGTGGGAAGTTCTAGAACAAGCTAGACTCAATCTTAAAAAAATTACTGATTGGTTAAAAAACCTCCAAAATGTAACTGACGAATCTGAAGGTTTCGGGAACCTACAGATAGAAAAATACCAAGAACGTTTTGAGAAAGCCATGAATGATGACCTTAACACTCCTCTAGCGCTTTCGATCATCTACGAATTGATCACCGAAACCAACAAAAAGCTAGCCAACCAAACACTTCCCCAAAAAGACGCCAAAAAAATATTGTCCCTTTGGGAAAAAATGAATAAAGTTCTGGGTCTTTCCATTTCCGTAGAAACAGATAAAATTCCAGAAGAAGTTCAAAAAATAGCCCTGGAAAGAAAACAGGCACGAGAAAAAAAAGATTTCAGTCTTTCTGATAAATTGAGAGAAAAAATAGAAAAACAAGGGTATATAATTCAAGATGAAAATAATAATGACTATAAATTAATCAAAAATGAGCGATGAAAATAAATTAAATGCTCAAGAAAAAGTAGACAGACTTAAGGAAGAAATTGCTGAGCTTGGTTTTATAGTTGAAGAAACTGAGGATGGAGAAATCAGAGTTAGCGAAAAAGAAAACTAAACACATGAAAAATTTCTGGGAAGAAATAAAAAGACCCATTTTAGCTTTGGCTCCTATGGCCGGAATCACCGATAGCGCCTTTCGGACTATAGCTAGAAAATATGGGGCTTCGGTTACCTACAGTGAAATGGCCAGCGCTTCAGCGCTGTTTTTTAAGCCGGAAAAAACGTTGCATCTTTTGGATTTCAAAAAAGCAGAGAAACCCTACGTGGTTCAACTTTTTGGAAAAAATCCTGAACATTTTGCTCGAGCCACCAAATTAGTTAGCGAAAAAATTAAACCGGATGGGATTGACATTAATTTTGGCTGTCCAGCCAAAAAAGTTTTTTCTCATGGTTCTGGCTGTGCCCTTATGCTAGATTCAAAACTTTCGCGAGAAATTATTCAGGCTGTCATCAAAAACACCTCTCTCCCCGTTTCGATTAAAATTCGAGCGGGTGTCAAAGATGTGACTGCTCTCGATTTTGTAGAAAATATAAAAAATCTGGACTGGAAAGCAATTATGGTTCATGGTCGCACCTATGAAGAAAAATTTGCTGGAGAAGCTGACTTTAAAATAATTGAAAAAATTAAAGCTCTTGTGCCAAACAAGCTTGTTTTGGCTAATGGCGGGATCACAACGCCAGAAGAAGGAGCCAAAATCCTCATTCAATACCCCACTTTTGACGGTATTGGAATTGCCAGAGGTGCTTTGGGTCGTCCTTGGATATTTCAGGAAATAAAAGATTTGTTAGGTCGTCATTGCGAGGAATCTCATTCTTTTAAAAAAAAGAATGAGAAGACGTGGCAATCTCGAGATTGCTTCGCTACGCTCGCAATGACAAAAAAAATAGCTTTGGAACATGCGGCTTTAATTGTTAAAACTAAAAATGATCGCGGTATTCTAGAAATCAGAAAGCATCTTATTTGGTATTTTAAAGGTTTTTCTGGCGCCAAAGAAATGCGTCAAAAACTGGTTCAAGCTCAAAATCTTTCCGAAATTAAAAAAATTTTAGAAAACACTCCTACTTAAAAGCCCACAGTTTATCCAAAACACAAGATTGATTAACAATCAGACCCTAGCTATAATGAACTAACCTATATTACATATGTCATTCCCGTGAAAACGGGAATCCAGTGTAAAAACTAAAGTGACAAGACTAGATTCCCAATCTAGTTGAGAATGACAAATTTTATGGCAAAAGAAACTTCCAAAGACCTGCGCGTTCCTCCTCAAAATCTCGAAGCTGAGAAGTCTGTCTTGGGCGCGCTTATGATTGATAAAGACGCTATTATTAATGTAGCTAATGTTGTTCATGTTGGAGATTTCTATAAAAACAAACATAATGTCATTTTTGAAGCCATGCTTGATCTCTACGAAAAGCATGAACCGATTGACGTGCTTAGTCTTTCTAACCGCCTAGAAGAAAAAAATCAACTGGAAGAAATAGGCGGATCAAGCTACTTAACTTCCTTGGTGGCCAATGTGCCTTCTAGTTCCAATATTGCTCATTACGCCAAAGTAGTTCAAAAAAAATCCACTCTTCGAAAATTGCTCGCTGTCGCCGCTGAAATTAATGAGCTGGGATTCAGAGAAAGTGAAGATGTGGAAAAAATTCTTGACCTAGCAGAACAAAGATTGTTCGCTGTTTCTCAAAAATATATTAAACAAGATTTCGTCCCGATTAAAGCTATTTTAGAAGAAGCTTTTAACAGAATTGACGAACTTCACAAAGGCGACCACAAACTTCGAGGAGTACCAACTGGGTTTCCTGATATGGATGGAATTTTAGCTGGATTTCAAAAATCAGATCTAGTCATTTTAGCCGCTCGTCCTTCGATTGGTAAAACCACCCTAGCGCTAGATTTAGCCAGAAAAATTTCTATCAAAGAAAAGGTTCCAGTAGGAATATTTTCCCTGGAAATGTCCTCTGATCAATTAGTAGACAGAATGCTGGCTGCGCAATCCGGAGTTGATCTTTGGCGACTTCGAACTGGCCGGCTGAAATCAACTGATGGAGATGATGATTTCGGACGCATTGGCGAAGCGATGGGAGTCTTGAGTGAAGCTCCAATTTTTATTGATGATACTGGATCGGCTAACATCATGGAAATTCGCACTATGGCCAGACGCCTTCAATCAGAACACAACGTGGGTGTTTTAATTATTGACTATCTACAGCTCATGGAAGGCCGAAATGGTGGTGGAGACAATCGAGTCAATGAAATTTCAGAAATTTCTCGAGCCTTGAAACAGTTGGCTCGAGAACTCAATATTCCCGTTATCGCTCTTTCTCAGTTGTCTCGAGCCGTCGAATCTAGAACTCCTCAAATTCCAAAACTCAGTGACCTTCGAGAATCAGGCTCCATTGAACAAGATGCGGACATTGTGATGTTTCTCTACCGAGAAGATCGAGAAAAGCCTGATACACCAAACAAAAATATTGTGGAAGTGCATATTGCTAAACACAGAAATGGACCGGTTGGAAAATTAGCACTCTATTTTGATGAAAATTCTACTACTTTTAAATCTTTGGAAAAAGTCCACACTGAGTAAATTTAAAATTAAGAAGTCGCTACACGACAGTTATTTTATATAAATGTCATCCCGCATAGCGGGATACCAAATTTTTTATTTTTTACTTTTGAGTCTTAAATTAATCTATGTATCCAAAATCTTTTCAAAAACTTATTGATAAATTTGCCGCTCTTCCTTCTATTGGACCCAAAATGGCTGAGCGACTGGTGCTATACCTCTTCAAAGAGAAAAACGAGGTGCTTCAAGATTTTTCTTTATCCTTGAGCGAATTGAAAAAAAATCTTTCCTATTGTCAACGTTGTTTCAATCTGAGCGAGGAAGAATTTTGCTCTATTTGCAAAAACACTAAAAGAAATCAAAAATCAATCTGTCTAGTGGAAGATCCTCTCGACATTTTTGCTATTGAAAAAACTCGTCACTATCTCGGTCTCTATCACGTTTTGGGTGGAGTGCTTTCACCTCTCAAAAATTCCCGCGAGCCAAAACTAAGAATAAAAGAACTAGAAGAGAGAATTAAAAAAGAAAAACCAGAAGAAATTATTTTGGCGCTCAACCCAACCACTGAAGGTGATGCCACCACCCTCTATCTTAAAAATATTCTAAAAAAATATCCTCTCAAAATTACTACTCTAGCCCGAGGACTTTCCACTGGATCGGATCTCGAATATGCTGATGAAATAACTTTGACTTCTGCCTTGGAAAATAGAAAATAGAAAATAGAAAACGCCCCCTTAAAGGGGACGTTTTTTTATCAAAAAGATTTTCTATTTATCCAACTTTGGTAATTTCCACTTCGGTCATAATTTGTCGGTGACCAAATTTAACTCGATAACGTTTCTTGGCCTTGAACTTGATTCCAGTTACTTTCTTTCCTTTTTCGGTCTTCAAAATTTTGCCTTCTACTTTGGCTCCAGACACAACGGGAGTCCCAATTTTGACGTTTTTTTCATCACCCAAAAATAAAACCTCAGAAAATTCAATTTTGTCTCCAATTTCACCTTCGAGCTTTTCTACTTGAATTTTATCCCCGATTTTCACTTTATACTGTTTTCCGCCTGTTTTTATAATCGCCAACATAATAAATATTTGAAAGTAGTTAACAAAAGTTATTATAGAGCCTCTAGAAGGGTTTGTCAACTAAGCTCTTGCCAAATGGCTATTCTAAGGTTAATATACTAATTGATATGGAAAAATGGAAAAGAAGTTTATTTTTTTGGCTTTTGGTAGCTGCTTTTTTTATCACTGCTCCAGCAGTCATCCTAAGAGCCCGTGGCTATCGCTTTGATTTCGACCGAGGCGTTTTTGTTTATAGTGGATCAATAACTATTAAATCCAACCCTCAAAACATTAACGTTCTACTTAATGGAGAATTAAATGAATCCAAAAAGTTGGATCGAATCAACAACTCTTCTCAAATATCAGGTCTTTTGCCTGGAGAATATGACATTAAGGTCACCTATCCAGGTTTTAGAACTTGGGATAAAAAGATTCCCGTAAGAAGCGGCCTTTCGACTGAATTTTGGAATGTGCTTTTAGTCAGAGAAAATTATGAAAAAACACCCTATGCAATCAAAGACTTGGACCGATTTTTTATTTCTCCTAAAAATGACTTGCTAGCCACCGCTAAAAATACTTCTGATGAACAGCTAAATTTAAATATTCTTGACCTAAAAGATGATGTCATCGTTCATTCTTTTTCCTTGCCAAATCTTAATCTTGTCGACCAAGAGGCTAAAGAAAATATAGAGTGGTCTCCCGTTAAAAATCTATACCTGTCTATTCCGGTTATCGAAAAATCTTCTAATAAAAAGGCAGAAGATAATAATAAAGATTATATTATAGTCAATTTAGATTCGGAAGAAACTTTCTCCTTGGAGGATTTTCTTACTAACAATTCCGTCGAACAAGTTCGTTGGCATCCGCAAAAAGAAAATTATCTTTTCTTTCTTAGCCAAAATTCCCTCTACCGAGTTAATGTGACTGATTCTAACGATATCGTCTCTATCGCTCAAGATGTTGCCACCTATAATTTAGCTGGATCTTATATTTATTTTTCACAACTATCAAACAAAATTATCTATAGAAAATCTATCGACAAATTTGATCAAGAAGAGCAAATAACTAATACTTTTCCTGCTGACTTTCAAGAGAACATAAATAAAATAATTATCTACGACAAAGACCGTATCGCTATTCTAGATAAAAGCAACTCTCTTTTTATTTTCAATCATGGAGCTAGAAATGATTATTTTAAAAAACTTGATTCAGCTGTTGAAGGCCTTCATTTTTCTGATGATGGTAAAAAACTTCTATTTTGGACTAAAAACGAAATCTCGGTCTATTTCCTACGTGATTGGGATGTTCAACCACCAAGGCAAGAAAATGAACAACTAAACCTGACTCGCTATATAAATCCGATTGAAAATGTTCAATGGTTTTCAGATTATGAACATGTTTTATTTAATAGTGGCCCTTACGTTAAAATCATTGAACTTGATTCTAGGGACAAAAGAAATTCAATGGATATTCTGACTTTAGATTCAACTAATTATCTTTTCACTCTAGATGCCTCTTTGGAAAAATTGTTTTTCGTAGATAAAGAAAAAGAGCTTTATTCCATTGATTTCCCTGAACCAACTACTTTCTTAGGATTATAAAATAACCATCAGCTAAACTAAAAAAAACACCCTTTCTTTTCCAGAAGGGTATTTTTATATCTAAAGATTTTCTTTTATAACTAACGCTTGCTCCACTGTGGAGCTCTTCTGGCCTTCTTTAGTCCGGCCTTCTTTCTTTCTACCTTCCTTGAGTCGCGAGTTAAAAGATTAAGATCCTTAAGAGGCTTTCTTAGTTCTTCATCCATAACAACCATAGCTCTAGCAATGCCTAATCTTAAAGCTTCTGCCTGAGCATTGATACCCCCACCAAGAGCCTTAGCCTCAACACAATACTGTTTTTCCTTGCCCAGTTTTATAAAAGGCTCTCTGACAATGTCCTGATGTCTTTCAACTGTCAAATAATCGCCTAATTTTTTTCCATTAACAAAAATCTCTTCCTTGCCAAAAGAATCGAATAATTTAACTTTAACTATGGCTCTTTTTCTTCTGCCAACTGCATAAAAATACTTGCCGCTAAAAAGACTGGCCTTCTTTGGTGCTATTACTTTTTCTTTCACTTCTTTGACAACCTCTTTCGCCTCAACCGTCTTTTTTACAATCTTATCTTTTTTCACTGCCTTAGCCTTAACCGTTGACTTTTTTTTGACAACTGGCTTTTTAGCTACTTTCTTTTTAGTCTTAGCAACGGTGGTTTTTTTAACTTTTTTAACTTCTTTCTGGGGCATATAAATAAATCTTAATGAGTTTTATTAAAATATTCTTGTAATCTATTTTTTAGAAAAATCTTCTCCGTCTATTGTCTTTCCATGTTCACTATCAGCAAAAATAAGTAGTCGTTTGATCATTTGATCTCTCAATTTGTTTTTTGGCAACATCCCATAAACCGCTTTTTTAATAACCACTAAAGGATCTTTCTCCATTTGATCCTTGAGAGAAATTTTCTTAATTCCTCCTGGATATCCACTAAAGCGATAATAAAACTTCCCTTCCTTTTTGTTTCCAGTTATATTGACCTTGCTAGCATTTATAACTACTGCAAAATCTCCTCCGTCAATATTAGGAGTGAAATTCACTTTGTTTTTTCCTCTCAAAACCTTCACCGCCGCTGTAGCCACTCGTCCAATAGATTCTCCCTCGGCATCAAAAAGGTGATATTTTCTCTGTATATTAGTCTTAGTCATAAATTTATTTAACTCTTTAGGTCTATTTTACAAATTCTACAACCGCCATTTCAGCACCATCACTTTTTCTTCTTCCTAGCTTTATCACTCTAGCATAACCACTTTGTCGATCAGAAAATTGATTAATAAACTCTCCGCTAAGTTTTTTTATAACGGCTTGAGAAAAAACTTTTTTGAGATCTCGAATAGCTGCTAATTTAGTTTTTTCGTTCTTGATTTTCTTGGCCTTATTAATAATTCTGTCAATTCTTTTTTTAGTTTCTTTAGCTTTAGCCTCTGTGGTTTTAATCTTTTCTTCCATAATCAAACCGGTTAGAAGAGCTTTAAAAAGAGCCTTCCTTTGATCTCCTGTTCTGTGAAATTCTTTTTTATCTTTCTTATGTTTCATATTCCTGCTTAGCTATTAGTTTCTTTTTTTAAGTTAAACCCCAATTCACCAATGGCTTTTCTAATTTCCTTTACGCCCTTTTCTCCCATTCCCTCCAAAGACATAACTTGATCTTCTTTCATCTTTATAATATCTTTGACTTTTTTTACTTCAGCTTTTTCCAAAACATTTAATGTTCGAGTAGAAAGACCCTTAAGATCAGCAACCTCTGTTTCTTCAAGATTAACTTCTTCTATCTCAGCTTCTTTTTCTTTACCTATTTCTTCTTCGGCTGCTATTTCTTCCTTTTCTTTTTCAGCCTCTTCATTTTCTTCAGCCAAAGAACTCATACTAGAAAATTGTTCTACCAAAATAGCCACGGCTTGAGAAAAAGCCTCTTGAGGAGGAATGGTTCCGTCAGTTACAACCTCTAGGGTTATTCTTTCAAAATCAGTTCTTTTTCCTACTCGCATATTATCAATCAAATAGTTGACTCTTTTGATTGGAGTATAAATAGCGTCAACTGCAATCACTCCAACTTCTTTATTTTCTCTTTCTTGTTGTTCAACGGGAACATAGCCAATTCCACTATCAATTTCCATTTCCATTTCTAATTCTCCTTTCGCACTGGTAATAGAAGCGATATAGGCGTCTCCATTAATAATTTCTACCTGGGATGGATGTTCTATCATTGAAGCAGTAATTTTCTTTTCTCCTTTCACCTTCAAATTAACCTTAACTGGCTCATCAGAATGATTTTTAAATCTAAGTTGTTTCAAATTAAGGATAATCTGAATAACATCTTCTAGCACATTAGGTATAGTAGAAAATTCGTGACTGGCACCCTTAATCTTAACCGAGGTAATAGCTGCTCCCGAAAGAGATGACAATAAAACTCGGCGAAGAGCATTGCCTAAAGTCGTGGCATATCCAGGAAAGCAACCTTCAATAATAAACTTGCCACTTTTTTCATCAAGTGGAATGTATTTAGGTTTTTTGGGAAGTGTAATAGAACGCATCTTTTTAAAATTAATTAGTTAAAAAAGATTTTAACGAGAATAATACTCAACTACCACTTGAGCATCTAAGTTTAGTCCGACTTCATCTCGGGTAGGCTTTCGCACAATAGTGGCTTCCTTTTTAGCATCATCGAAAGTTATCCATTCAGGACGATCCTTTTTAGCCTTCATTATTTGTTCGATATTTTTAAAATATTGTTTTTCTTTCTTGCTATCCGATATTCCAATGACATCTCCGACTTTAATTTCACAAGAAGGAATATCTACTTTTTTTCCATTAACTTTAATCAATCCATGATTAACGATTTGTCTAGCTTGATTTCTAGATGACCCCCAGCCAATTCGATAGACAACGTTATCTAGTCTAGTTTCCAGCCTAACCAAAAGAAGGTCTCCCGTTATTCCAGACTTATTTTTAATTTCATCAAAATGCTTTCTGAATTGTTTTTCTAAAACGCCATAAACTCTTTTGATTTTTTGCTTAACCATAAGCTGATTCCCATATTCACTCAAACCACCTCTTTTTGGTTTCTTACCATGAACACCCGGAGCATAAGAACGTTTCATAAAAGAACATTTAGGAGAGACACAACGGTCACCCTTAAGAAAAAGCTTTTCCATAGCTCTTCTACATTTTCTACATTTTGGATCAATTGATCTTGCCATATTGCAAATTTAGTAAAATCTTATTTAGTAACTTAAACTCTTCTAGGCTTTCTGGGACGACAACCATTGTGAGGAATAGGTGTTATATCTTTAATCAAAACTAGATCGAACCCCTTATTAGCCAGAGCTCGAATAGAAGCTTCTCTTCCAGAACCAACACCTTTAACATAGACTTCCAATTCTTCGACTCCATATTTCTTTATTTTTTCTGTTACTGAAGATACAACCTGAGTAGCAGCATAAGGCGTAGCTTTTTTAGCGCCTTTAAATCCAAGCAGTCCCGAAGTTGACCAACCTAAAAGATTACCATTTAAATCAGAAATGCTAACCATAGTGTTGTTATAGGTACACTTGATGTTAGCCTTTCCTTTAGCAATCTGCCTCTTGACTTTCTTGCTTTTCTTTTTTTTGACAATATCTTGATTCTCTCCGTCAACTTCTTCTTTCTTTTCTACCGCCTCATCAAGTTTTTTTTCTTTGTTGTCTTCCATATTTAATTTAATAAAATTCCTATTTGATAATTAATTTATAAAAATTCTAAGTTTTTTCTACTTTAGTTCGACCAGATCCCGCAGTTCTTCTAACATTACCCCGAACTGTTCTGGTGTTAGTCTTAGTTTTTTGTCCTCGAACTGGCAGACCTTTAATGTGCCTAAGACCTCGATAACAGGCAACTTCCTTGAGCCTTTTAACATTACCTCGCACTTCGTGTTTCAATTCTCCTTCAACTTTAAACTGCTTTTCTATATAGGTTCTTATTTTGTTTTGATCCTCGACATCTAAATCTTTCGTTCTGATATTTTTATCTATTTTTAAATCTTCTAAAATTTTAGCCGACAAAGAACGTCCTATACCATAAATATAGGTAAGAGAAATTTCTATTCTTTTTTCGTCTGGAATATTAACTCCGGAAATTCTTAACATTTGTTTAGCTTTAAGCCTAAATAGCTTTTAACTTTTAGCTTTCTAAAGTCTAAAAACAAAAAACTACCAGCCTATTAATTAGCCTTGGCGTTGTTTATGTTTTGGATTAGAACAAACAACGTAAAGCTTTCTTTTACGTTTTACTAGTTTGCACTTATCACAAATTTTTTTAACTGATGCTCTAACTTTCATAATCTTTGAGTAATTCTTCCTTTAGTTAAGTCATAGGGACTCATCTCTATTAAAACTCTATCTCCAGGAACCAAGCGAATATAATTCACTCTCATTCTTCCCGAAATATGAGCTAGAACAGAATGTCCGTTTTCCAACTTAACTCTAAAGGTAGTACTTGGCAAAACTTCTTCAATGATGCCTTCTAATTTTACTAATTCTTTATCTTGAGACATTTTAAATAAAAATTATTAATTGGTTAAAAAATAAAAAGAAGGAAAAATCCTTCAAGACAAACTAAAAAAACCAGGGAGGAACTTGTCTTGAAAATTCCAAATTCTTGCTTATGCGAAAAATTACACCCTTTAAAAACCAAATATTTTTAATTTAAGTGCTCTTTGACCATTCTAATAGAACAATTAATTCTTGTCAAGAACCACAGTGACTCTTTTTTCATACATTGGAATCTTGCCAGAAATAAAGAATGGCCAATAATCAATAGCAACTTTTTCAATTTCAGAATAAGCGCTAAGGGTTTCTTTGAGCTCCTCTTCATTTTTACCTAAAATACCCCTTTTCAAATTATCAAGATCAAGACTAGCCCCCATATCAATATTGGCTCTCAGTCTAATTGTTAGTTTCTCAGCTTCCCAATCAGCATCTGCTTTTCCGAATTCTAAAGTCACACTATTTCTACTAGTTTCATATCCATTATTCTTCTGAGAAATATCATTGATTATAATATCTTTTACATCATCTTCTCTGAAAACCAAAGCTTTTTTATGTACTCTGACAGTTAGAGAAAAATTATTGGCCACTTCATCAGCCGAATTAGAAGATATGAATCGAGGGTCTTCTCCGGCTATAGTTTCATCCAAAGCCACCCATCCCTCACCCGCTTCTTTTAAAATACGATTTTTTACTTTTTCATCTAAATTTTGAGCAATTTTTTGCTTAGCATTTTCAATGTCTGCTTGAGTCACCACTCGAACTTTTTCATTGCCATCCCCTCCTCCATTCATTGACTTTTCTGAAATAGCATAGAATTTAGAATATTTTTCTGTCCCGCTAGATTCGAATCCAGGAATAGAGAATTTGCTTGGCTCAATATTATATTCAGCACCAGCCTGGTCAGCTACAATCTTAGCTTCAATTTTTCCTGGCTGATATTCTCCATTTTCTTTGGACATTCCAGGAATGGTTACTCCTTCAACCAATCGGAAAAGTTTTCCATTTTCAGCTAAAAATCTAGTTGTAGCTACTAAGGGCTGAGAAGCTGTGCTATATTCATTATAAATGATTATCGTACCTTGAGACTTTTGATTAGAAACTGTTTTTTCTCCCGTTGAAGAAAAATCTTGACTATATTCCTCTTCTATTTCGACTTTTTTAATTGGCACTTTTTTATCAACTAAATCAATCACTGCTAAATTAGCTCTTCCTTCTATTTGAAAATCAGCTGACTGAGTTTTTACCTTGGGATAAATTTTAATCTCAACTTTAGGCAAGAAGAGATAAGCTCCAACTAAAAAAAGTAATAGCCCTGCCAAAAAGCCAAAAGCTAGAAATAATTTCCAGAATTTTCCAGATACGTGAAAATTAATTTTTTCTTTTTTTCTTTTTGGAATTATTGGCTCTCCTTCTTCTGATTCAATTTTTTGATCATTATTAACTCGAAAAAATTTCATCAATTTTTGGTCTCTCTGATTATTGTCCATTCCTCTATTAATCTTCTTTTCGGCAGATTTTTCTTCAATCGGAGAAACTGATTCTTCCAATACTTCCATATTGAGCTGAGCGGACAAATCCAGAGCTTTTTTGTTTTTTCTCCTAAAAATATGCTTTTTCTTTAAAGATTTACTTAAATCAATGACCAATTCTTTATTGATAATTTTTTCGAAACCTTTCTTATTGTCATTTTTTTGTCTTTCATTAAAATTATCCTTCATTGCTGCAACCTCTTCTTTTTCTTTTTGGCTATAAAAATAATCATCTGATCCAATATTTTTTAGATCTCTCCTTTCTTTCCCCAACTGAGATTCTTCTTTGACCAAATCTTTATCATGAAAAATTTCATCTTCGGCTGATGGCCTAATTTCCTCTTCTTCTGATTCTAAATTTTCATCTAATTTGTTTTGGACTAAAATTCCCGCTTTTTCTATCAAAAGTTTACCAAGCTTATCTTGAGTGATAATCATTATCTGAATACCTAAACTTTCTGCTTCTTTTTTAAGCAATTTCAAATTCACGATACTTTGAATAAGTAAAGCTCTTTTGGGAACAACTAAAATAATCTCGGAAACTTTAGCTTTTTTCAATCGATCAACAATAGAAGTTATTTCCTCGTCTATGTCGATATAAAATGTTTGATGCACGATACTAATTTTAATTCGAATTAAGTGCGAATTACATTCGGATTTGATTTGAATATAATTCGTATCTTAATTCGCATCTATTTTTGCATCATTTTCACCGCTCGACGCAAAATGCCAGCCATCATTTTTTCTTCATCTGCAATATCCAAAATTAAATTAGCTAACCCCATTGGTGTTACATCCTGAGGATCGCGAAGCTCTCCTGTTTCGTCATAAATATTAGAAACGTCTTTTGGCTGAAGAAAGCTAACTTGAGGCGTCTTAGCAAAAGGCAGATTTTTGACCCATTTAGTTGTTTGTAGCACTCTTTTGATTCCTGGCAGCCCTGAGCCCCCACCACACAAGAAAAATCGATGGGGCAAAAGATCTGAATCAGAAAATTCGCTGAGCGCCAATTCCACGCC
>Ga0180007_10004974_pt1 | contig 13816 bp, 11 predicted proteins | sample MM_PC_MetaG_FD_121122 | JGI IMG/M metagenome (GOLD analysis project Ga0180007, IMG submission 121122) | Groundwater microbial communities from the Aspo Hard Rock Laboratory (HRL) deep subsurface site, Sweden - MM_PC_MetaG | ecosystem: Environmental > Aquatic > Deep subsurface > Groundwater... | reverse complement strand
TTCAGTGCTTCAGCGCGTAAATCCATGCCTCGCCCGGCACAGTTAGTAAAAAAATTGTCATGATCAACACTCACGACAACTTTCGCCCTGGCCGCCGGAGCCGAGTCATGGTGTCTCATGTAATCTGAACTCACGGCATTCTCCTGTCTCTCTGCGTAACCCCGGTTTTTGGTCTAAGGTTACGCGCCAATAAAAAAGAACTCTATCCTGTGTACAGGAAGCAGCCCAAAAAGTCAACTCAAGAAATATGAAATTTCAACCCGAATCGCACTATAAGCTCACTTATGGCCAGCTCCTTCGTCTAGGGGCAATAAATCATCCAATGAATTGCTTTCTTTTGTGGGTGACTGAACTGGTTTTTCCCCTATCTGTGCAACAGTCGGCTGGCTGTTAATTAAGGTGGAACGCTGCCTCTGAGTCACCGATCGTGAATCTTCTGGCAAAGATCCTTCAGATTTTGCTAACGGAATATTAGAAGCAATAACCGTTGGTTCCTGATGATCCTTGAGATCCAATGGCTCGGATTCGGTTTTTTCATAACCAGTTCGGGTTGCGGTCAAATAGAATAATCCACTGCCAACACGAAAATGATAGCGACCCCGTCGATCAGAAACCTGTGTCTCAGCCAGTTTATGATAGGGCAAGGCGAAAATGCGTAAAACCGCATTAGCCACAGCTCGACCAACACCTTGCTCATAAACATAACCCCACTGCTTCGGTTCCTTGGTTATTGCCAATCGTTTGAATAACCAATAAGCGCCTAATTGAGCGATCAATAAAATACCGGTCAAAATATTTGGTGATATAACAAAACAAACCAGACCGATCGTCGGACCCAGCACTGCCACTCCTCGCTGAAGATACTTCCGATAATTACGCCGAATGATAATTCGATCAGTTTCCTCTTCAATCACCGGATCGATTGGGATGTTGGGAATCAACAATCCACCACCTTGTGGTGTCTTAATTTCGCCACCGGTGTAAACGTTGGTGTATTGACCATCTTCACTCACACCAACTACATACTGGCTTGGATAAATGAAACCAGCCTTAGCTACTTCAATCAGATAACTCCCCTCGGTCACCAAAAAAGAAAAACGCCCACCTCGATCAGTAACGGTTGATTTAACCCGCTGACTAATTTGAGTATCTATAAGTCGAACGATAGCCAAATCAACCGGCAACTTGGTGAACGAATTGTAAATCACACCCCAGGCTCGCCGCTTACGACGACTAAAAATCAATAAGGGCTGAGCGAATAAATAAAATAACAGCGCCGTTGCGCTGGTGGTAGCTTGTGCAGTTAAGACGGTGTTAGTTAAAACAAAAAGAGTAGCAGTTGGTGCAGCAAAATCAGCTATTTGTTCTAACTGTTTATTATCGGCGACTTCCACAACCAATTGCGCCGCATCGAGCGCATAACGTGAAACCAATTCTTGTGAAGAACGAAGCCCAATAACGAAACCGCCAGCCCCTAAAACACCTCGACCTGCTTCGGCTCCACCTTCACCAGTGATACCTGACGGTGTAAGCGCGTGCGGACCTGGCCCCAGAGAACCGGAGTTACCTTCCAAAGTAAACAAGATGGCATAGGTCTCACAGGCCGCGGCGATATGACAATTCGCTCCATGGTTGTAAAGCGAACGATAAACATATTCCGTACCTCCGGGTTGAGGATTCTTCGGAACACCCTGCATGTAAATAACTCCATGTTGCTCAGCTGAAAAACCGACATCGGATAAAATTTTAGTCTCGACAAACCCGATCAATTGACCATCATCGCCAGGCGTACCATCACTCGGATAACTTGAATGGGTTTCAAAATACAATTCCAGTGCGGTCTGTATTTGCTTCATGTCAGAAACCCGTTTGGTGTCGCGGGCACTGACTTTAGCCGATTCGTAAGAAACATAACCAACGCTCGACAAAAAACCAATAATCGTGAGAACGGTCAACATCTCAATGAGAGTAAAGCCGCGCCGATAAATTGATTCGATGCGTTTCATATACTTTTATATTACCTTGCAATGAGCTACTGAGACAAAAAACTGTTGGTTCGACTTGTCTGATACTCAACAATTTAAGGCTCAGGTGACCACCGCTGGACCTAGCTCGGAACTTTGTCAGATCAATGAATTAGCGCTGACATCCCGGACACCAATGTGTCCCCCGTCCACCAAGACGAATTTTTTTGATGGGATGTTGGCAACGTCGACAGGATAAACCGGTCCGACCATAAACCTTAAGTAACCTTGCATAACCGCCACGAGCGCCGGTAGTATCCCGATATTGATCAACCGAAGTTCCGCCCAATTCAATGGATTTGGTCAAAATTTGTTTGATGGCCGAATAAAGTCGCTTGATTTCATCTGGTTTTAATTGACCAGCTAAACGACTCGGACGAATCCGAGCTCGCCACAAAGTTTCATCCGAATAAATATTACCGACACCAACCACACATTTCTGCGACAGTAATAATGGCTTGATGGCCGAACGACTATGCCGAAGCAAACAATCAGTCAGGTGGTTCAGCGTAAAATCAGCACTTTGCGGCTCGACACCAAATTGCGCCGGATGAAATACTTTTTGTTCCAATTCTGAAGTCTTAAAAATTCGAACAAAACCAAACTTGCGCACATCCGTAAAAAACAATCTATAATCACCAGATAAATTAAACACTAAGTGTGTGTGTTTGTCTGGCAAACGATCTGATCCAACCAACAGTAATTGACCACTCATCTTCAAGTGTATGACCAGCGTGAAACCATCAGATAAATTAATTAACAATAATTTTGCCCGTCGGCTGACCGAGATAATCTTTTTATCACGAAGATGTTCACGAAATTTTTTAGCAGAAAAATTAATCCGACCAGAAAAAAACACATCCACTGAATTGATGCGCTGGCCAACAATCTGTTTTTCGAGCTGTCGTCTAATTGTCTCAACTTCAGGAAGTTCAGGCATGAAAATTGTAATATTGAATCATTTGATTAGATGAGCGATGAGCCGGTCATCTCTGGTGGTTGTTCTGTTCCTAAAATCTTCAATACAGTTGGAGCAACATCGGCCAGCATGCCAACCGGCGGCATCAATGACAAATCATCACCAACAATCTCGATCCCAGATGGCGATGATTGCCCCCGCCACTGTTCACCTGCCACAACAAATGGAACTGGGTTGGTACTATGCTCCTTGTCTCGCTCTCCGGTTTGAAGATTAATAACTTCCTCACCATTACCATGATCGGCTGTAATAATAACTGCTCCACCGCGCGGTAGCACAGCATTAACGATCTGACCAACACAACGATCAATTATTTCACAACCCAACTTTGTTGTTTCAAAATCCCCAGTGTGTCCGACCATGTCTGCGTTGGCAAAATTAGCAATAATCACATCGTACTCCCCTTTTTCCACCTCTCGTAAAATCCGCTCGGTAATTTTTGGCGTGGACATCTCTGGTGCTTTGTCGTAAGAAGCAACGCGCGGTGAAGGAATAATAACTCGATCCTCACCCGGAAATTCTTCTTCGCGCATGCCATTCAAGAAAAAAGTTACATGAGCGTATTTTTCGGTTTCGGAAATATGTAATTGCTTTAATCCGGCATCAGACAAAACCTTGGCTAAACAAACACTCACTGTCTCTGGTGGAAAAACCACTTTAACGGGTAGCCCTTTTTCGTATTCAACCATCGTGCCGAAATATAAATTCGGCATAAACTCCCGCGCGAATTTAGAAAAAGTCGGTAAAGCAAAAGCCGTCGTCAATTGCCGTGCTCGATCCGGTCTAAAATTAGCAAAAATTAATGCGTCGCCATCTTTAACTGATCCGGCTGGCTGGCCTCTTTTAGTAATTATAGTTGGCAACAATTCCTCATCATAAACTTCAGCTGCGTATGATTCTTCCATGGCCTGAACAGGATCTTCATATTGCCTCTCCGCTGATTTCCCAATCAGTGCATTGTAAGCCAATTCAACACGATCCCAGCGATTATCACGATCCATGGCGTAATAACGACCGATCAGCGAACCAAATCGTCCGACACCAATAGTGCCCATCTGCTTCTGACATTCACGAACAAAATCAACCCCGGCATTAAATTTAGTGTCACGGCCGTCAGTAAAACCATGCACTACAACATCTGACAATCCTTGTCGTTTAGCAAATTCAAGCAGAGCATAAATATGCTGGTCTGAGGCATGTACATGACCCGGACTTAACAACCCCATGATATGAAAAGTTGATCCATTCTTTTTGACCTGTTCAGCTGCAGCCAAAAAAGCTTCGTTCTTAAAAAACTCTCCAGTTTGAATAGCTAAGTTAATACGAGGAAGTGATTGATAAAAAATCTTACCGGCACCAATTGTTAAATGACCCACCTCCGAATTTCCCATCTCTCCCCACGATAAACCAACTGCCTCACCAGAAGCTGAAACGGTAATCGTCGGAAAAGTGCTCATTATTTCCTTTAAGTAGGGTGTGTTAGCCGCCTCGATCGGATTGCCGGGGCCAGGTGGAGCTACTCCCCAACCATCCAAGATAAGCAAAATTACGGGTTTTGGGATCTTAGATTTCATATTAATGCTGTCGGATAAGAGAAAAACCGGTCATTTCTGTGGGCTTAAGAATATTCATAATATCCAAAATAGTTGGAGCTACGTCAGCCAACATTCCTCCGCCCAGCTTAGTCTGTTTAAATGTTTCGTTTACCAGAATAAAAGGCACAGGATTAATTGAATGCTCGGTGATCATTTCACCAGTCTTTTTGTTCAACATGTTTTCAGCATTACCATGGTCACCTACTATAGCTAAAGTTCCATTAAGTGCCAACACGGCCTTGGCCAGTTTACCAATACATTTATCCACTTCTTCAACTGCCTGAATCGTAGCTGGCATATTTCCAGAATGAGCGACCATGTCAACATTGGCTAAATTTAACGCAATAAAATCATGTTGATGATTCTTAAGTCGCTTAATAACCTCATTGACTATAACGCTGGCACGCATTTTGGGTTGTAAATAATGATGTGGCAGAAACAGTGATGGTACACGCATTCGTTCTTCATCAAAACGGACATCAGCATATCCGCCATTAAAAAAATACGTAACATGGGCATACTTTTCACTTTCGGCAATATAGAACTGCCGCAATCTATGCCGACCCAGCACCTCGGTTAATCCCTGGGTGACATCGCGACTCGGAAAAGCAGTAAGAATACTATCCAGATCTGGACCGAAATCAGTCATAGCAACAAAAACTAAATCATGTGGTACGCGTCGGCGCTTAAATGCACCATCATTCTTTTTTGAAAAATCCGGCTGAACAAAAGTTTTGGCCAATTGACGAGCTCGGTCTGAGCGCAGATTGAAAAAAATAACTGAATCACCATCCTGAACTAATCCGGTTGGTTTATTTTGAGCATCAACAATCACGGTTGGCAAAAGAAACTCGTCCGTCTCTCCCCGATTATAACCACTTAAAATTGCTGAATTAGCATCTTGAGCAATCAAACCCTCACCCAACACAACGGCATCATAAGCATGTTTGGTCCTGCTCCACCATTTGTTGCGATCCATGCCATAAAATCGCCCCATGATCGTAGCGATAATCTGACCGTCAAATAAGTTCTCCTCTAAACGATGCAATAGGCGTGGCGCACTATGCGGTGTCGAGTCTCGACCGTCGGTAAAAAGATGTAACCGAACCTTCTCTAACCCCTGGTCATGCATGAGCTTGAGCAGGGCATAAAGATGATCCGGTGAGGCATGAGCGCTGTTACCATTCGAAAGCAGACCAATGATATGGATGGTCGAATTTTTTCTTTTTCTGGTATGGTCGATAGCTTGCTGAAACGCTAAATTTTTAAAGAAAGTATGATCTTTAATCGCTTCGGTAACATACAAAATATCCTGACGAACAACTCGACCAGCGCCAATATTAGAATGACCGGCTTCAGAATTACCTTCTTGATCTGGCAATAAGCCAACATATCTTCCGTGAGCCAATAATTTGGTGTGGGGAAAACGACGCTGTAAATTTTCTAAATTGGGGGTGTTAGCTTGTCGGATAGCATTACTGGATCCGGATGGGGCCAGACCCCAACCATCGAGTACCGCAAGAACGACCGGCGTTCCATGAACCTGAATAGTGGTTCTGGCTACGCTAACGGTCGTTGTTCTGATCTTCTGATCGATTTGTTTTGTACCTTTCGGCATAAAAATAATTATAGCCGACCAAACTTTATAGTTAAACAGCGATCAATTTTGATTGAGCCAAAATGAACTACCACGGGCTAAAGCCCGTGGTTTCCCACGATCCAAGCCCCGGGCTTGTCCGCTCTTGAGAGCGGGTGGACTTCATCCCTGGGCTCAAGCCCAGGGTTTTGCGTCTGAGATATAAATTTACCCAGGCTTACACCCGGGGATTTGCGGGCATAAAAATAAAGCAGTCTGACCAGGATCAAACTGCTCCCATTTTTTACTCAAATTGACGAGTTGGTTAATATCTATTTTTTTGCTAACTCCAACTCAATTTCCATCAATCGATTATATTTACTTAATCGCTCACTTCGCGATAATGAGCCAGTCTTAATGAACTCCGAATTAACCGCCACTGATAAATCCGCAATAAATGTATCTGAAGTTTCACCAGAACGATGCGAGATGGCAGTCTGATAACCATTACGGTGAGCCAATTCAATCGCATCGATCGTCTCAGACAGAGTACCAATTTGATTTGGTTTAATTAAAATGGCATTCGCTGCCGCGCTTTTAATTCCTCGCTGCAATCGTTTAACATCTGTCACGAATAAATCATCGCCAACTAAAACCAATTTTTTCCCAAGCTTCTTAGTGAGTTCTGTCCAGCCAGCCCAATCATCTTGAGCTAAACCGTCCTCCAAGGTCAAAAATGAATATTTCTTGAGCCAACTCTGATAGAGCGCAATCAGTTCATTGGCTCGATACGACTTATTATCTTTCTGTAAAACGTAACATTGCCGTGATTCATCATAAAATTCCGAAGCGGCAATATCCGAACCAAGCGCAATGTCTGCACCGGGCTTATAACCGGCCGCGCGGATAGCGGTCAAAATCAACTGAAACGCCTGTTCGTTATTTTTTAAGTGCGGGGCGTAACCACCCTCATCTCCAACTGAAGTAACCAGTCCTTGGCTTTTCAATATTTTTTTTAATTCATGAAATATCTCAGAGCCGGCTCGAACACGCTCACAAAATTTCTTCATTCGCGGAATGATGATGCATTCTTGAAAATCGATTGCCCAATCAGCGTGTTGTCCCCCATTTAGGACGTTCATCATTGGCAATGGCAATTTATAACCCTGACGCTTTAATCGATAGGTTTGGCGAATGTACTTATAAAGTGGTTGACGACGAGCTATCGAACCAGCTCTGGCTGCGGCTAAAGACACACCTAGTATAGCGTTGGCACCGAGTTTAGATTTATTATTAGTACCATCCAATGCGATCATAATTTGATCAATCGTTCGCTGACGAGTGACCTCCAATCCCTTCAGTTGCGGGGCGAGTTTTAACGCTACATTTCGACAAGCCTTCAACACCCCTCGACCGTGATAACGCCGGGGGTTATTATCGCGCAATTCAAGTGCCTCATGCTTGCCGGTAGAAGCTCCGGAAGGCACCGCGGCACGACCAACAACACCGCTGGTCGTTTCAACTCTAACCGCCACAGTAGGATTCCCGCGTGAATCAAGAATTTCCTGAGAAATAATTTTACTAATCTTGTGATTCATAATATTCCAATTATCGACAGGCTTGAAAAACTGCCCTGATGAGCTATTTCAGTAGCGGCTTAATTCCCGGCAATGTTTTTCCGGTCAAATATTCCAACATTGCTCCGCCGCCAGTTGAGACATGATCGACACACCCAGCCATCTTAGTCTGCTCCAAAGCGAGAATTGTCTCTCCTCCTCCCACCAAGCCAAACGCCCGACCAGAAGAACGAGCGGCAATGATACGCCCAAGCGCTATAGTACCATGACTAAATTTCTTTATCTCAAAAAGCCCCATGGGTCCGTTCCAGGCAATAGTCTGAGCACGCTTAATACGAGTAGCGTAATCTAAAATAGTCCGCGGTCCAATATCTAAAATGTATTCGTTGTCTGAAACTTCGGTCGGCTGACAAATTCGCGCACCGGCTTTAGCGGTCATCGATGTAGCTGCCACCACATCTTGAGGTAGAATAATTTTTTTATGACGCATTAATTTTCTGGCTTTAATCACATCATCACGAGACACTACTGATTTGCCGGTATTAAAACCGTGAGCTCGAAAAAAACTGTTGGCCAGGCCACCGCCTACACAAATCTCATCAGCCACTTTAAGCAAGCTCTGCAAGGTGGGCAATTTACCAGAAATCTTTGCTCCACCCATCAATACTATAAATGGTTTAATTGGTTTCCGTAATAATCGATCTAGATTATGAATTTCGCTCTCCATTAACCGACCAGCATAACTCGGCAATAGACTGGCCACACCAACATTAGATGCATGTCGACGATGAGCTGTGGCGAAAGCATCATTAACAAAAACGTCCGCCAAACCAGACAAACGCCTGGCTAAAAATTTATCATTCTTTTCCTCACCTGAATGAAAACGAATGTTTTCTAATAGAGCTACCTGACCAACTTGTAATTTATCTAGGGCGTGCTCTACTTTTTTCCCATCATCGAGCGCTGCTCGAACAAAAACAACCTGACGACGCAACAGCTTGCTTAGTCGGTCAGCGACTGGCTTGAGTGAATTTTTCCTATCCGAACCAGTCGGACGCCCAAGATGCGACACCAAAATCACCTGTGCCTTATGCTCGATCAAGTATTTCAGTGTGGGTAATGACGCGCGCAACCTGGCATCGTCCGTTGACCTAACTTTATTTTTAACGACCGGCACGTTGTAATCTACGCGCACTAATACGCGCTTTTCAGCAACATTGGTTAGGTCGTCCAGAGTACGTAGTTTCATATAAAAAAATGAATTCATCTGCGGTTATTATAGCATTGAAATTGTATTTGACCCATCAGGCATAAATTTTCTAAATGAATCTCCTTGAACTTATGATCAAAATGTTGTTGCTGCACTGTGATATTAAAAATGTGTCAGATAGTTTTGATTTAAAACCGTCTGACACATTTTTAGTGTTCACCTATCCTTCTATCTAGGCAATCCAATTTTTCTCTCAACGGTCTGGAGTCTAGTTTCAACGCGATCACAACGACTATGCAGAGCCACCACCTCGTGCTGATAGTCGCCATAATTTTTCACTATTCCGTCGATGTGCCCCACCACCTCGCTGCGCAGTTCATGTAGATCATCTTTAGTCGCCATCCGTTCCTTTACATCTTCTAAGTCTATCTTGATTTGAAAAAAATCATCTTTCGTCGCAAAGCTTTTTAGATCATCTTTCGTTGCGAAACTTTTTAGATCATCTTTGGTCGCGAAGTTTTGCAGATCATCTCTGATGGCAGAAAACTTTAAATCGGTCTCAATAGATAACGTTTCTAAATCTTTTTTAGTAGCAAAAAATCTGGCGTCCTCCTTAGTCACCATATTCTCCTGCAGAAAGTCCATGATTTCCCCGGTTGTCACTATTTCGTCATTCATATGTTTTTTAGTTTAGGTTAATAATCAAATCATTTCAAATTTTCCCGACTCAGATTTAAATCTTATGGAGTCAAAAGTCAACAATAATGAAAAATGGCTAAATTAAAACAAAAAAGCATCAATTATGATGCTCTTAAAGTGCGACCTACCCAATCAGTTTAATAGCGCAAATTCAGACGTATCACCTCAGGTGGATCGAGCAGTCTAGCGCGCGTACCAGATTCACCAGCACCAGAGGTAATAAACATATCCATCGAGCCATGTGAGAATAAACCCTGATCGTAGTGCTGGCCAAGTGTGGTTGGCAATTTAGATAGTGAACCAATAAGTGGCAGTCGAATCTGTCCACCGTGAGTATGACCAGAAATCATCAAATCAACACCCTGATACTCTGCTCGATTGGCCTCGTCCGGATTGTGCACGGCCAGAATAATCGATGCATCAGCTGGAATATCAGCAAAAGTCTGATTCCAATTCGGCTGTCCGTACCAAATGTCATCCAAGCCAGCGAGTACTGGACCATTCACGCCCAATCTAACCCACTCGTTAGTCAACACTTCGACATTATAGCGTTCAATCGCATGACGAACTTCGACTGCACCGATCGCATAGTCAGTGTTGCCGAGTACAGCAAATGTACCATAGTTAGTCTCGAGTTCGGCGAGTGGTGCTAAGGCAGCCATGCCTCGACGACCGTCTACTATGTCACCCAATAGAACCACGGCATCGGGTTCAAGAGAATTGATGCGAGCCACTATCTGACTTGTCCAATTAGCAAAACGATAACGACCAAGATGCAAATCTGACACCGCAACCAATTTAAATGATTGTGTCCCTGAGTCCATCACCACGGTCTGTTCGCGTATCACCAAAAAACGGGGCTCAATGAAACTACCATAAACGACCACCAGCCAAACGACCGTCATTATCGCCGCCAAAAAAACTCGAGAACCTCGGGCAGCCAGCATCGACCACCGGTACCATAATTGCGCTAGATATAATGGCACGACAACCACGATTAGCGCGATGACGATGTCGAAAATGATATACACGTCCATGCCTCCAAAATTTAAAAGTTGCTGAACCGAAAATCGTTAAATTGCCAAAGTGTACTTAACACTAATAGCACATTCAACGTTTCTGAACTCAACAACTTATTAACAAACAAAATCTCCGTTACTACTTTGCTATTGTTCGGCCAATACGTTCAGCCATTTCGGCTAGTCGCATAGAATAACCCCATTCGTTATCGTACCAGGCTACAACTTTCAAAAAATCTCCTTCGATAACTCTGGTTAATCCCAAATCAACAATCGAAGAAAATTCACTGCCGATAAAATCGGATGAAACTAAAGGCTCGTCAGTTACGGCTAAAATATCTTTGTAACGCACACTTTCAGCTGCTTGCCGGAATACCTCGTTCACTTCCTCGACTGTCACTTTTTTCTTGAGAAGAAAAGTGAGGTCAGCCAGAGAGACCACCGGCACCGGCACACGAATAGCCAGACCATCAAAAATTCCTTTAAACCCCGGAATCACTTCGGCTGTAGCCTTAGCTGCTCCAGTGGTCGTCGGTATAATGTTTGCCGCCGCTGCCCGAGCCCGTCGTAAATCTTTATGTGGACCATCCTGTAAATTTTGCTCAGCCGTGTAACCGTGGATCGTGGTCATAATGGCTCGCTCCACACCAAATGAATCACTTATGATCTGAGCCACGGGAGCAATACAATTCGTTGTGCAAGAAGCGTTGTTGGTAATTTTCGTCCGAAGCTCGTCGCCATCATTGACACCCATAACATGGGTAGGCACATCGCCACCCTTAGCTGGCGCGGAAATAATCACATGTTTGGCTCCGGCAGTAATATGCAACCCCGCCAGTTCTTCCGTACGAAAAACTCCAGTGCATTCCAGAACGACATCAATCTCCTCATCCTTCCAGGGAAGTTTGGCTGGGTCACGCTCTTGGTAAACACGAATTTTTTTACCGTCAACAATTAAATGTGTTGGATCACAATCAACTTCATGATCGTACTTACCGTACGCTGTGTCATATCTCAACAGATGTGCCAGAGTGCTCGTATCCGTTAAGTCGTTGATGGCAACGAATTGCAGATTTTTAAGACGACCAAAGGCCGCTTTGAATGTGCTGCGACCAATGCGGCCGAAGCCGTTTATGGCAACTCGAATAGGCATATTATAATCAGAGTGAATAGCTAATTTACGTTGTAAAGTATAATCGATTGGTCAGCGGAAATGAAGAGATGGGCTCTGTCCCATTGATCATCCCAGCAACCCTAAACCAAAAAAATCTAGGATAACATTCTTTTGATCGAGTAGAGCGTACCGTGATTTCCTTTTTAGCCGCCATCAATAAACAACAACCCTGTCTATATAAGACAAAAATCCGACCCATTGGTCGGATTTTTATCTTCTTTTTTGCCGTTGACTTGCTTTGATTACTCACCACCAGCTGATAAAGCGAATCGTGCAAACCGCCTAATCTGAATGTTCTCCCCGATTTTGGCAATGGTGTTCTTTAACAATTCCTCGATGGTCACATCCTCATCTTTAATAAACCGCTGGTTCATGAGGCAAACTTCCTCGAAATATTTGCTGAGTTTCCCCTCAACAATTTTAGCAATCACCTCCTGTGGTTTACCAGAACCAGCAAATTCTTCAGTGGCCAACTCACGCTCTTTCTCAAGAACTTCAGCGGGAATCTGATCAGTCGACAAATAAAGTGGGTTGGTCGCTACTACTTGCATCGCGACGTCATGCACGAAATCCTGAAATTGTTCATTACGAGCGACAAAATCAGTTTCGCACAACACTTCAATCAACGCCCCAACCTTACCCGTTCCGTGAATGTAGGCGTGAATCAAACCTTCCTTCACTTGTCGCTCGGCTTTCTTATCCGCCTTAGCAACGCCTTTCTTGCGAAGAATTTCTACGGCTTGATCGATGTCTCCGCCAGCTTCATCCAAAGCATTCTTGCAATCAACCATGCCGGCGTTAGTTCGAGCTCGGAGCTCGACCACTGTTTTTGTGTCTACTGCCATAACAAAGTACTAAATTAAACGAATATATCTTAAATTGATCCAACTAATTCGCTACCTCGATCACTTTGGCCTTAGCCGAACCAGCATCAGCGTCAACCGCCAATGGCTTGAGTGCCACCGGATGAGCCTGACCCTCTTTAATAGCCGCGGCTACTAAACCAATCATCATTTCGATGGTCTTCACAGCATCGTCATTTGATGGAATGCCATGAGTGATATCTTCCGGATTTACATTAGTATCTAATAAAGCAATGACTGGAATCTCTTTAGCCTGTGCTTCTCGTAAAGCGGTTTTTTCTTTTTGACAATCTAAAATGAAAACCGCATCTGGCAGGCGTTTCATATTTTTAATGCCGCCAACTTTAATTTCCAGTTCATCAATTTCTCGCGTGAATCTCAGTTGTTCCTTCTTTGTATATTTACGAGCCATAGCACCACTAGTCTGCATTTCTTTCAATTCATGATAACGACGCACTAAACCGCCAACTTCATTAAAATTAGTGAACGTGCCACCCAGCCAACGATTGTTAACGTATGGCATACCGCAGTCATCAGCATATTTACTGATCAATTCGCGAGCCTGTTTTTTGGTGCCAACAAATAAAATAACCGCACCGCGCGCGGCCATATCTTGAATAGTTTCAACTGTCTTTCGAATCATGGACATGGTTTTATCCAGGTCAATGATATGGACACCGCTTCTTTCACCAAAGATGAACGGTTCCATTTTTGGGTGCCGACGAGCCGTTTTGTGGCCGAAATGCACCCCAGCCCGGAGCATCTCCAGGAGTGTTGGAATTTGTAACATAAATTAGCCCTTTGACCTCTACGCTTGATGGTTCGGAGATTAACTACCGAACAGGGACCTAACCGTCCGTCAGCGTATGTGAGATTTAAATTCTTATAACCGCATCTTTTATTGAGATGCGCGAATAGAATACCGGGTTTTATCTAATTTGACAAGAGGGTAAGGCTAATCTGACTTTCCCAAAAATGAGCTATGCATGATTTCGTGTTGGTTTTTTCAGCCTGAAATGTAGATACCAGCACACCAACGCCAGTCGCTGATGTTTCGACAGTCCGCGGTGTGAGCGAAGCAGTTCCTTGATTCGGCTATT
>Ga0180007_10004973_pt1 | contig 13817 bp, 15 predicted proteins | sample MM_PC_MetaG_FD_121122 | JGI IMG/M metagenome (GOLD analysis project Ga0180007, IMG submission 121122) | Groundwater microbial communities from the Aspo Hard Rock Laboratory (HRL) deep subsurface site, Sweden - MM_PC_MetaG | ecosystem: Environmental > Aquatic > Deep subsurface > Groundwater... | reverse complement strand
AACAAAGTCACTCTCACCAAAACCTATCAAAGCAACTACACTTTCAACATTACTTATCAATCCCTAATCAAACCCCTCTCAGACAAACTCATCGCCCCTATCAGGAAAAAAATTGTTTCTAATCTAAAAACTAAATTCAAAGCCAAGCTAGTGGGGAAAATATAGCACTAGTAGTCGCTACTGGGCTTGGCTCCGGCTCTTCATAATCCCAATCCATATTAACCCCAATTTTTATCTCCTTCTCCGCACTTTTACCATTACTATCTATTGCCTTTACTTTTAGAGTATAAGTACCGTTTGCTAAGTTTTGAGTGTATTCATAGGGCTTACTACTTAAACTCTTTTTCTCAACCCCATTAACATAAAACTTAACTTCTTTAATGTCACTATTGGAAACTGCATTGGCCTTAAACAAAAAATTATTGTCATCTAATTTCTGATGATCATCGGGATCTTCAATAGACACCGTCACACTATCAGAATCTTCACAATAATCTTTTGGATATTTATACCTTGAATCATCCTGGCCATTTATCCAAGCATCAATCCCTTCCTGCCATCGGTTTTTACTTCCTCCCGCCGGATCATCAGCCACTAAAATAATAAACTCCTTTTCATCATAATCACCCTTAGCCACTCTAACCTCAGAAGCCAATTTATCATCTTGTCCTTTACAAACTTTTAACTTAGTGTGAATCGGATCTATTGTCACCGGCTCCATCCCTTTAATAAAATATTCTTTTCTAGAGGGCCAATCATCATGAGAACTAAAACCGGAAATCGTATCCACTTCTTTCTCAATAATTCCACCGGGCACCCCCCAATCTTTAACCGGGTTTAAAGATAATGCCTTCATCATTATTCTTCTCCAAATTGGCGTTGCCCCGGAAATTCCCGAAGCCACTTTTTTCATTGGCGTATTATCATTATTTCCCACCCAAACAGCAGTCATCACCGCCGGAGTCCAGCCCACCGCCCAGTTATCTCTTTGATCATCGGTTGTTCCGGTCTTCACCGCCACCGTGTGTCCCGGAATATTAAGAAAAGAGTTAGCTCCAAAAGTTATTAACCGAGATGAATTATCAGATAAAATATTAGAAATTAAAAAAGCTTGCTCTTCACTTAAGACTCGAGGCAACGAAGATTTTTTATACTCCTCCAAAATCTTACCCTTATTATCCTCAACTTTTAATATACTGATCGGTTCCACTTTATAACCACCATTGGCAAAAGCACTATAAGCCGAGGCCATGTCAATTAATCTAATCTCACCACCTCCAAGAGCTAAAGATAACCCAAATCTATTCACATTTGCTTGAGTTGGCTCCAAAGTGGTAAAACCCATCTTATAAGCTGTCTCTAATACATCTTTAATTCCGACTAATTGAAGTAGCTTAACCGCCGGAATATTAAGTGAATTTCCCAAAGCATATCTTAATTGAACCGGACCGTGAAATTTACCATCATAGTTTTTTGGCTTATAAACCGGGAAGTTAGCTCCCCCGGGAAATTCGGTCGAAACATCAGCAATCATCGTCGCCGGAGTATAACCCTTCATAAAAGAGGTTACATAGTTAACCGGTTTAATCGAAGAACCCGGTTGCCTTAAAGACAAAGTTACGTTCACCTTACCATCATAATCTTCCGCCGAATAATCCTTAGACCCAACCATTGACAAAATCTCCCCGGTTTGAGGATCAATCGTCATAGAAGACCCATTGGTAATATCCAAAGCCTCCACTTTGGCAATCTCCTCAGCCACAATTTTTTGAGCTTCTTGTTGCAAATCCCAATCCAAGGTAGTGGTTACCCTAAGACCGCCTTGCTCCACCAAAGCCTCCCCATATCTCTCAACTAATTGACTCTTAACATACATTACAAAGTGAGGTGCCTTAAAACTGGACCCTTCTGGAGCAAACTCTAAAGACTCCAAATTTTCCAACGCCTGTTTCTCTTCATCGCGTGATATGTAGTCATCTTCCCTCATTCTCCTTAAAACATCTTTGGTTCTATCCTTATAAGCATCCCCACCAATAAAGGGGGAGTAGGTACTCGGAGCCTGTGGCAAACCGGCCAAAACCGCTGACTCAATCAAATTAAGTTCATTAACATCTTTGCCAAAATAAGTTTCAGAGGCCGCTTGAACCCCCCAGGCTGTACCTCCATAAGGAGATTCGTTCAAGTACATCTTTAAAATTTCGTCTTTGGTGTATTTCTTCTCAATCTGAATCGATAAAACAAACTCCTTTACTTTTCTGGAAATACTTCTCTGATTGGTTAACAATACATTTTTAACTAACTGTTGAGTTAAAGTTGAACCTCCGCCCAAACGCCTTAACTTAAAGACCGTATTAAAAACAGCCCTCACCCAGCCCAAGGGATCAAAGCCACTATGTTGATAAAAATGCTTGTCTTCAATGGCTACGGTCGCTTTCTTTAAAATATCCGGTATCTGTTCAAACTCAACCGGAGTTCTTCGCTGATCAGCAAACACGTCATACAAAAGCTCTCCATCCCTATCAAAAATCTTGGTTGAAAATCCATCGCGACGAACCACTTTATCCGGAGTCGGCAAGTCTTTGGAATACCAAGCAAACATAATCGTTCCCAAAAGTGACATCCCCAAAATTCCAAAAAACCCCAAAACCGCCAACAGCTTAATTACATCCGCCCTACTCCTCGGTCGATATTTCTTGGCATAGTAATGCAGTTTATTAACTCTCTTTCTCCAAGTACGCTTCCAATTAGACATACTCTAAGTCTACCAAATCAACCAAAAAAATGCTATTATTTTTCTATGTTAACAAAAACAGATTTAAGCAATCTCAAAAAGATTATTCGCGGCGAAGTTGCCCTAGAATCAAAAACTACCCGATCTGTTTTACAGTCAGAAATTAAACTTTCAAGAATGAAGATTCAAAACGAATTGAATAACTTAAACGGAAAAATTAAAGACCTCAAACTCCCCATTGCCTCAAATTTTTAATCCTCCTCTTGAGAAAAATCAACTTCTATGGTATAATCCCTTTTATCTTAACAATTTAATAAAGCGATGAAGGAGAATTTTTACACTCCGGAGCAGGATCGACAAAATCGATCATGGGTGCGCCCATTACAGCGCTAACGTGTGTCACATATGATACAGAGCACGTCAACAATAAGGATCTGTGTAAAAGCAGATTAAACCAAGGTGGTACCGCCTCTTTTAAGGCCCTTGAGTATTTCGAAGTTATTTCGGAATACCCAAGGGCTTTTTTATTGCCCATAAGTGCCAAGGCCTACAAACAGTCACGCAGCGACTATTTATATAAATAATTTTATTTGTTGCGCTCGCGCCAAAACCACTGTTCGGTCCGGCTTTACGTCGGACACCTTGGCACAAGTTATTAATTATTTATATATAAAAAATATGACACCAGAATCAAAAAACCATTTAGAAAATTTAATGAATGTAGATATTCTATCTCGAATTCAATTACCTAATCAAAATCACCCAAAACTTATTATCATTTGCGGTCCATGCCGGACAGCTACTGGTGCACTTGCAACTGTCTTGGGAAGAGCTGAAGAAGTTACTGACGTTCACATACAACCACTTAAAGCCTTTGGTAGAAAATTTATTGAAACTCACGGGAAAAAATCACCAACACCTCTAGAGTTTTTAAAAGATTCTTTGGAAGTTAAATCCGGTGATCATGTTGAGATTATTAAAGAAACATTAGGACCAGATATATTAAGTCCAGCAGAGTTTATCAATCCACTTAAATTATTGCTACAAAAAGGTTTTCCAAAGGAAAATATAACTCTTGTTCCAACTAATCGAAACCCTCTAGATACTGTTACTTCATGGAAAACTATGTGGAGATACCAAAGTTTAGATTTATTTCCCTTCTCAGGATTTAATCAAAGTTTTCAACAAACTTTAGCAATCACTCAAGAAGCAATCAAGATGGGAATTAAAACTATACCCTTTACTCTCGAATCTCTCAGAGATTTTGGTAGCCTATTTACTACTCAAGCCATTTTTAAACAAGCTAACTTAACTTTCCATCCAAGCGTAATCAACTGGGGAAATGAAAATGCTTACTGGACCAAAACAGTCAAGTACGATCTTCCTCCAACAAGATGGATAAAAGGAGTTCTTGGTAAAAATAATGGTGGTAGAGGCGAGTTTGTTTGGAAACCAATTAAATCAATTTTTACAAATAGTGAAATTGTCAGGATAAATCAAGCCATCCAACCATCTATCCAGTCAAACCAAATTCTATCGCAGATTTAATCTAATAAAAAAATAGATGGCATAATAAATTTATATTGTTATAATAATCATATGACCATAGACCAAGTTTTAGAAAGAGCCGTAGATCAAGTTTTGCCTTCAAAAAAAGGTTTAAAAGACTTAATGCAAACCAAAAAGATTAAACTTTATCTGGGCATTGACCCTACCGCCAAAGGACTTCACCTTGGCCACACCGTTCCTCTACGAAAACTCCAACAATTTGCTGATCTGGGCCACGAAGTAATTCTTTTATTTGGCACCGGCACGGTTTTGGTGGGGGACCCGTCAGAAAGAGACACCGGCCGAAAATTAATCACCCAAAAAGAAGTTGAAGCCAACATCAAGACCTGGAAAAAACAAGTTAGCTCCGTCTTAAACTTTAAAAAAATTAAGTTAAAACAAAACGGCGATTGGCTTCTCAAGCTAAACTTAAAAGATATCATCAAAATTGGCTCAAATATATCAGCTATTCAGCTCTTTAAAAGAGACAACTTTACTAAACGTTTAAAAGCCGGAGACACTGTCTGGTATCACGAAACCCTATATCCCTTGCTTCAAGGCTATGACTCGGTTGTTATGAATGTAGATCTTGAGATCGGTGGCACCGATCAAACTTTCAACATGCTCGTCGGTCGGGAACTCCAAAAAAAGATGAACAACCGCGAAAAATTTGTCTTAACCGGCAAGATGATCATGGGTACCGACGGCAAAAAAATGAGCAAAACCAGTAACAACTGCATCTGGCTAACTGATTCTGCCAATGACATGTACGGCAAATTAATGGGGGTTAGGGATAAACTTTTACCTGACTACTACGAATTCTTTACTGATATTAATTTAGACTCTCTTGATTTATCCGACCCCTTAACTGCCAAGAAAAAACTTGCTCTTATCATCACCACTCAATTTCATGGCGATAAAAAAGCAAAAGAAGCCCAAACTCACTTTGAAACTACTTTCCAAAAAAAAGCACCGGAATTCAAACAAACTATTAAAAACCAACTAACTTTACTAGCCACTATCGCCCAAATTCTACCCAGCAACTCCCAAGCTAAAAGATTAATTCTTGATGGGGCAGTCCATATCAACAACCAAACTATAAAAGACTTTAATCATAAAACTAACATAGGAGACAAAATTAAAATCGGTAAAAAAACTTTTGTAAAAGTTATATGAGACTAACCAAAAAACAACGTAAAATCTTCGGAGTAATAGTAGCCATAGCCACCCTTAGTTTACTTCTAAGCTCACTTATGCCACTTTTCTACTCTCTCTAGCAGAGAGCCTGCAGGGTTTATCCCTGCAGGCAAAAAATTAACAATAATTCCCTCAAGAACCTGCAAGGATAAACCTTGCAGGTGAAAAAAGATGAAAAAAATAACTTTGGTGTCTCCTGTCAATCAAATTCCTTTCGTTGGGCCCACTTACCTTACTCGCCTTCATAAACTAAACATTTTTTCCATCAAAGATCTTCTTCACCACTACCCATCAAGACACGATGATCTCTCCATTATCACCAAAATAATCTCGGTCAAGCCAAACCAAGTCTTTACCATCAAAGCCGAAGTTGTCTCTTGCCAAAACATCTTCACTAAAAATAACAAAAAAATCCAAGAAGCAATTATCAAAGATCAGTCTGGGTCAATTAAAGCAATTTGGTTTAACCAAATATATATACCAAATACTCTTAAAGGGGGGACTAATGTTTCATTTTCCGGCAAAGTTGGTTGGTTTAATAGAAAACTTACTCTAATTTCTCCTCAATACGAAGTTATCGGTTTCAATAATAACAAAAATCTTCACACCGGCAGACTAGTCCCAATTTATCCGGAAACCTCTAAGCTTTCTTCAAAGTGGCTTCGATCAAGAATAAATTGGTGTTTAGAAAACTTAAAAACCGAGCTTAAAAAAGACTGGCTTCCGGAAAATATTAAAAAAAATCAACACTTAATTAATCTTGGCCCAGCTATAAATAACATTCACTTTCCGGATAATAATCAAAGCCTTGAGCTTGCCATTAAAAGGCTTGAGTTTGACGAAATGCTTCTTCTTCAACTAAACGCCTTACAAAAAAAGAAACAGTGGCAACAAAAAAACCTAAGCCACCAACTGATCATTAACCAAAAAAAAATCCTAAAACTAATCTCTGACTTGCCCTTCAAACTAACTAAAGCTCAAAATACTTGCATCAAAGAAATTCTAACTGACTTAAAAAAACATAAACCCATGAATCGTTTACTCCAGGGAGATGTTGGTTCAGGTAAAACCATTGTGGCCGCCATTACTATCTACGTCAGTTACTTAAACGGCTTTAACTCAATCATCATGGCTCCCACCACTATTCTGGCTAACCAACACTATAACTCCTTAAAAGAAATCTTTGCCAAAACCCAAATAAAAATCTCTCTTATTACCTCAAGTTCCAAACAAAATATAGATAAAGCCGATATTCTAGTCGGTACTCATGCACTCCTGTTTAAAAAAATTAACAGTCAAAAAATTGGCGTTTTAGTCATCGACGAACAACACCGTTTTGGAGTTAAACAAAGATCGGCTTTCTTAGGAGTTACCAAAAAATCCACTCCACACACCCTGACTATGACTGCCACTCCAATTCCAAGAACTATAGCTCTCACCGCTTACGCCGACCTTGATATGTCACTCCTGGATGAAATGCCGAAAGGCAGAAAACCAATCAAAACTTGGATTGTTCCTGTCAAAAAAAGACTAGATGCTTATAACTGGATAGCCAAAGAAATCAAAAAACACCATACTCAAGCTTTTATAGTCTATCCCTTAATCGATCCATCCGAATCAGAAACTCTAAAAGATATTAAAGCGGCTACCAACGAGTTTAATCAATTAAAGTCCATCTTTAGTCATTTAAACTTAAGCCTGCTTCACGGCAAAATAAAAGACAAACAAAAACAAATCATTATCAAAAAATTCCAAAAAAACAAAACCAATATTTTAGTCTCTACTCCGGTTATCGAAGTTGGTATTGACATCCCCAATGCCACCATAATTCTAATTGAATCTGCCGAGCGCTTTGGTTTAGCCCAACTTCACCAACTAAGGGGTCGAGTCGGTCGTAGCCACCACTCATCTTATTGTTTAATCTTTTCTGGCTCGACCAAAGAAGACACTCTTTCCAGATTAAAGGCCATGGAAACCCTCAACTCCGGATTAAAACTTGCTGAACTCGATTTAAAATTAAGAGGACCGGGAGATCTTTATGGCTTAAAACAACACGGCTTTACTAACCTAAAATTAGCTTCACTTACAAACACCCAATTAATCAAAAAAACTAAAAACATTGCTATAAACATTATTGACAATTACCCGTCTCTATTGAAAAAAATATCACTAGAGAGTAAAATAGAAACAATTACCTTAAATTAAATATGCCGGCAGTACCAAAAAGAAAAAACTCAACCAGAAGAAAAGGAAAGCGTCGAGCCGCTATCAGCCTAAAAAAACCAAATCTTTCTAAGTGTCCCCATTGTGGCCAATTAAAACATTCTCATCAAATCTGTCCTAATTGCAATCAATACTAATCTAAACTCATGAAAGTCAGCTCTGACCCTAGACACAAAAACAGAATTAAGTTGTTTAAAAAACTCTTCACCGTCGGCTTTCCCGGCAAAGATTCTTATCCTCCTTCAATTCAGCCCATTACAGATAACTTAATAAAAATCGATAAACTAATCGAAAAAAGAGCCCCGGAATGGCCCATCAACAAATTAAACAAAGTTGATCTTGCCATATTAAGACTGGCTATTTACGAACTTAAGTTTGAAAAAAAAACTCCCGAAAAAGTTATTATTGATGAAGCTGTCGAACTAGCCAAAAAATTTGGCACAGAAAAAACCCCAAAATTTATAAACGGAGTCTTAGGCTCTATCATTAGTATATGAAAACCATAGCCAACTACACTTTCAAAAATCAAAACTTACTCACCACAGCCCTAACTCATCGCTCTGCCCTAAACGAAAAAAATGATTATAAAGAGTCATACGAACGATTAGAATTTTTAGGCGACGCTGTCCTGGAATTAGTTGTTTCAAGTTATTTATTTAAAACCTATCCAAAAATCAAAGAAGGTGAATTAACTCACCTTAGATCTAATATTGTTCAAACCAAAACCTTGGCTGCCACCTCAAAAAAACTAAAACTGGGAAGCCTACTGATTTTTTCAAGCGGAGAAACTAAAGCAAATGGTAATCAAAATATCTCAATTCTGGCTGACTGCTTTGAATCTATTGTTGGTGCTATCTATATAGATAAAGGTTATAAATATGCAGAAAAATTTATCAAAAATCACCTGCTGACAAACTTAAAAAACATCCTTAAAAACATTCAAATTACCGACTACAAAAGTCAACTTCAAGAACTTTGGCAACTTAAATTAAAAATAGCTCCAATTTACAAACTTATAAAAACCTCTGGGCCTGACCATCAAAAAACTTTTACTGTTAATGTTCTCCTAAAAAATAAAATTATGGGCAAAGGAGCCGGTATGTCCAAACAAGAAGCTCAACAAATTGCAGCCAAAGATGCTCTTGAGAAGAATAAAATTATCTGATAGTATTAGCCATCTCAAATAAACATATTTATGCTAAAAATAAAACTCAGTAGAACAGGAAAAAAAGGTTACGCTAGCTACAAAATCATTGTCAATGAAGCCAGAAGTAAACGTGATGGTCGCTATCTTGAAGAACTGGGCACTTACGACCCAAACACTAAACCATTATCAATTAAAATAGACAAAAAAAGATTAAGCTATTGGCTGGAAAAAGGGGCTCAACCCACTAACACCGTCAGGCGCTTAATAAAAAAATATGCTTGATTTAGTTAAATATTTGGTCACCACCATTGTTGACCACCAAGATAAAGTCAAAGTCAACCAAACAGTTGACGAAAGCCAGACTCAGATCATTACTATCAATGTTGATCCTGAAGATATGGGTAAAGTCATCGGTAAAGGTGGCAAAATCATCAATTCCATCAGAGAACTAGCCAAAGTCAAAGCTATTAAACAAGGTCTTAGGGTTAGAGTAATCCTTGAAGACCAGATGAAAACAGATCAACCTTCCCTGTCTGAGCCATCGGCAATACCGTCTCATACGCCTTAAAAGAAAATAATTGATTTAACAAAGCTTCATCTTTTTTATCAAGAAATTCCACTGCCTTGTCAACCGAACCTAAGCTTGTTGGCGGTGGCTGAAAATAGGCTAATACCTTAATATCAGCCACAACCATTATAGCTTCATCTTTAAAAAAAGTATTAGTTTTAATAGACAAATCTAATTCATCAATCTTCATTAATGGGGCTGTTTTTTCAAGATCTTTCATAAACAAAGCTATAGTATCAAAGTCACCAACGACTTGAAATCCAAACTTAAGATCTTTAAGTTCTCCAACTAAATCCTTTTCTTCACTCTCACTGCTCAATACCCCCGGCCTTAAAGTTATTTTTCCAAAAGAAAGATTATGATTCTTTGATAACTGAGACAAAGACCCCAATAAAGCCACTACCGGTTTTTTAGACGGAAAAACTGTTTCCATTTTTTTCACTCTCTTATCAATCAAGACCTTATCAATTCCCTCCAAAAATTCTAATTTAATATTAAGTTTTGCCTGATCAGCTTTAAGTGATTTATTGGTATCCAGTCTTAACTTTAATTTAGATATCACCGGACCAAAAACAATAAAAGATAATAATAACCCTGCCAAAAAAAACAAAACCAACTTTTTTTGTTTTAATATATTAAAACTTGATTTACTTCTATTCATTTATACTTTTATATCTAAGCTAATTGTTAAATCAAAAGATAGACTGCCATCTTTCCCCAAAGAAATGCTATTTACCACTGCCTTTGTAATCCCTAATTTATAAGCCCTAGAATCTTGAACTCGATCAAACAACAAGTTTAAAGTCTGATAATTAGGCACACTGCCGGACAATGAAATTTCTCCGGTAGTCTCAACCTGAAAACCATTTATGGCGGTTCCGTCGGGAATTAAACTAAAAACCGTTTCAATGACCGCATTATGAATTTCTTGAGATTTAATCAACCCCTCAAAAGTTTTTAATTTACCGGTTAAATAAACTTGCTTACTCTCAACATCAGACAAATTCTCTATTCTCTCTTTGGCTATTTTTATTTGACCATCCAATTTCAAATTTTTTTTATTAACCATCAAACTATAAGCAGTTATAGACAGCATTACTGCTCCAAGAAAAATTAACCAAGCCAAAAGCGATCTGGTTAATAAAATAATTAACTTTTGTTTTTTATTAATTTTTCTTATTTTTTTTGAATAAAGATTAATATCCATATTAAACCAATCCTTTGATTGCCAATCCGGCCACTATAGCTAGTTCCGGACTATTTTCTTTGGTTATAAATTTATTAAAATTTTCATCTTTAATAAACTTCAAAGCCGGATTTCCCATTACCACCTCTATATTAACTTTCTTAACCAAATAACCGCTTAACCCCGGCAGTAAAGCCCCGCCACCCGTCATTACCAATTGTTCCGGCGCTTTATTCAGGCCTTGTTGCTTTAAATATACAAAAGATTTATTTATCTGATCCACCACCTGATCCACTAACCGCAACAAAACTTGAGCTACCTTACCTTCAAGTAAATCCAGCCTAATTCCATAAGTTATTTTATACTGTTCTGCTTGATCAGCCGGCAATTTTAATTCATTTACCAAAGAATTAGTCATAGTCATTGATCCAATCGGCATTGAATTCAAAAACATTGGCACCCCTTTATCAAGAATCATCATATCCGTAGTCTTATGACCAAAAGACACCAATAATTGAGTTTTTGACATATCGGTAAACACCCTTTTTAAAGAAAATAATTCTGTCTCCAAACTTTTAGGAATCAAACCAACCTCATCCATCATTAAAGTTAACTTATCAAGTCTCTCTTTAGCCACGGCAATCAATAAAACTTTCATACTGCTATCAGCTTCATTTTCAGTCGATTTACTCAACACTTGATGAAATAACTCAACCTCAGATAAAGCCACCGGCACATATTGTTCAGCCTCATATTGAATCGAAGAAGCCAACTCAGTTGAAGATAGTAGGGGAGTGGTCACAATTCTGGTATAAACATCGCTCTCAGGCAAAGCCACATTAACTTCAGTAGTCGGCTTAATTAAAGACTCTTTTATCACCTCTTTAATCACTTCAACTTGATCTCTTCCGGAAGTTAAAGACGAAGCAAAACGTTTTAATTTAAATCCCGCTTGAGTCTTTTCCGCCTGAAGTACTTTAACCGAAGACGATCCAATATCTAATCCAAAAAAATTACTCATAGGCAGTCTTAACTTTTATTATTGCTTAATTATACTTTGTCCGGAAAATAATGCATAGTCAAAAATAGATGGAGCCGCCGGATTGGTTCTAACTACTTCAATTGCCTTTGACTCTAAAGTATCGGTTTGAGCTCTAGAATTTATTAGATATGCTTGATCAGGTAAATCAGCATCTCCCGTTACCCTTATACTAACCTTATTATATAAAGGCCTAATCCTAACCAAGACATCATTAGAATCAACCGAAATACCTATTCCACGTAAATAACCATCAGCTCCACCACCACCAATATTCTCTAATCCATTATCATCCTCTAAATCACAAGCATTATATCCAAATCTCCTGATATTATCATCCTGGTCAATCACACTAATCAACAAAGATGCCACTGTTTCTCCATCTTCATCATCAGCTCCATCACAACCACCATTCCCCCAATTAATAGTCAATTCGGTCAATCCCACGGCCCCCTCTAAATTAACCTCTATTGATTCATTTTTTTCAAATTCTCCCTGAAGTACAGTTTTACTAGTAACATCATATTCAACAGTAATACCATCATCATCAGTCCAGCCTCCTCCCGGTGCAGCTGTAGTAATATTTTTTAAAGCATCTTCGATTCCGGCTTCAGCCGCATTAAAAGCCCGCGATCCTTCCTGTTCCTGCTTGCTAATTTTAACATCAGTGGTTGATTGAGAAACAATCGATAAACCCAAACCCAAAGCTACCACTACCACTAATAAAACTATTAATACGGCCTGTCCGCTATTATTCTTCATATCATCATTTTAATCATAATTACTAATACTGTCTAGTTGAAACAGAAGTGGCAAAAGTTTGACTTACTTTTTCAGAAACCTTAGCTCCCGCTTGACCAACTGATAAAATAAAAGAAACAGTTACTATTTGATTTCCTCCGGTTCCTTCATAACAACTAAAATTTAAGGCAGACGCATTTGTCAAATCACTGGTTAATAATTGACCACTGTGATAACTTGAAGCTGAAGCAATTTTATCTCCATACACAGTAAACCATGTTTGCTGGCTATCCTTAGATGTTAAAGTAAAATTTCCAATACAATTATCAATACTTTCGGCTTCTCTAATCATCTTAGTCATTGACTTTAAAGCAAAATCGCCCTCTTGATGAACCTTGGAAACCAATTGAGCTTTAGTCCCGCCCCTAATTGTTGCCAAAAATATTCCAATCAAAGTCAAAGATAAAAGAGCCATAATCCCACTCACCGTCAATATCTCTATCAACGTATACCCCCTGTTATTACCACTCCGGAGTGGTAATCTTCTTATCTTTCCCATATAGTTAGTTTAGTAGTTTGTATTGTTGAATTTAATTTTGATCCTTCTTGCCAATAAACCGTTACCACTACATCAACCTCGCCACTTAAATTTACACAACGGCTAAATATACTGCCAGAATATATAAAATTATCTTCATCGCAATCTGGAATATCTAATTCAGATCCAACAGTCCAATTAGCGCCTAATACATACTCACTTCCATCAGCATCATCTATAAAATCATCCCAACTATAATCTCTATAGGCCCTCATTAATTCCACTCCCTGATTGGCCAAAGCCACTGCTTGAGCTCTATTTTTAGCCATCCGGCTATTTTTTACAGACAAAGATATTAAAGCCAACAAAGCTACTAACAATAAACTCATCATTCCTACTCCCACTACCACTTCAACCAAAGACTGACCTTTATTTTGTCTCATAACATTTTACCGCTAATTACTCCGCCCTTTTCAATATTAACCTCATAACTATAGCTACCTGCTTTCAAAGTAATTGTCTTTACCGAATCAATCCAAGTTTTCAAAGTCAAAAAAATAATATCTCCAAAACCTGCACCAGTAAACAAAACTCCTTCACCTAGGGTAAACGTAGTGGAACCGGGAGTACCGGTTGAACACATCGCTTGAACGGTGTAACTGCTACTATCAGTGTAAGTTACAGTATAATTCTGCAAAAATTCACAACCAGCCGGCTTTTCTCCTGACATTGCTTTTTGTCGAAATAAACGCAAATTTGTTTCAAAAGTCACTCCCGCTTGTTTTACCTTCTGTTTTTCACCCATACCTTTATAGGCAGCCAGTCCACCTGCAACCAAAATCAAACCAATCCCAACTGCTACTAAAAGTTCAATTAAAGTAAATCCTAAGGCAGTCTTT
>Ga0180007_10004972_pt1 | contig 13818 bp, 12 predicted proteins | sample MM_PC_MetaG_FD_121122 | JGI IMG/M metagenome (GOLD analysis project Ga0180007, IMG submission 121122) | Groundwater microbial communities from the Aspo Hard Rock Laboratory (HRL) deep subsurface site, Sweden - MM_PC_MetaG | ecosystem: Environmental > Aquatic > Deep subsurface > Groundwater... | reverse complement strand
ATTTGAGGTTGGTTTTTTTGGTTCAATAGATTTTCCATTACTTAAATCATTTTTAATTGATTCAATTGATTTATACATCTTTTTCTCTTTTGAAATAGATGCATAATAAAAAATTTCATCTAAAGTATCTAAAGTAATTAGGATTGTTAATTTTCCTTTTATTAGTCTTGCAGTTCTTCCTCTACGTTGAATTGAACGTATTGCACTTGGTATTGGTTCATAAAAAATGACAGAATTTACTTCAGGAATATCAAGTCCTTCTTCTCCAATTGAAGTAGAACAAATAATATTTATTTTTCCATCTCTAAAATCTTGCATTATTTCTTGTTGTTCTTTTTGAGATAATCCTGATCCTAATTTTTTTGTCTGTCCAATAAAAACTTTAGCATTAACACCGTTTATTAGATTAAGTTCCTTGGATATTTTAATTGCAGTATCTCTGTATTGTGAAAAAACTATTGATTTGTTTTTTGGATTTTTAATTATAGAATCTTCAATTATAGTTTTTAACTCTAAAAGTTTAGGATGTTCAATTTTTTTTGATATAAGTTCATTTATTTTTATGTATGCAGAATTAAATTCTGGACTTTTTAAAATATTTTTTACTGCTTTAGATTTATTATTAGATGCTTGTTCTTGCATAGATTTAATATAATTAAGAGCAGTATGAAGAGTTTGTGTTTCTAGTAATTCTATTAAATGAGATAGTTTTACTGCTTGTGCACAGACACTTGCTCCAACTAAAAGATTAAAATGTTTGTTTCCTGAAGAAATTGTTCTCATTATATTTGACTGGGTTTCTAAAAGAGTTATTTTATTTGCAGGTTTAAATAATAATTTTCTGTTTTTTAATTCTTCAACCCTTTTTTGAAATAGCTTTTTTATTATAGAGGTTATTTCTTTAAATTTTTCTGGAAATTCTAATCTGATTATATTAAATTCCAAGTCTTGTAAATATTCTTTTACATCTTCAGATTCTCTTGTTCTAAGTTCAATTGCTTCAATCCCTAAGTTTGAAGCAATTTGCTTTATTTTTTCTTTATCAGTTCCTGGAGATGCAGTAAGTCCTAAGACTTTTGGATTTTTTGATTGTTCTTTGTATTTATTTGCAACATAAGTATAAGCATAATTTTTTAAACATCTATGGCATTCATCTTCAATTAGAAGAGTAACATCTTCAAGGCTATATATATTATTTTTTAAATCATTTGAAACACATTGAGGTGTTGAAAAGATTATATCTGATCTTTCCCATAGTTTTCTTCTTTGAGATGCATGTATTTTTCCTGTAAAAAGAGTTAGTTCTGCAAATAGTTCTGGAAGATGTTTTTTAAAATAAGCAAGGTGTTGTTCTGCTAGTGGACGAGTTGGTGCAAGAAAAAGAGTTTTTGTTGCAGGATATTTTTTTTGAGTGTAGATTGAAAGCATTAATCCTATTAAGGTTTTTCCAATACCTGTTGGAAGTACAACTAAACAGCTTTTTTCTTTACAAGCATTATAAATTTCTTGCTGATATTTTCTAGGTTTTATAGTTTTAAGAATTTTATCTGGCATTTTATTTTTTATTAGTAATTTTATAACATAAACACTTGAACTACTCTTGTGTATAATTGTTTAGAGATTACTAAGGGGTTTTATTATCTTTTACTGATAAGAAAAAAGGGTTTATTAATATTATTACAGATTAGATTAAAATAAAGGTTAATCCAATTAAATAGAATATGAGCATGAATATCCATCCCCAATATACTCCATAAAATAATCTTGATCCATCAAGGTTTCCAAAAGGAACAAGATTCCATAAACCATAAAATATAGATAATTTTGCAAGATCTGCTCCAAATTGAAGATTATAAAAAGAACTTATTATTCCTCCAATTATTGCTAAGACTAATAATGAATAAAATCCCCATGCAGCAGTATATCCATAATCCTCTTGGTTGAGGTAGTCTTTTCTTACAGCTTTTCTACCTCCTATGTGACTTAACATTCTTCTATGAGGGTCATCTTCTATATCAAATTGCAGATATAAAAAAGGTTTAATATATCCTAATGAAAAAATACCTAGGAAAAAAGAAAAAATTAAACCCATTGGAATTGGTTTTTTAAATTTAGATCTTAAGTAGTAACCCCATCTTTGAAATTCCCATACTCTATGTTCTATTTTAATAGAATAATGAGGAGCTATTAGTTTTTTTACAGTTACACTTACAAATATTATTAAAAAGAAAATTAAGAATCTAGTTAGTATTGCTTCGGTATCTTCAGGAACTAGAGGGATTAATGGTATGAAACTAATAAAGGTTGCAATTATCATTGCAATTAGCATCCATCCTAATTCTTTTTTAGTATATATGCCTATTTCAGGTTCAGATACTCTTTTTTCTGGGGGTTTTGTCCCCCAATATCTTTGTTTCATTTTCTCTTTTTTTTAATAAACTGGGTTTCTTGTATAAAAATAAAAAGATATTTGTTTATATAAAGTTAATGGAGTTTTTTACTAAACATCTTATATAAGTAAACAAGAATTTCCTATCTAGAAAATTGTTCACTTTCTATCTGTAAAATTCTTGAACTATAAATAGAATTTTACATCACAGAAAAGTATTTAAATGAGATTCATTTTTCTTAATGATGCTTAAGATAAAAAAGATAACTGATATAATTGGAAAAAAGGTTTATACAGATACAGGTGAACTTTTTGGAGAGGTAGAAGAATCAAATTTAATTGAAAATAAGGTTGAAAGTTGGAGAATAAGGATTTCTAGTTCGATGGGAAACTATCTTGGAGGAGCTAGAGGAGTTATAATTCCACATCAGTTTGTAAGAGCAATTGGCGATGTGGTTATAGTTAGTAGAGCGAGCTTGCCTTTAGGAGATGAAGAAACAATTCAAGATACTGTAGATTTATCTGATGAAGAAGGAAGTGATGAAACAGTTGATGTTCCATTTAGGTGAATTGTTTTTTAAAAAACTTTAAATAAGCATGATTCTATTAATATTCATAAAAGAAACGAGGTAAAATAAATTAAATATGGCAGAACCTTTTATTGTATCATCTATTTTTGTAGATTACTTATTGCCGTTTGTTTTGGTTTTTGTCTTAATATTTGCAATTTTACAAAAGACAAAATTATTAGGTGATGATGTAAAGCAAATTAATGCTTTAGTTGCTTTGGTTGTTGGCCTTATATTACTTGCATTTCCTTATCCTCGAGGGATTATTGTTATGTTAATGCCTTTTTTAGCAGTTTTTGCAATTGTTTTGTTAGTTTTCATGTTATTGTATGGTTTTATTATGGGAAAGAAAGATGGAGGAGAAGATTTTTTACATAAAGGGTGGAAGATTTTTTTCGCAGCAATCCTTCTTATAGCTTTAGTAGCTTATCTTATTTTTATTGCAGGATTTTGGGATTTTCTTTTTAATGCTTTGTTTGGGGGAAGTGGCTCTAGTTTTTTCTGGGTAAACTTTCTTTTAATTGTGATTATTATTGCTTCACTTTTTGCAGTTTTATGGGGAGAGCGAAAGAAATCTAGTTCTGATTAAAGCAAAAGATATATAAATAGTTTTTTTGTTAAATTAGGGAGGTGATATTAACCTCAGTTTATTTCTGAGAGATTAAAATGAAAGAATTTAGATATGATTCAGAACAAGCAAAAGAATGTCCGGAATTTTTACAATATTTAGAAGAATTAGATACTTCTAATAATCCTTTTCAATGTAAACATTTAAGAGTTTTGCCTGAGGATGTTAAAATTCTTAGAACTGCAGGGGTTCCAAGTAGATATGAGAATGGAGACCTTATTTGTCTAGACAGGGTTAAGAAAACCCTTCATGCTAGATGCGGGACTAGTTCTGCTGCACTAAGGCCAGGGAAAGATGGAACTTATGAAGCTTTATGTAGAAATGGACTTGTTCAATTAACTGTAGAAATTAAAAGTGTAGAGGATTCAAAATTTAGAGTTGATACAAAAAGCCGCAAAATATTCTAAATTATTGTTGCAGCAGTCAAACAAAAGATATATAAATACTAATTCTCTTTTATAAAAATAAAAAGGTGTAAAATGGCAATAACTTGGGGATATAATATTACAGATCTTTTAAATACCTGGGCAGACCTGGGTATTTTTGCTTATGTTTTACCTTTTTTAATGATTTTTGCTATGGTTTTTGGAATTTTAACTAAAAGTGAGATTCTTGGAAAGAACAAGGGAGTTCATGCAACAATTGCACTTGCTGTTGGTTTGTTATCTTTGCAGTTTGATTATGTTTCAGGATTTTATGCAAGTATTTTTCCTTATGCAGGTATGGGAATGGCTGTGTTGTTAGTAGGTTTAATTTTAATGGGATTACTTTCACCAGACGGAAGTAAGGCTGCTAGCTGGATTTGGTTTGGACTTGGGGCATTAATATTCTTGTTTGTAATGGCAGGAGCACTTTCAGATACTTACTTTTTAGGAGGCTTTACAGTTGCAGAAGCACTTCCGGCATTATTTGCTATTTTAATATTAATAGGATTTATGTCATTGATAATATGGGGAGGAGGAAAATCTGGTTATCCTGCAGCTGGTGGTGGAGGCGCACATCATTAAAATACTTAATAATTTAAAATGGCGATAGATATAACTGGAATTTATTTTTTTATGCCAGTATTTAGTTTTTTATTTGTGTTTTTTATAGTATATGCTATTTTGCTTAAAACTAAAGTTTTAGGAGAAAGTGGTTTTGTAAATGTTTTAATTAGTTTTATTATGGCTATAATTTTTATGAGTTTTTCTTCATTAGATTTATATGTTCAGACAATTATTCCTTGGTTTATAGTACTAGTCATTTGTGTTTTTTTTGTTTTGTTGATAGTTGGATTTTCTAGTGGAGGAATAACAAATATTTTATCAAATAAGGCAGTTGGTTGGATAGTTATAGCTATTTTAGTAATAATCTTTTTACTTGCAGCAATAAAAGTGTTTAATCCTGTATTTCATCCTGACCTAGGTATAACTTCAGGTGAAGGTACTAGTTTAATTCAACAGATTGCAGAAGCTGCAGAAGGAAGAGTTATAGGTGCAATTTTGTTAATTCTTGTAGCAGGTGTTGTTGCTTGGGTTCTGACGAAGGGCTAGCAGGTTTTATAGAACAATTTAATGCAAGCATCTAAATCTTGTATTAGAGGTATTTTTAAAGCTTCTTTTGGAGAAATCCAATTAAAATCTTTATGTTCATTATGATTTATTATTATTTTTTGTTGATTATCTAATTTTGTATGGAAAATATGATAAACAAAATCATAACTAGGATATTTTACATAAACTTTTTTAAAATAAACTATTTGGTTTAAAGGAATTATTAAACCTGTTTCTTCTTGAATTTCTCTTATTATAGCTTTTGTTATACTTTCTTCTGAATCTAATTTACCTGCAGGAACTCCCCATGTGTCTCCTTCTGGTTTGTGGTTTTGTCTGTGAAGAAGAAGGATTTTTCCATTATGTTCAACAAAACAGCTAACAATTTCAAATTTAGAATTAAATAAACTTGGTTTTTCTTGATAGATCATTTTATCTTAAATAACTTTCAAAACCATCAGATCTTTTAGAAGATTTAGATTTTTCTTTACCTTTTTTTCTACTGGTTTTTTCTCTTTCTCTAATATCATCTGTCATAGGGTTAAGCATTTTTGAAAAAGATTTTTGTGTTGCTTCCATTTCACCTGATAAATTTTTAATATCTTCTCCATAACCACTTATTTTTTTTATAATTGTAAGTTCAAGTTCTTCAATTGTATTTTCAATTTTTTCTAATCTTTTTTCAAAGTTATTTATTTTTTCTTGTGAATCCCTCCTAAATCTTGCAAAAAGAGTTATTTCTTTTTTTAGTTGTTTTATTTTTTCTTCGACAATTTGTTCTGAAATATCATTTATTGTTTCAATGTCTGTTGCTTGAGGTGATTCATATTCTGGATATTGTTGTTCTTGATACTGCTGATCTGGATATTGTTGATATTCATCATAATATTGTTCTTGAGGATATTCAGAATATTCTTCAGGAACTGTAGATGGAGAATAAGCTCCAGGGTATTGATCTCCTTGCATTTGAGAAGAATTAGTTCCTATTGAAGGTTGCATGCCAGTAGTATTTGTAGGTTGTTGAGCATCTTGGAAAGTGCTCATCCTATCTTGAGGTGCAGATCCAAATGTATTTGTAGATGCCATCCTCGTATTAGGATCTTGGAAATTTTGTTGATTTAAATTCGTATTTTGAGGTTGTTGATTTTGATAATTTTGTTGAGGAGGCATTGAATTTTGAGATTCTCTTGTTAGTTCTGATTTAATTTCTGATTGAGAAAGTGCTTCGTTTATTTCTTTTGCAGAGATTCCTTGTTCTTTTAAATTTTGGATTATTCTGCCAGTAGGTACCCCTTGTTTTTTCATTTGCATTACTTGATCTAATACTACCATTTTAATATTAATATTATTGTGTTTTTATATGTTTTCGTATTCAGGAAACCTTGATTTCTAGATGCATCCTTCCTTTAATTTTTGATTTATTTTCTTTTTTTAAGCTCTTCTTTTACTATTTCTCTAACATCTTTGATTCTTGCAAGTTCAAGAGGTTGGAACATTTTTGCCTGATTTTCAAGAATTTGTAATTCTGATTTTCTTGCAAAATTTGGGATTTCATTTATTACTCTAGCCATAAGTTGTTTTAAGGTTTTTATCTCCATATTTATCTGATTTATTTGTTTTTGGATATCAAAATTTTCTTCTGTTAAGGTTTCTTTTGTTTCAATTAGGTTTTCTCCAATTAACAGTGCTCTATCTCTTACAAGTCTTTGTTTTTCTTCAATTTCATTTAACCTGGTTCCAAATTCAGCTAGTAAAGAACTTATAGGGTCTTGTTGAGTTTGAGGTTTCATTTTCTTTTTTATATGAATATTAGTTAGCAAGGGTTTAAAATTGTTTGTGTTTTTTTATCATACATAAATTTTAATAAGGCTGACTTCTTTCTTTAGAAAAGAAAGAACACCAAGAAGAAAGAAACTAAGTTTGAGAGAAAGGGGAAATATGTTATTTAAACCAGGAACACAGTTGTTTGCATATGAGGTTATTAGGGAATCTGGCTCTAAAATTTTATATGTTAATTTTATGGGTGCAAATTATGTTCCAAATATGGCTGAAAATCCTGAAGTAATGAGTAGAGCTATGGATTTATTGATTGAATCTCCTGGAATTTCAGGTATTGTTTTTGTTCAGCAAAGAAACTATAGTTATGATAGTCAAGATACTTTTATGTTGCAAGAGATTGCTAACTTATATGTTTTTTTATCAAAACAAGAAAAAATTCTTAATCCTTCTAAATTGTCAATTTTAAATTCAGAATATCTTGGAAGAAGATATAATGATGTAGGATATCTTTTAATGACTTTAAAAAGTGATCCTGTTGCGTGTTTTGTTGAATTAGAAAGGTTTATTGAAAATGAAAAAAGTCAGTTAAAAAATGTTTCTGAGAGTATGCAGATTGATCAGCTTAGTTATATTGGTATGTTAGAGAAGTTTTATAATTTATTAGAAAATACTGAATTAATAAGAAAGGCTAAAGTTTATTTAAAAGATTATAATTATGAAAGGGATCATTATCATAAGATTTTTAGACCTGAAATAATTCCAAATTTTACCTTTACAAGATTGGTTAGTGCCCTTCCAGAAGATGCAGAAATTGTTGATCAGTATGATATAGGTGATGATTTTGATAAGTCTACAGTTACTATTTTAAAAAGAAAAAGAGATGCTAAACATTTGTATCATTTAATGCCTCCTGAATATTCTTTAGAAGAAGAGATGCAGGAATTAGTTAATTTAGCAAGAAATGTTTTAATTGAACATCAGCCTAAGGCTGAGGAGTTTACAGATCCTGATAAGACAAGGCAGGTTTTTTTTAATGTTGCAAGAGATTTAATAAGAGATTTAGCTGAAAGTAAAAATACTAAATTAAGTTATGAAAATTTAAATAAACTTGCAAAGATTTTAGTGAGACATACTATTGGTTTTGGTTTAATAGAAGTTTTATTATATGATAAAAATCTTCATGATGTTGTTCTTAATAGTCCTATTTCATCAAATCCTGTTTTTTTAAGACATGTTGAGTTTGATGAATGTATTACTAATATTATTCCTAGTAGAGAAGATGCTGATTCTTGGGCTGCTAAATTTAGAATGATTTCTGGAAGGCCATTAGATGAAGCAAATCCTATTTTAGATACTGATTTATCTTTAGGAAACATAAGGGCAAGAGTTGCAGTTATTCAACAACCTTTATCTCCTACTGGTTTAGCTTATGCAATAAGAAGACATAGAGAAAATCCGTGGACTTTACCTTTGTTTATTAAAAATAAAATGATTAATAGTTTTACAGCAGGTTTGTTTAGTTTTTTAATTGACGGAAGTAGAACTATTTTAATTGCAGGAACAAGATCAAGTGGTAAAACTTCTTTGTTAGGTTCTTTACTTTTAGAAATTATGCCTAAGTATCGTATAATAGTTATAGAGGATAGTGTTACTGGAGATGCAAAAATGATTATTAAAGAGAATGGAAAATTTAGAAAAACAACTATTGGAGAATTAATAGATAAACAAATTAAAGAAAATGGTTTTATAGATATAGATGGAAGAGAAAAATCTTTGAATCCTGATAAAATTGAGATTTTTTCAATAGATAAGAATGGAAAGGTTATCCTATCCAAACCAAGTAAATTTATTAAACATAAGGTTAATAAACCAGTTTATGAAGTTAAAACTACTTCTGGAAAGAGAATAAAAGTAACAGAGGATCATTCGCTTTTTACTTTAGATGAGAAAGAGATTTTTAAACCTATTAAATGTAAGAATTTGAAAGAGGGTAGCTTTATATCTATTCCTTCTAAATTACCTTTTGATAATGTTCTAGATAACTTTGATATTTTAGATAGTTTGAATAAGTTTGATAAGAAAATATTTATTTTTGGTAAGGGGATTAAAGAATATATTATTGATAATAGGAAAGAGCTATTTTCCTTAGCATATTCTTTAGGTTATATTAAACCAACAATACAAAATTGGACAGTTAAGAAAATTTTGCCAGTTGAAATTTTTGAGAAAGTTAAAGATAAAATAAATAAAGAAGAATTGTTCATTAAAGGAGAAGGATGTTCAAGATCAATTTCTACGAAAATTAATTTAGATGAGCATTTTTTAAATTTTGTCGGTTTGTGGTTAGCAGATGGTTGTTATGATAGAAGTTCAGTAATAATATCTGTTCAAGAAGAAGAAAATAGAGAAGTTGTTAGGAATGTTGCTGAGAAATTCGGGATTCCAGTTAAGAAGCATAGTGATGGTTTTTCCTTAATGTTGAATTCAACATTGTTAAAAGAGATTATGGTGAAAGTTTTAGGTTTAAAAGGGAATTCTTATACTAAGAAAGTTCCTGATTGGGGTTATAATTTATCTAATGAACAAGTGGGTTGGTTGTTAAAAGGTTTTTTTAGTGGAGATGGTTGTGTTTCAGATAAAGAAGTGGTTTTTTCAATTTGTTCTAAAGAATTGATTGATGATATTTCTACTTTGCTATTGAGATTTAATATTCTCTTAAGAAATTCTCATATTATTCGAGAGAGCGATAAAACAATTAATTGTAGAATAGGCAATACAAAAATGCTTAATTTTTTTAAGGAAAATATTGGTTTTTTGGTTGATTCAAAACAAGAAAAATTAGAGAGATTATGTTTAAGAGTTTCTACTCATGATACTTTAGATATAATTCCTTTATCTTTAGAAGTTAAATACGAGTTAAATGAAATTTTAGGAAAGAATTTTAGTAGGTATGATTATATTACAAGAGGGAATAATATTGGAAGAGTTCAGTTAGGTAAGTTTCTTGAGAAGATTCCAGTTGGTGTTTACACGAATCCTGTTGATCCTTTAAGAGATGTTATTAAATCAGATATTTTTTGGGATAAAGTTAAAAGTGTTAAGAGGGTTTTTGGAGAAGAGTTTGTTTATGATATTTCTGTTCCTAGTTGTGAAAATTTTATTTGTGAAAATATTTTAGCTCATAACACTTTAGAGTTGCCTGTTGATGCAATTAGGAGGTTGAAGTATGATATTCAGAGGATGAAAGTTAGAAGCAGTTTATTAAAAGAAAGTGCAGAAATTGGTGCTGATGAAGGTATAAGAACTAGTTTAAGATTAGGAGACAGTAGTTTAATAGTTGGTGAAGTAAGGTCATTAGAAGCAAAAGCTCTTTATGAAGCAATGAGGATTGGTGCTCTAGCTAATGTTGTTGCAGGAACAATTCATGGTGCAAGTCCTTATGGAGTTTTTGATAGAGTTGTTAATGATTTAGGAGTTCCTGTTACATCATTTAAAGCAACTGATTGCATTATTGTTGCTAATCCTGTTAAAACTCCTGATGGTATGAAATCAATAAAAAGAGTTATTCAGCTGACAGAAGTTAGAAAACATTGGACAAAAGATCCTGAACAAGAAGGAGGTTTTGTTGATTTATTAAAATATAATGTTGAAAAAGATGAAATAGAAGCAACTGAGGATTTAGTTAATGGGGATTCAGAAGTAATAAAATCAATTGCATCAGGTGTTAAAGGGTGGGCTGGTGATTGGGATGCTGTTTATGATAATATTATTTTAAGAGGAAAGATTAAGCAAGAGATTGTTGATGTTGCTGAGAAATTAAAAAAACCCAAAATACTAGAAGCTGAGTTTAATTCTTTAAGTAATAATATGTTTCATCAGTTTTCTAAAGAAGTTCATGAAGAAGTTGGTTTGCCTGTTAGTGAAAGAGTTTTTCCTTTGTGGCAAGAGTGGTTAATGAAAGAAATTAAAGGTTGGAAAGTTTAAAGGGATTAGCTTTCTTGATGACATAATATATAAATATTTGCATTAAAGGCTCTAAATTTAAAAGCCCATCCACTTCTATCAGCTATAGGTTGACTAACTTGAACAAAACGCCATGTTTCACCATTAACCCAACCAAGAGTATCATAGTTCCAACCTCCTGAAATAACTTTATAACCTGACGAACAAAGTAGAGTAGTGAAAGTATCAGTATTTGCTGTGCCTGTTATATATTCAATATTTCCAGTAATACCTCCTGAAACATCTCCACAACCCCATCCACTTGCATCTGTATATTTTAATACTTGATTGTCAGTACAAGTTGGTAATGCAATTTCATCTAAACTATGTCCCATTTTTGTAGGATCACCAGAACCATCATTAGTAAAAGCTATAACCACTCCATTTATAATGATGACCACTAAAACTAACACTAATAAATAATATATTTTATTATCAAGTTTAATATCTAATTTTACCATCTTTTTTCTAAAATTAATAAATAAAAGCTCCTTTAAATAATTATCTCTAATAATCTTTTTTAAAACAAAGTTTTATTAATTGATTTTTCCATATTGTTTTATAAAAAAGGTGATAAATATATGAGTATGGATGTAAAGGATGTTTTAGCTAAGTATTCTAGATTAATGGGAAAAGAAATGCAAGGAGATGTTGCTAGACCTGATGTTTCTCAGATTTCTAATGAATATGTTAGGTTTAAAGAAGATATGATGCCTGAAGTTACTAGATATGAAAAATGGGTTAATGGTCTTGGAAAATCATTAAAAATAAGAGTTTCACAAAAAGATGAAGCAAAAATTAGAAAAGATTTGAATGTTGCTCATATTGATGTTGAACCTAGTGAAGTTGTGGGTTTGGCAATTATGAGTTTTATTTTAGTATTTTTTTTAGGTTCAGCAGCAACTATAGGGGTTTGGTTTTTTCAAGAAGGAGGTATTGATACTTTTCCAATATTTTTCATTTTTTTGATTTTTTTAGCTAGTGGTCTTTTAGCTTATTATCTTTATACAGCTCCTACAAGATTAGCTGTAAAATGGAGATTAAAAGCAAGTAGTCAGATGGTTCCTGCTGTTCTTTACACTGTTATTTATATGAAACATACAAGTAATCTTGAAAGAGCAATTAGTTTTGTTGCGCAACATGTTGAACCTCCTCTTTCTTTAGATTTTAAAAAAGTTATATGGGATGTTGAGACTGGAAGATTTTCTAATATTAAGGATAGCTTGAATAATTATCTTGATTTTTGGAAAGATTTTAATATGGAATTTGTTGAGAGTTTTCATTTAATTGAGAGTAGTTTATATGAACCTCATGATGCAAGAAGAATCAGGACCTTAGAAAGATCATTACAAGTTATCTTAGATGGAGTTTATGAAAAGATGTTAAAGTATACTCATTCAATTAAAGCTCCTTTAACTAATTTGTATATGTTAGGAATTGTTCTTCCTACTTTAGGTTTAGCTTTACTTCCTTTAGCTTCTACATTATTAGGGGGTGCAATTAAATTTCAACATGTTCTTGTTTTGTTTAATTTAATTGTTCCATTTTTTGTATTTTATTTAGTTTCTGAAATTATGTTAAGGAGGCCAGGAGGTTATGGTCAGACAGATTTGTTAGAGAAAAATCCAAATTATCCTCAGTATGCAAGTAAAAGGCCTTATTTTCTTGCAAGTCTTATTTGTATTCCACTTTTAATTATTGGATTTTTACCTTTAATTTTTGGTTATACTCCTATTCCTGGTTGGTTAGGTTTACCTAAAGATTTTGTTATTCCACAATCACCTTTAAGTTTTTTAGGAAAACAATTATTTGAATTTAGAGATGTAGGAGGAAGTTTAATAGGTCCTTTTAGTGGTTTTGCTTTAATGATGAGCTTACTTATTCCTCTTTCAATAGCTTTGTTTTTTATAATATCTTTTAAAATGAGAACAAAAGAACTTATTAAATCAAGAGATGATACAGAAAGTTTAGAAAAAGAGTTTAATAATAGTTTGTTTACATTAGGTAATAGATTAGGTGATGGAACTCCTGCTGAAATTGCATTTGCTAAAGTTGCTGATTCTACTAAAGGACAGAAGACTGCAGATTTTTTTAACATAGTTAATACTAATATTAGGTCAATGGGCATGAGCATTGAAAGTGCTATTTTTGATTCAAGAAGGGGTGCTTTAGTTTATTATCCTAGTAATTTAATTGCAACAAGTATGAGAATTTTAATTGAGAGTGTTAAGAAAGGATTAAAAGTTGCAGCTCAGAGTTTGATGAGTATTTCTGAATATGTTAAAAATATTCAGAAGATTAATGAAAGGCTAAATGATTTATTAGCAGAAGTTGTTAGTGATATGAAAAGCAACATGACTTTTTTAGCTCCTTTATTAGCAGGAATTGTTGTTGGTTTATCAGCAATGATTACTGGAATCTTAGGACAATTAAAACTTATGACTGATGTAGGAGGTGATGCTGTCTTGACAGGATTAGGTAATTTAGGAACTATAACTCAGTTGTTTGATGTTAATCAGATGATTCCTCCTTATTTTATGCAGATTTCAATTGGAATTTATATTATTGAGATTATATTTATTTTAACAACAGCATTAGTTACAGTTGATGTTGGAGAGGATAGATTAAGAAGAACCCATGATATTGGAAAGAACTTATCAAGAGGAGGTTTATTATATTTAGTAATGGCATTTATGGCAATTGGTGCTTTATCTATGTTGTCAAGTATTGCATTAAGAAGTATGGTAGGTTAGAAAGAAATTTAAATGAAGGTTTATTAATAAGAGAATGGAAAAAAGAGGAAAGATGATAAAGGGAAAAAAGGGGTTTGAAATGACCATTGGAACAATTGTAATTTTAATATTAGCAGTAGTTTTATTATTATTTTTAATTTTGTTTTTTACAGGAAGTGCAGAT
>Ga0180007_10004970_pt1 | contig 13821 bp, 12 predicted proteins | sample MM_PC_MetaG_FD_121122 | JGI IMG/M metagenome (GOLD analysis project Ga0180007, IMG submission 121122) | Groundwater microbial communities from the Aspo Hard Rock Laboratory (HRL) deep subsurface site, Sweden - MM_PC_MetaG | ecosystem: Environmental > Aquatic > Deep subsurface > Groundwater... | reverse complement strand
TCCCATTTTTTTAATATAAAATAATGCGCTTTTCATTTTATTTAAATAAAACCTTTGCACCCGTATTTATTAAAATAGCCATGACCATTAATATAAAAGAATGTTTAAGGCCGCTTTTAACTTTGCCTTCAGATAATTTTCCGACAATAAGCCCAGTAAAAAACCCTTGCACAATCAATAACCATAAAAATGATTGAGATAATTCTGCTGCACTAATATTACCGCCACCTCCAATTAATCCTCCAAATCCCCCCATATCCTCCACCGGAGCATTACTATAAGATTCACTAAACCCCGTCGCAATTGGAAGAATTTTAAACTCCATTACAATCATGATTATAATAAAAATCAAAAATATGATATACCCCTGAACAATCAAGGAATACATTGCCGATCTTCTTTCTTTTTTAAGCTTCTGAATTTGTGAAACCGAAGTAACAACCGCCTCTAAAATAGACTCAATTTCGCCCCCAGCTTTTTCAGATTCACTTATAATATTTATTGCCCGAGATATAGTATTATTTCCAAGGTCCCTTGAAAAGGTTTCAAATGCAGTTTTAATTGGAATTCCAATTAAAATTTGATTAGCAAGTTTGTTAATATGAGGATTTAACGGACCATAATCTTTTGTTCTTATATTTAAAATAGCCTTACTTACTGGAGTTCCAGCCTTAACATTTTCAACCAAATTTCTAGCAAATTCTAAAAACATTGCTTCTTTTTCTAAAGCCCTGTTTGATTCAAAAACAAGATATAAGAAAAACGGAAAACCTCCAATAACAAAAGCCAATCCTAAAACAAAATAAAACATAGAACTATTGTCTTTAAAAAGAAAAAGAAAATCAAGAGCAACAATTATAAGCGCAACAACTAAGCCCATAATCTCCGCTTTATTTATTCTAAATCCAAATATTTTTTTTGGTCTCATTTTACATTGCAGGTTGCTTTATCCTTAAAAAAAGAAGGAAAAAGATATTTAATAATACAATAATAAGAATCATTAGCAATCCCATGGTCGTTGTGGTTAAACTAAACATATCCCCTAACATTCCAGTACTTCCGATAATTACAAAAATCATCATCAAAATCATCGGAGCCGCAATAGCAATACTAATATAAATATCCATAAAAGTTTCTGAAATTTTATTATACCTCTCTCGCTCTAACCTATAATCAAACAACATCCCCTCAGCATGTTTTGATAAAAAATCATGCAAACCCCCTCCAGAAGTGATTGTGATAGACAAACCATTCAATAATTCCCTGAGTTTCAAAGAAGGAGACGAAAGAGAAATTCTTCTTAAAGCACTAACAGTATCCTCCCCGTGAAAATTAATTAAGTTCATTAATTTCTTAAATTCAATATTGGTATACCTATACTCTTTTGCCTTTAATAGTATCTTAAAAATACTAACTGGTTGAATACCTGACGAAGCTACAGCAGACATATGTATCGTGACAAAAGGAAGCTCTTGATTAATTTTAGCTCCTAAACTTTTTGCTTCACCTGAAGGATAAAAATAAACCAAAAATCCAACAATAATAGGAGATAAAAAAATTATCCAAACAAATTTAATCCTAGAAATAACAGAACCCTCAACCATTGTTATAATTGAAAGAGAAGAAAAATTAACATTAAAAAATAATAAAAACAAAAAAACAAAAATACTAAAGAAAAAAGTTAAAAGAACTGTAAAAAAAATAATTGATACATAAGTTCCTACAACAAATCGCGAGTTTATTTTTCTTAAATCTCTGTTTAAATTAGCAAAATAACCTTTAGCAATAAGGTTGTTTGAGAAGTTTTTAAAAAAATAATTTGACATCTTGGCATAACCACTTGGTCTTCCAATACCCTTCATAGTGTCCTCTGCAAAATATCTTTTTTTAAGTTCTTGAATAGAAAGTCTACTTCTACTAAGATTATCTATAAATGCTTCCTTGTCATCTTCACTAATAACAAGAGATACTGGAGCTTTTTTATCAGAAATATTATAACTTATTTTTGTAAATCTATTTTCTGTTTCAGAAGAAGATTGAGATCCAGAAAGTCCTGGAAAAAATCCAACCCGTTCAACTAGGGCAGGAATATTTTGATTAAGTATTTTTAATTGGTTTGTAAGAGAAACAATAACATTCTTTAGTAAGTCTGCATCACTATTATTAATTGAAACATTACCTTCTAAATCCTGATTAATTATAGATTCGTATTGAATTGAAAAAGCATGAAGCTCTCTAACTATCTCTTTAATTTGCCTTAAATTTTCTTCTAGTTCTGCACTCATTTTATCATTGAATCAATTTTACTTTGAGTATCTAGAATTGACCTTTTTGCAGTCATAAAAGCCTCACTATTTTTTGAATTATACGCGCTTTCTAAATTTTTATAGGATATTTCCAGATTATCCACAAGCTGAGCCATTATTTGAAGTTCTTGTACGTCTAACATTTTTTCAAATTAAGATTCTTACCTCTAACATAATCTATTCTCCTCTTTGTAATAGAACTAAATAATTTAAGTTTATTAATGTTATGATTTCTAAGAAAAACTTACTGCGAACCTGGAACAACAGGATCATCAAGAATTCCAAAAGCAGATAAAACAGCAGCTGGGTTTTTATGATACTGATTTATTATCTTCTGATTTTGAGAAAAATCAAAAATTTTCTTCTTTTGCATTTCATATAAAAGTTTAGCCCTTCTATTTAGTTCCAAATTCAACTGAGAAACAGGCATACCATATCTTTTGGATATTTTTTCAAAAACTTTGCTATATCTCTTGAAATAAAAATTATTATCACTCGCATTCCATACAAAAGGTGTGTTTGTTAAAGCAATTCCCTTAGGGTCCACATTAACAATTTCAGTAATATCTCTTAATTTTCTTATCTCTTGTCTATCAATAACCGCATGAGTCATAATAGCAACAGCATCCAATATATTAATTAAAGTAGGAGAAAGTTCAATTGGAGGAGTTTCTAATCTTTTAACTAATGTATCAACAGAATCTGCATGCATTGTTCCAATTGAAGAATGACCCGATGCCATTCCCTGAAACAAAACAAAAGCTTCTTTACCTCTAACCTCTCCAACAATAACATAATCTGGATTTTGTCTAAATGAGTTTTTTAACAAACTAAACAAATCAACCTCTCCTATTTTCTGAGACCCAAAAGACATCCTAGCAACACTCGGTAACCAATTCTCTCTTGCAAGATTGAGTTCTCTTGTATCTTCAATTGAAACAACTCTTGCTTCAGGTGGAATAAAAAAAGAGATAGCATTTAATAAAGTAGTTTTTCCAGAGGCCGTTCCTCCAGATATCAATATATTTGCTTTGTGCTCAACCAAAATCCAAAAATATGCCAACATCTCCGGACTTAAAGTTCCCATACTCAACAATTGAGTTGGTGTCCACGGTATTTTTGTAAATTTTCTAATTGTAAAAGTTGGACCCCTACTTGTAATATCTATAGTATAAGTAGCATTAACCCTTGAACCATCAGGCAAACTACCATCTAACAAAGGATTAGCATAGCTTACATATTTACCACACCTTTGAGCCAACTTTTCAACAAAACTCGACAACACCTCAACAGAATTAAAAATAACATTTGTTCTCATACTTCTATAAACCCTATGAACAATATAAAGAGGAGTATTAATCCCATTACATTCTACATCTTCAATAAAATAATCTTTCATTATAGGCTCAATCTGGTTCAAACCTACAAAATCCCTAAATAAATAATAAAAAAGCTTCCTATATGTCTCCTCTGTTATAACCAAATCCAACTCATCAATTAAAAGCCTCGATGTCTTATCAATATATTCTATTCTAGATTCAGTTGTACTATCAACCAAAACATTAACATTGATAAGTTCATTAATACTACCTTCTAATGTTTCAAGCATAGCCTTTTCTTCATTGTCTAACAAAGGCTCTTCCAGCTCATATAACAATTCCCCTTCATTTCGATTCCAGTAAATATGAACACTAACATACGGAGAAATAAGAGTATATCTAACATCAATCTTTGTTTTATCCTCTATTTTAGGTAATGGAGGCAAAGAAGGGTTCAAGTTTATAGTTATAGGAATCATACTATTATCACCTTTTGATTATATTAAATTAAGAGAGTATTTAAAATTATCTCAGGCAACTCTGAGGTCAATATGTATTTTATCAGTAGGGCCTTGATCACCAACATTTTCTATTTGGATGTTATGGGGCGTAGCTCCCGGATGCAATGTGAGATTATTTTCACCATTACTAAATGTAAGATTAATATTGGCATAATTTAATTCTATAAATACATTAAATCTTTTTCCTATTGTCTGGGTTTCAACAAATAAATCTCCAACAGGAATTCTAGATCCTACCTCACTATATTTCAATCTAGTGTTCTCAAAAACAAAAACAATCCTATCGCTTAGTGGGTCAAAGTTTAATTTACCCTTTGAAATTTTAAAAGGAACAACTTTAATTGTTCCAGCAGTATCACTTGCATCAGTTATTTGAGAGTCTAAATTTCCCAGGGCAGTAATAGTTTGTTGAATTGTTCCCCTATCTTTCATTTTGTCAATTTGAGGAGTTGCAAGAGAAAGTAAAATCGCAATAACACTTAAACCGATTAATGTATAAATTGCAGTTTCAATCCATACCTGACCCAATTTACTTAAACAAAATTTTCTAGTTATCATATTGTACATAATGGAATAGGAGCTAATTCACCTGAAGAAGGACAAGTCTTTCCACCCTTTAATTTAGGGTAAACACGGATAGATTCAGGAATATTCGTAAAAATAGTAGAGCTAAAAACATAGGTTCTCTCTTCATTAGATCCCGGAAGTTCAAGTGCATCAGAATCTGTTTTGTCATACATCCAAATATTGTCTGCATTCGCATTTCCAGCCTCAATATTAATAGTCTTACTAGAAGCCCCTCCAAATTCAAGAACAATACTTTGCAAACTTTTATTTACATCTCCAATATGAATCTGAACTCTATATTCATCAACTGAATCATCAAAACAACTATATCGTGGACTATTTGTCAAACTTATTTTATCCACAAAATCAAGACACTCTGAACCCGAAAGTTTATCTTTAACAAACGGAACAACCATGCTTATAACAATAAATGCAATAGAGATAACTATTAATATCAAAAGAACAGACCCAATAATTTGGCTTTGTGATTTTTTCCATATCATTTTAAATCTCCAATGCAGTATTTTCAGGGCAGGTAAATGTTTGTCTACCTGAATTTGTTTCACCTAACAATACTGGAATCACCTTAATACTTTCATAGTTTGAATACTGGAGATAACCATCCCCATCAGTCTCAATTGCATCTATATCTTCAATAGCATTGATTAGCATTCCAGGATTTACCGCTCCCCCATCACTTTGTCCATATTCAATAACTTCTGAACTCCCAGACCCTGTCTTAACAAGCTTTAAATTAAAACCATTAATTGGAACATTCCCATTGTTTTCAAAACCAAAGGTATTATCTTGATTTACAATTGCAGTTAAAGAAATCAACCCACAATACTCATTAACCCTTTTTTTATTACCATTAATTTCCTTTGTAATAGCCTCTTTAATAAAACCACGCGTCCATAACAATATTATAATTGCCAATATAATTACAATCATAATCAACAAAACTGTAGATACCATTGGACTCACCGCTTTTTTCTTTTTCATATTCTTTATTTAATTATTTTTACTATATAAATATATTGTTAAGGAGTGGCAGGAGGCGAAAGAGATTTAACTTTGCAATTATCAATATCCTGCCTTAATACAACACTCTCACAAACAATATTCCCATTAGTCTCAGAATCAACAATAAACGGCTGCATTTTAATTTTTCTTATATATTCAAAATTAATATCCGGGGCATTTGTATTAAAATCAACAACTTCAGTCTCACCAGGCAACAAAGGAACCTTAAAAAGAATTTTACCCCCCCCAATCATTCTACTAATATCAAAAATAACTAATTGATCTCCAGGAGCCCTTTGGCTATCACTTCCAACAAACAAAGAAAAACCATGAACAGTAAACCTTCCATTATTTTTTATTGTTAAACTAAACTTATGATTTACATCATCACAAGAATAATCATAAATAGATATATAAGTACCCTCTTCACAATCTGGTTCAGGACGAGGATCTATAAACAACTGTAACCAAGCAAAAACAGTGATAGATATAGCAATTGCAATTGAAATCAAAATTACATAAGACAACATTAAACTTACTGCTTTTTTATTTTTAATTATCATTTTAATTGGGTATAAAAGGTGCGCCTCCTCCAGGCCTATTAACTCCAAGAGTTCCAGGACTTTCACTCATATGAACAAATACCTCATCTCCTCTTGTTTTTGCAATAACAAAATAAAACATCTGATTATCTTTTATTTCAAGGGGATATTTTTTTACACTACCTCCAATATCCATTTCAACCTCTACATAATTTTTTCTAGAATCAACCACTAAAACATGAGTTTGAGAATAGATATCTGACATCTGCCAAACCCAACTTGTACCTCCCACACTAACAGTTCCAGTATTGGAAGAATTATAACTAAGAACATTTATATCTGTACGATTCCCATAAACAAAAGCTATATTTGCATCATCAGTTTTTTTTAAAAAATATTCTGCCATATCCCTCCCAGCAAAATCTTCTACAAGATCATCTATATTTTGACCATTATAAATTCCATAATCGATTATCTTAACACTTTCTCTACTTAAATCAGAACTTATGTCTTTAATTGTACGTGGTTCTTGGTTTACAACAGCATAAGTTGAAACCCCAACCATGCTCCCTAAAATCATTATAAGCAATAATGCAGCTACAATATAAAATTGACCTCTTTTGTTCATTTTTATCACACTTATTAATATAACTAAAACAAGAATATCACATATTTAAATTATTGGGTACCCCTGCATAATTTAAATATATTCAAGGAAACAGAAGCCCAGCACATAATGATATAATAAACGCAGACTCAGAGGTTTGCTCAAAACATTTCAAAAAGCTACCTCAATACTTCCTCAGTTCTGCTACCCTCCAAGCATCTTAACTTATGTTTAGGGCTGCTCCGATCAAGGTCTGACCCAATTCGCAGAAGCAAAATCAAGAAGGACAAAACCTCAACGTTGGCATTGAGACTTAATGGAACGATTATCACGCCCCCCCTTACAGCTTGCCTAAAGCTCACTAGCAAATGGCGAAGAGCTAACCCGCCAGCCTAGTCTGCAATTTAGAGAATAATAGATGGTATTTAAGCCTTTTGTTCAACAACAGAATCACACAAATCATCAAGAGCCTTTTGAGGATCATCCACCCGTCCAGAGTTTAACCTCTCCCAAAATTCACTCAAACGATGTTCTTCTGTCTTTAATCCACCGTCCCTACTAAATCCTGTCAACAGATTCATTTCATCATCACTAACCCCAAATCTTTCTGCTGCTATCTCTACTCCCCTTCTTCCAGCAATCCCCTTAAAATTTCTATATTGTTCACCATAGGCTCCCTCAAAAACAGAATAATGAGATCCCATTTGCATTATACCAATATACCATGTTTCATCCCTAGTTTCAGTTGACATATTAAAAATACTAATCTAAACTTTAAAAACAAATCTGTGATAAAGAATATAACTGCGAGAGGGAGGAATTATAATTAAAGTTAGAATCACTAATATTTTTAGGGTAAATAATCTACCTCCCGAAGATAGTTTGTTTTTATATTAAGACTATAAAATAAATAATCAAGTAATAATTCTCACCATTTAATTTTAATAATAGAAAATTATTTAACTTCCTTACCTTCAAAATAATCCTTTAAACCAATTAATTAATTTGTTAAACCAAGTTAATTTTTTTATAGAAGGAAGTTCCATTTCCACTACATCTTCATCACTTTCTACTATTTCTTCCAAAATCTCCTCATGAATAGATAAGATTGTTAAATTAGCTATTTTATTCTTAACCCCATTCAATTTTATTAGTAAATCATAATAGTTATCTCCTGAAAGTTCAAATTTTTTCTCTTCAGCGAGGCTTAAAACAGCTTCCTGAGGCTCTGAAGACAAGGTAAGAAAGACTGCATCTTCAGTAATATCATTAATTAACATAGTGTGTCGCTCACCTTCAACTTCAAAATTCATCTTCCAATTTTTATGCATTAGTCTGTTATGCCCTTTCACTAAATTTTCTGAGGATATGCCATAATTAGGATAACCTCCTCCCACAGATTCCACAGTATAACTTATGCTTGAAGAATCAGAATTTCCAGTATAATCTGTAACCGAGCAAGTGGTTGTAAATGTTCCAGTATTAGCAGTTGGAGGATTGGCAGTATAACTAACAGTAGGATTTGAATCAAGATTATCTGTAGCAGAACAAGAACAACTTAAAGTTTCTCCAGCAGTTAATGATGTTTTAGAACAAGAAAATGAAATAGTAGGATTTGTAGTATCAAGGGTAATTGTTCTTGTAAGGGTTGTATTTAAATTCCCACTAGTATCATTCACAGTTACATTGTAAGTATAAATCTCATCATCCAAACTAGTCCAATTAATAGTCCTTGTTGAATCAGTAAATGAATTTGAATTAACTTGTCCTGTTGAATTATATAACAAAAAGGTAATTGTATCTTCATTTGCTTCTGTTACAGAAACACTAACATAGATATTAGACTGAGATAAATTAGAATTATCTGCAGAAGTTCCAGTTCCAAAAGATATTTGTGGATTGATTGTATCTTTAAAAAAGGTTATACTTGTTGAATTTTCATTCCCAGAAGAATCATTGGTATATACTGTCCAAGTATTAGAACCTTCAGCACTAATTACATCTGTAAAATCAGCTGTGCAACTTACAGAAGTTGAATTAGTTACCCCTGAATCTCTTGAATACCAACAATTAATACCATTGCTAGTATAGTTTAACTCACTCACATTAACATTATAATTTATATTTATTGGATAATCTATATCAATTGTAGGAGCAACAGTATCTTTAGTGAAAGTAATAGAAGTAGAATTTTCATTTCCTGCAGTATCATTAAGATAAACTGTCCAAGTATTACTTCCTTCTATCGAGCTTAACCCACTAAAATTAGTTCCGCAAGTTACAGTAGATGAATTAATTAATCCTCCATCAACAGAATACCAAACTCCATTACAATTAGATTCAGAATAAGTATAATTTATAGAATTAACATCAGTAGTATAAGTTGTATTTGCAGGATAAGTTATACTAATCTCAGGAAAAGTTGTATCAACTGTGAAAGTTACACTGTTAGATACATCCCATAATCCTGTATCTGTTGAATTAACATAAACTGTCCAAGTATTGCTTCCCTCATTAGCAGCTAATCCTGTAACATTATCTCCACAAGTAATTGTAACATTATTAACTCCTTCATCTAAACTGTAACTACATTCTTGAGCAGTACTAATTGTATAATTTAATTCAGTTACAACGGAATTATAAATTACATTTTGAGGATAAACAATTAATAATGTAGCAGGGTCAACAATATAATCAAATTCTATTCCAGAACTAGAAATAATTTTTAAATCAAAGTCTGTTGCAGAACCAGTTAACCCATTCAAGTAGGTTTTATACTCGCCCGCTTCTTGAATCCCAGTTATTTCTGCAATCTTCTCATTAGAGTCTTTTAAGTAAACTTCAATAGAAGAATCTGTATCTGAACGAGCATAAACAGTTATATCTCTTTCACTTGTTAATTCACTTTCAAAACCAACTCGGACATAATGGTTATTTGGAATTAATTCACTCCAAATATTATCTAAACCTTTAACCTCTCCATAAATGTCAGATAAAAAAATTCTATTTTCATCCAAATGGTCTGCTTTTGTTATTTCAATTACTAATTCATAAGTTTCATTAGACAATTGAGGAACAACCCACTCTATATAATCTATTAATCCGTTCCCATTTAAATCATATTTTTCAATAATTACCTCTTTCTTATTATTCTTATTTAAATGATATAATTTAACCTCTTCTTCTTTAGCTTCAATATTAAGATAATTAAAAGCTACAACATCTGTATAATGGGCATCATCAATGCCTTGTATTGTTATTTTTTTCTTATTACCAAAAACTTCTTCATGCATTTCAGGTTCAGGAGTAAAATATTCTAATTCAAAATAGATATTCTCTTCAGATTTTAAATCAATATTAACATCTTCCAAAAATTCCTCACTTATCAAATCTTTATTTTCATCTAATCTATAAAGAGTAATATCTTGAGAATTTTCAGGCAATTTTAGTTTGAATTTTTCTTTTTTCTCGGATTTAAATTCTTTCTTCCATTTTACTCTTTCCCCAACCACCGCACCATATTGAATTGTTTGAACAGATAAATCTTCTTCAGTTACAAAAACATTAACTAAATTATCTAAACTCTCATTCCCATTTATTGCTATAAGAGAGAATAAAGCACTCCCTGTCCAATTTGTTTTAGGAATAATTGTTAATAAAGAATCTTCTAAAATTAAAGATAAATTTTCTGATTCTGAAATAGAATATTCTTTAGCATTAAAAAAATAATCTTCTAAGTTTAATCTAATTTTACTGTTCTTTAAAATACCAATATCATCTAAAGGTTTAATTAACTGTAGAGAAAGATTTTGTATTTCCTCTTCTTCTAAAGGTTTGCCTGCTAAAAAATCCCACCAAGGCTTACCCTTTAATTCAATAATCTCGCCAGTTTCACTATCTATAATTGCAACAAGATTATATTCAATCTTAAACAAACCTAAAAATTTAACAGTCTTATCTGCCTCAGCAGAATATACAACTTTTAAATCATCTCCTTTTCCAACCTCTTTTAATTCCAAAGTCATATCTTGACTTCTTAATTTTGATAAGGCTATTTTAGATGCAGTATTTGGCATAATCTTTATTTCTTTATTAATACCATTAGAAAGTTTTGCATTAATTTCCTCCCCATTTTCTTTTTCTAAATCTAAATCTGACACTGCCTCAACACCCCTAATCTTAATTTTTTGATATGTCTCTCCATCTTTTGTTTTTGTTTCAGTTCTTATTTGAACCTCTAATCTTTCTTGATTTTCATCCAGAAAAGTATAAATTTCTTCTGTTTTTTTTACTTGTTTAGATTTTTCCTTTGATCCTGTCTTTGAATCCACAGAATCTGTTTTTGAATCTTTCAAACCTCCTGTGCTAGACCCTCCCTCGCCTGTTTTTGAACTTTTAGAATCAGCATCAGAACTTTTTTTATCTTCTGTTTTTGAATCTTTTTTACTATTCCCTGAACTAGAACCACTTGTAGAAGAACTTGAATCTGAAGAAGGAGAGGAAGATTTTACCTTATCAGCATAAACTCCTGATGCAAAACCAATTAATAAGATTAGCCCTAAACATAATACTATCACACTCTTTTTCATAGATTAATACTGCAAAAGAGATATATAAATCTTTTCAAAAAAATCTTATTTACAACTTACAGAAAATAGTTCAACCGCCTTTGGAAAATAGTCAAAAAGTAAACTTTCAAACCTGAAATTTAGGATAAGTTATATGTCCTTAGGATAGACTAAACAATCAGATAATTTTTTCTCCTACAGATTATAATTCCTATCTCAAATCTCTATCCTTGCATAACTACTGAAGTTAGATGCGTTAGGATGCGAGAGGGAAGATTCGAACTCCCGAAGACACTAAGTCACAGGATCTTAAGTCCTGCCCATTTGACCACTCTGGAACCCTCGCATATTGGTTTCCCAATAAAAAATCAACTGATTCAACCTTTAAAAAACTTTAGAATTTCCATTTTCCAAAATATCTTCACAATAACTCACCCTAAATCCAAAGCACTCTCGTCTAAAGTTTATCACATACTAATAAATTAAGCGGAGCATCCAAACAAAGTTGGATGCGAAGCAAAAACCAAACAACATCAAGCACCCTTAATCTTAGCAGTATTAATCCAATCCTTAGTTTTCTGACAATCCGAACAAACAGGAATAAAATAAGCCGAGCCCTTTTCATTCTTTGATTTAATCAAAGTTCCAATCAACTTTCCAAACTCCTCAAAAATACTCTCCTCACATATCACACACTTTTTAGACATTTTTCAAAGGCTCCTTAAAGTTTTTGGAAACTTTAATATTGCTATACAATATTAAGGCCAGAAAATTCTTAAAGAATTTTCTGAGATTCAAAACATCAAAGGTTTTGATTTTTTATAATATAACTAAAAAAACAGATTATAAAAATCTTTTGGATGTTTTTAGATAACTATCCACCAAAAATATTTCTAAACCAATTTACAAATTTCTTAAACAAACCAGCCTTAACACACTCTCCATCAACACACACATTACTCTTACATTCAAAACTATTCTCACAAACCTCTCCAGATCCTCGTTGATCAACAAACATCCCTTCATCTGAACAAAAATCTTCAGATTTTCTATGTCCAAATTGATAACACTTTCCATTTCTAGGACAAGAATCTCTACAAACAATTTCGGGTTCAAAAATATTCTCATCATCAATATCTGCACATCTGCATCCTCCCCAAAAAGAGTCATAATAAGCATTAGGACAGTTTAACATAGAACAATCAGGAGCACTATCATCTAAGTAACAGTCATCTGAAACACTAAAAGAATTAACTCCACATTTACTTTGATCATCATAACAATGACCATCACAAAACTCTTCAGCTCTCATCTGCCATACTTCCCCTGGAAAACACATTTCACTAATATCATTCATACTCTCTCCATCATAACATTCCCAATACGAAGCAAAAAATCCAATTTTTTCTATTTCCTCATCATCGTCAATCTCTCCACCCTCGCAATTAAAATCAACATATTCATTTTCCCCATCCAGAATAGTATAATCATAACCTCCGCAACTACTTTTCCAAGTTATCTTTTCTCCTTCATAACCTAGAACATCAATAACACAAGTTTCTTTACCTCTACAGTACTTAACACCCTCATCTTCCTCGCTAAAAGAACCTGCTAAATAACATTCTTGCTCTTCTTTTGAACCATCAAAAACACACTTAACTTGTTCGCTCACCTCTTCTCCACTTCCAATTACGCAAGCGCCATCATCAGCACAACCCCTGGGACAATCAAAATAAATAGTCCTTATATAACCATTTTCATCACAATAATATTCAAGCATTTGACCTGTTTCAATATCACAATAATCTTTCCCACCAGTTCTGATCCTTAAATCCCTATCTGAATCATCCGCAGTTGAATAACTCCTAAATCCAAATGTGTGTGCTCTTTTATAGTAATTGCTCCCACCATCAAGGTCTAAACATAAATTAAGAATCGCTCCACCACTATAACCTTGATAACATCTATCAGTCTCTTGGTCCCAATAGTTGTTTGGATTATCTAAGCATTCATTCATTCCCCCAGAATCTCCTGCAACAATACACATCCCCTCTAAACATCCATTAGGACAAGGGGCAGAACACCCTCCACCACCTCCACTTTCAACACATTCACCACCTGTACATCTATATGAAGTTGTTCTTGTGCATTCCCTGCTATCGTTCGAACAATATCTTTCCGACGAAGAATCACACTGGGAATCCCTTGTGCAAGAAACATTAGAGATAGTAGTGTTCTCTTCAGTACAAGCACCGTCCCTACATCCATTAGGACATTGGTAATGATTATAATAATCAGTATAATCACAATTAGCTTCTTGCAAGGCATTACCTTCACAATAATCTAGATATACTACCCCATTAACTGT
>Ga0180007_10004969_pt1 | contig 13826 bp, 23 predicted proteins | sample MM_PC_MetaG_FD_121122 | JGI IMG/M metagenome (GOLD analysis project Ga0180007, IMG submission 121122) | Groundwater microbial communities from the Aspo Hard Rock Laboratory (HRL) deep subsurface site, Sweden - MM_PC_MetaG | ecosystem: Environmental > Aquatic > Deep subsurface > Groundwater... | reverse complement strand
TATCTAAACCGCCCCAAGGTGATGCCACTCCAATCCCCACTCTCCCATTAGCATTATCTACATACAGAGTTGTTCCAACTTGCAAAAGCTGTACTGGCCCCGTCGTGCCGATGCCGACGTTGCCGTTTTGTTGAATAACCATCCTTTCCGTAGCCCCTGTGCCATCTATATTTGTTGTTCCTGTGTGAAATCTGAATGCCCCATTTATCGCACCAGTAAATAAGTCAAAATCATTATCACTCATTCCAATACCAGCAACCCAAGTATTTGCAAGATTGTAGAAAGCCCACTTATTCACAGATGGAGCACCAGAATTGTCATAAACATTATCCATTATCAATCTTGGTGTTGGTGATGCTTGACCTGCACTTGAAGTAAAAGTCTCTGTCCCTACTGATAATAAATATGGAGGCCCCGTCGTGCCGATGCCGACGTTGCCCGTGCTTGACACAACCAAGCTCTGTCCGCTTGAGGTAGTGCCAATTCCTATACCATTAGCTGAAACCACGTCCAATGCGTAGATAGGCGCGGTAGTCCCTATGCCGACGTTAGTCCCGTTATCATACATAACCGAGTCTGTCAGGGTGTCGGAGTCTGACCATTTGGGGACGTAGCCAGCGGTGCCTGTGCCGTCGACATCAGCATCCTCCCTGTAATAATCGAGCTTGCCAGTCGTGGCGTTGTACTTCCAAGCGGCGTAGGTTGGTACAGCAAGGGACAATAGGATTAGTATAATTATGAGTTTTTTCATTTGTAGGTTAAATTGGCGCGATTTGACCATTGATTATCATATAAAGCATCCCCATCCGCAAACTCTATCGTAAAATCATCAGAGGCATCCGCAGTCGCATAGGTAATCCGCATAATCTTCCATATTGCATCAGAAGTTGCAGCATCAGGTTCAGCCCATCCAAAATATTCTATGCTATTAGTAGATATATCATTATCATATAAAAGTTTTTGCGGTGGATCAGAGATTATTCTAACATCTTGTTGTGCATATAGTGGGAATACAAATATAATAATAATTAATAATATACATATTATTTTCATTGTACACTCCTTATTATATCATCATATATACTTATTATTAATTTCAAATCTTTAATATCCTTTCCCTGCCTTTCATCTTGCATCATTTTATCGTTTAATTCATTGCGCTTTTTTATTATTTCTTGTCCTTTATTTATTATTTTATCACCTAATATTTTTTCCTCTTTATCCCATTTGCTACGCAATATCATATCCTCTAATTCATCTATTAATGAAGACTTTTGTGTATTAGTCATAAATAAATTCTTATTAAATTCTATCAATTTATTTAATATTATATAATATTCATCTTTCATATCGCTTTTTAATTTAAGAAAACATTCATCTATATATAACTTCATATCCTTGCGCACATCAGATATATCAAGTTGTATTTTTTTAAGTACATCAACAATTTTATTATTTAAATTAATTAATTTCTCATCAATCTCTGCATGCATATCTGTATTATCATCATAATATTTCTTTATTAATTTATCATTAAACATTTTATTTACCTTCCCTTATTGCCACACACCCAGTAAATAATTCATCTCTTTTAGCACCATATATAGTAATCGTATGTATTCCTATAATAGGTATCATTGGCCTATCACGCAAAAATCCCACTGGTTTAGTAGATGTTTCATATATAATATTATTAGCATCATCTACTACTTTAACATGAAATGATGTATCATTAGTAGTTGCTTTAATATATATATATTCTAATATACCACCAGATACTTTTAGTGTATTTATAGAAAATGTACCACTAACAGTATTTCCATTAATTGGTATTTTATATATTGGGATCATATTTTTATAATAGCATAACAAGTGCCATCATAATTGCCATTACTAGCAATCATAACTAGACTATTAGCTATTAATGGACTTTCTTTGGGAAAGATTACCCATTTGCCAGTAGGTTGATTATAGTTAGTCCCAGCATCAATAGTATTAGCAGTTATAGGTAATCTATATACAACATTACCACTCAAATCTTCTAACACTAATATATCTGTATTAGTATCAGTTTCAAAATAGATAGCAGTTATTGATACAGGATTAGAGAATATAGTAACATCACTAGTAAATGTATCAATATAGATAGGGTTAGTATTTACATTATTAGCCATTAATTACCTCCTCTGTAGTTATATACTTAAAATATTTTGCTTCACACACTTTCAAACATCCAACTTCAGTATCCCAAAAAACACATTGTTCCAATTTACAATTATTATGAGATTCTGGACAATGCCTACCTTCAAATATATCACGGATATTCATCTTCCCCTCCTCATTCTTTCTACATCAAAATCTTTTGGATCAGCACCTATCACTTGCATTGCTTTAGTAAATGCTTCAACATGTCCTTGTAATTTAAATTCAGTATTAAGCATTTTTCTAACATTAGTTTCATTTGGCTTCCAACATTCACTTTTAGTACATAATCCACCCTTAATTGTTTCTTTTAAATGCTTCGCCCTCCTATATAATTTATTTTTTATATTTGAATTTACTTCAGTACGCTTCCCATCTATAAGAATAGAAACATCAGGAATTGATTTCAATGAATTATGACCAAAATCTATCTTATCAAAATTTTCATCATAATTTATTTTACTAATTACTCTACTTCTAGATCCCTTATTCATATTCAGATGCACCACAAAATGGACACCCACAAGTAACTATAGGATTAGATACATTAGCAGTATTACCAGCAATAGTAGTTATATCTACATATATTATATTACCATATCCACTACCACGAGAATGTTTACTTTTATCAAAAATAAAACCACATTGTTTACATCTTATAAAATCTCCACAAACACCATATAATACCCTACCTGCAGTTTTTGTTGGGTGTACATTTCTAAATGATACTCCTGGTGCTTTAGTAATTATTTCTGCCATTATTTCCATTCAATTAATGTATATAGACAATCATCAAGCAATTCATTTACAACTTTCAATATTTCCATAACTTGTGCTATATCTATCTGCTTCTTACCCTTCTCCTTTTTACAAACTAATTTGGCAAATTGTGTTATCTTCATATAAACTCCTTATAAAGCAAGAGAGGTGAAATTAATCACCCCTCTCACTTATTTTTATACCTCCCCTAATTCTTTTGCTGTTGCCACTCGATATTCTGACTTTTTAGGAGGTACTTCTTTCTTTTTTACATTCTCTTTTTTCTTCTCTTTAGCCATTATTACCTCCTATTAAGCCTCTGATTGTGCAAGTACTATAGCCGCAGATGTAGTATCTTCATAATTATTATGACCAATACTAGATGCATCACCCCAAGGTTTAGTATAACCACCAGTGATCCAGTTCTCAACCACAGTCGCTCTTGTACCATTTACCCAGATACCATAATCATCATTCTGCGCATCACCTTTATCCACATAATTATGATAAACCTGACCATATGCTCCTTCTCTTACATAAATGCCATTATCACAATTTACCACCATATTATGTTGAATAATATTATGATTAGAACTAAGAGTTGCACCAGAAGAATTAACTATAATAGCTATACCAGAATCACAATAAGTAACATAATTATGTTCTATTACATTCTGATATGAACCATCTATAGCTATACCATAGCCAATTAAAGCAGATGAATGATCTTGGTCATAATCACCAACATTGCAATGGTGTATCCAGCAACGATGAGCTGAAGTAATATTTTCTCCACCTATATATATCGGAGAATAACTTTCACTAATAGCTCCACCAGAACCACCACCTATTCTTAATCCTGCTATCTCAACATCCGATGCCTTTATTTGACAAGTGTGTGAAACTGCACCAGTTGAAGCATTATTCCAGCGCGCCATACCCTGCATCGCAGGACCATAACTGCAACCAATAATATGAAGTTTACTCTTTGTAATAATAAGAGCTTCATCTAATCTTCCTCTTACAAAGATATAATCATCATGGCCATCAGTACACTTGTTATAAGCAGCATTAATAGTTAATAAAGGAGCATTCCTATCAGTACCACTATTACTATCACTACCGCTATCACCATCAACAAAATAAATATTTCCCCAGATCATCCTTCCACCAGCACTAACTGGTCCTAGTGGAATACCGCTTGCATAAACTGTACCACCAAAATGTACGCTCATTTTAAACTCCTTCCTCTATACCACCTCTCGGCAATAAATGGGAGGGAGAGCATACCCTCCCACCTATCAGTATAGAACTGTTTTACTATACAACGTGCTTATAGAACCATCTCCAGTCAGACCAACCCCATCCATATCTCTCATATGCACTATATTTACCAATATAAGTATCGAAGGACTTATCCTGGTTAAATTCTAATGCTATACGCGTATACCAGCTTAGAAACATTTTTGCGAGTGTTTGGTCAAGCATCATCCAAGATGTAGTAGAATTAAGATAATCCCACACAGCAAGTTTGTACTTTCCATAAAGGAAATTAGCATTATTATCAGCAGAATCAACCTTACCTTTTGTATTAATAATTACCCACGCAGTTTCCTCTAAGGCTCTAGGAACAACTATAGTATCTAAATTAACAGATATTATATTATCCCTATCATCTTTCCATCCAGCGGCTGCAATACGTGTAGCTTCAACAGCACTGGGTGATAAAGCAGTAGTACCCCTATTAGATTGCGTAGTTGATACAGCAGTAGATGTATGCGCAGTAGAAGCCAATGCTAAACCTTCAGTGTTATTAAGGATAGTAACCCCACCAACAGATATAGAGCCACTACCACTTTCAGCATCATTAAATATAGAAGCTCTATATTTTTCTTTTGCTCTCTTCATGGCAATAGCTAGACCAGCTGGTTTCCTATTAATAACACCGTACATATCATCATCATACAGTTTTCTCTCAATCTTAAAACCATGTACAAGTTCGGCAAACTCATACCTTACATCATGTCCCTGATAAACATCATCATATGGGACTGTACCAGTAAATGGCTGTGGATCACCGAAAGAACCAACACTAGAATCTTTTTCATATGGCTTAGTAGTAGTCATCATGTTAAAGAATGCTGGCCCCATTTCTGGCACTTGGTTATACTGATCTGTAAATATCTTACGTAATCCTGGTTCCAACAGATCAGGAAAATTTTCACTAACAGCAACGCCCATCTAAATCACCTCCCATTTACGATACATTAAACAAATGATCAGTACAAAGAATATCCGCATAAAACTTTGCATTAGTAAGGTTATTCAAGCCAGCGTGTGTTATCCTCCTAAGTGGTTGCATAGTATGCGAAAATGACTGCAAATAATTCTCCAAAATTATTATAGCAGTAGTACTACCAGCTTTTGCATCGACAGAACTTAAACCAACAGCGCCAGTATCAAGAGCAACAAGTTGGTGATGTTGCGGCAATATCTTTATTATAGTATCAGCTGAAGTGCCAGAAGCGGTCAATGCAGAATCCATTACACAGCTACCAGAAGCAGATGTAGTAATAAATCTTAATGAATTTTTAACACCCGTAGAAGTTAATGGAAAGAAAACCCAACCACCATCTAAATCATCTTCAAGAGAACTAACTGTCAAAGTAGTAGAAGAGGTAGATGTTATGGCCACATCATTACTAGTATCTTGCAAATATTCAGCACGATATACAGCAAATGGGTTTATAATAACTTTTCCATAATACACACCAGAAGTATCAGTAGCATATATTCTACTAGGTGCAGTTGATTCATAAGTTTTTTCAGTAAGAATACCAGCAACATCAATTGCTTCTGTAGCACTGTCAGAAACATATGCAGTAATTAACGAAATACCCTGATCAGCATTGCTATCTGGATCAGTTGTACCCAACATCAAAAGTTCACCATTATACAAACTAGTAGCATCATATACTGGTAAATCTCTTATAATGGGTTCTGCGCCTGTTAAATCATATGTCCATCTCATTTGTATCTCCTTTCTAGGGTTACCTAGACTTTTATTTATCGGGAATTACCCAATAAATAAGTTATTGTTTACCATACAACCTTTGCATCATCGCAGGATTATTTGTGATATCGTATAGAATAGTGCGTTTACACTTCATGCATCGATACCTAATCCTAAATTCATTTACTTTATTTATATATTTCCATTCTGATTTTTCTGTACTATTGGCATTACAAAATGGACAATTCAATGGGCCACGATATGCACCTGGATTAATATGCTTTGTAATCGGAATATGCGATATTAATACCATTATATACTACCTCCTTTTTTCTTAGGAGTCCAATCTACAGTAGATATAGCATTACCTTTGTCCGTTTTGTTACCAACGTACTTAATATAATCTTTATCACTTAGTCCCATTTTATTTGCTATTTTTTTCTCTTCAGCACTTAATTTCATTTCCTGATTTACTGGCGGATTAGCAACAGTTGATGTAGCAGTAAAACTATTAGTAGTAGCAGTAGTAGTATTAGCTTCATCTCTTCTACCTTTGTTATATTCAGTACCTAATAATTTCTCAGCCATTGCTTCTGCCAATTCTGGACCATTTTCCATGTAGATAAGATTTGGATTTTTTCTACCAATCTCAATATACGCTTTTACAAATGGATCATCCATATTAAATGAACCATCTTGATTAAGCGCATCTGAATGTCTTTCTAATACTCTCCTCTCAGATTTTTCAAAGGCAACATTCTTTTCTTTTTCCTGCTCCTTTTTCTGAATAATCTTCTCTACTTCCTGTTCAGTTAATCCAGTTTTTTCTTCTACTTCAGTTGTTTCATCAGTCTGCACATCTTGGCGCTGTATTATTTTCACAGCATCGCGTTCATTCTCTGCCTTAATTCTAGCAGCTCTTTCAGATTGCAGACGTGCATACATACGATCAATACGTTCTTGCACAGACACTGGATGTGTAACTTGCTGTGTACTTGTGCCAGTATCAGTCATAGTCTGTTGTGTAGAAGTTTGCTCAGTATTTTCAGATGATGCCTGAGCAACATCAGCAGCACCTTGCCCAGTTTGCTGGGTGGTTTCAGTATTTTCAGTACCCATTTTCCCCTCCTACTCTGGATTGTTTTTTATGATGCCCAGAGCAGCATCAACAGCGAGCTGGCTATCAGACAATTCCTTACCAAGATGCTCGGTTATCTTAATAAGTTCATCAACACCATCTATTTTACCCTGTATATAGGAAACACTATCCCATTTGCGTGCACGTATCATAGCTGTCCTAGATTCATCTAATCTTTTGACATATTGTGTATATCTTTGTTTTAATAATTCCCAAACAACACTATTTAAAAATGCAATAACCTGATCAATAAATCTACTATTATACATTACTAACTCCTGCCATAGGTTGTGCCATATTAAGTCCAGGACCAACTGGCCCACCAGCCATCGTCTTTGGAGCACCCATCGGCTTTTTTCCTATATATTTTTCTACATCTAATTTACCAAGACTAATAATAAATTCTCTAGCTATTTCATATCCTCTCGGATCTTGCGCTAATGCAAGAAATGTAGGAGCCATCTGCAACATCACTTGATTAGTTTGTCTTTCCATTGCAAGATTACCAGCAGTAGAATCTAGTGCCATATAACAATCATATCCACCATCAATTTCTTCTGGCGTAAGACCATCTGGAAATAATAATTTACCAGCATCATCACCAACTATTCTATCAGCAAGTCCACTTGGCATAAAACATTGATATGCCTGTAGTATTTTAGTTAGCATTTTAGATATAATTCTTTGACAGCGTAAACCCAATAATGTGTATGCCTGCTCTCCCTGCTGAATGATTGCCATAGTACCAGTAGCAGTTGCTCTAGATTTTACTATATCACTTTCTCTTCCCATCTGATATGCAGATGTAGTAGTTAATTTTTCTATATATTCTATAATTATTCTTTCCTCTTGAAATGAATTAACAAAATTACCCTGAAATTGTACTATCTTAACATCATTAATGTCATCAACAGGAATCATAGCTCCTGGACTTATTTGTACTTTTTGTGGTCTGAATGAACTAGCAGAACGATATACACCCCAAGGAGCAATAGAAATAGACCCAGCATCTATCCTTTGATTATGTATAGCATCTAATTCATGCGCAAGACCACGTATTGCTTCTATAAGACTTATACCATATGGTCTATTAGTACGTCTAATAAATTGACCGATTACCCAAGGTCTACGACCAATGGGTGATACAGCAGTTAATGGCTTTCCAGACATATATATATCATTATTATAATCTATCATAAACACCGATTCAACCATTTTACCATCAATATACCATTTCAAATAACATTCTATTAATCTGATAGGATATGATACTTTAAATGAATATGATTCCTGCGTACCTTCTATATCTGCTTTTGTTTTATCTATACCTTCACCCTTACCAGATAATTCATCTATTTTACCTTCTAATTTATCTAAATCTGCCTCTGTAATATTTAATTTTCCATCATTGCGCAATGCTTTTATTTCTGGTAAACGCAACCATATATTTTGTGCTATAAATTCAGATTCATCAACTCCTTTCCATAAATATGGTAAAAATACATCATCTATAGGTACATTATCAATCACTGCTTTTTTATGTGAAATTTCTTTATATTTACCAGGATTATCTTTATCCCTAACATATCTATATTCAGTATCAAATCTCACTTTCAAAGCTACTGTACCATTAATAATTAAATCATTTACTATATCATCAACAAGATCAGCTAATTTTAATTCTCTACGAATAATCCAATTCATAAATTTTCTTACATTTTCAACATTCATAATATCATCATTACTAACTGGCTGCCAATATATAAGATTTTCATTCCATACAGATGGCATCAATTTTGAGTGCATTAATCTAGCATGTGTGGGCGCGGCCATTACAGATATATTAGAACAATTGTCCCAAGGATCAGATTTGGGTTCTCTAACGCCATCATTCAATTTTAAACATTCAATTCTAATATCCTTCCAACCAGATCGTGCCGCTTCACAATCATCTATTAATTTCTTTACATGTGCAACTACTTCCTTTTTCTGTTCATCAGTTAATTTATATTGTACTGTTTCATTTTCCCTTGTATCTTCTACTCTAACCTCTTCTGCAGTTTCCTGTTCTTGCGGTACAGGTACAGGTTCATTAACTTGCGCATCAACATTACCAACTCCCATCCCCATTCCTGTCATTGGGCCAGCACCTATTGGACCTGTCATATCTAAATTTGGCATATTACTCCTTTATTAATTTATTTTCTAAACCAATCGGCAATTTTTTATTTTTACTTAATATTTTATATTCTCTAAGAGTAACAAAAAAGGTATGATTACCAATCTTTGCCAATGGTATAATACCACCTTCTTCTTTAGCATATTTTGGCATACCATATTCCTCTAGATTCTCAAAATGAAGTGCACCACCAGTTATATCATCTCCAGGATTCTTGATTATTTCTCCAGCACTATTTACAAGATTTTTAGGTTGTTTAGAAACAAAATCAACTAAATCTTTCCTTTTAGCAGCAGCATATTTAGTATTAATTATGTGTTCCAGATTCTTATTAAAGAATGTAGATTGATTACGCATTACATGAAAAACTGCTTTCATACCTTCTTTTCCTTCACCAACTGCCTCACCAACTAAAACATTTCTAATATACATATCATCAGCATATTTTGCTTCCTCTAATAATGTAGGATTATCTTTTGATGAATTTGGATTTACCCTTTTAGAATCATTTATCACTGCACTTAATAATGTATTAGCCATGATGTTTAAAATATTCTATTTGTCTTAGACGTTTTACAGCTGCTTTCTTAGACTTATACGTTCTACTAAGTTTTTTTCCTTTATGCGAATATATCGTAAAACTACCACCAGTTTTTCTTATCATCTCTTTACCTCAATATTTATGTCCACAAGTACAATGTGTTTCACTATACCACCAAAACCAAATAAAACCACCAAGAAGAAAAATACAAATTATTAATATCATTAATACCCTGTCATTTTGTTTATTGTTTTACGTTCTGGTCTATATACTCTAGGTGGATTATATTGTGGATTAGATACAACCATATAACCTAAACAATCCATAGCATGATCTCTTTTCTTTCTTGGTTTTTCCTTCGGATCTTTATAATCTTTTCCTATTTTATAATCATCCCACGCATAATGCCTAATCTCCCACAATGTATTTATTAAATCCTTAAAAAATAAAAGTGAATTAGTCTTTAATCTTTCCCTTATTCTTAATATACGATTAGCTATATCTTTATCAGGTAATAATGTTCTTATCCCATATTTTTCAAATTCCTGCCTAATAGTAGTACCTATAATTGGATCTGGAGTCTGCGCAGAATTATCAATCAAACGATATGATATATATTCACCCTTTTCATGCGCGCGCATTAACTCTGCAGTTTCATTTATTAATAGAGGATCAGATGGATATATTTCATCATATATTATATATACATCTCCATATTGTATTTCTGGTAATTTTATATTATGCTTCGTAGCTTCCTGTACCAAAAATTGTAATGGCACTACAGTCATATATAATATTATAGTAGGTAATCTAGGATGGGGATCAATTGCACATATTTTAGGCCAATGCTCTGGAATAGTAAATCTATCTATATTATGTATATCTTGATTATATTCTTTATATATAAGACCAGACATCTGCACAAACTTACCACCTATCCTTGCCTCTATTTCTTCATCTGATAAACCTCTTTTTATCTGTTCTACTTCTTCTTCATCTATATATGGATTTTTTAATGTATCAAATATCCATACAGCAATATTAGGATCTATATTTGCCTGCTCATATATTTGTGAATATATCCATGACATTCCTTTTAATGGTGTTAGAGTAAACCATATATCTCCCTTAGTATCTATTATGCGCATTCTACATGCCTTAAATATATTCTCTGGCGGCTCTTCATCAAACCAAATCCAGTGCCTACTGGCAGATTCAAATTTTTCTACATCCTGATCATATGACATAAATTCTATCGTAGATTCATTTTTTAATGTCATAGTGCGTGATTCTACAGAATAATGTGCTATCATATTTTTTGGCATCCATTTTTTTATTTCTGGTAATATTACTTTTTCTATCCCATTAGTAAAATCAGTACAGCATACCCTTCCAAAATTTGGGGTTGGTATATTTTTATAAGGATGTGTACCAGTAGCATACCATACACTTTCACATGCACCAGGTACTGTTTTTCCAGATCTATTTCCTCCAAAACAAGCTCTTATACGCTTTGTAGATTTATGAAAACCTTCTTGATCATTATATCCATCTTCAATCCTTTGTGGTCTATAATAGGATATTCCATTTTCTTTCATCCTTCTTTTTTTCTCTTCAATAGCAGATGCAAGTATTATTTTAGCTTGTTCTATATCAATTTCTGTCTGTGATAACATTTTTCCCACCTAAATTAAAATAATTTATTCCCTGTTTGATAAATTGATCCAACTGTTCATTATTCATTTCCTGAAATGCGCCAGGAGTACCTACTTCGTGTTTATCTACAAATTTTCCCTTTGCTTGCCATATTAATCTTACTGTATTGATTACATTTGAATCTACTGATGTGATATTTGTGGTGGGCGATCCTGTGGATGTTCTGCCTTTTGTTTGTTTCCTATTTATTATATTTAATAGTCTATATGATAATTTTTCGTCTGTCAGACCTACTCTATCTAATAGTGCTTCGAATGTTATTGCAATTTGTGGTCTATCTAATAATTTTTGTGCTTTTGTGCTATTTATATCTAATTTTCCTGTTATTATTTTTTTTAATTCTTTTCTTTCGTTAGGTGTTAATTCTTTTTTCATTTATACATCTCCTTTACTTAAAAGTACATATTTACGAAATTATAATAAATTTATCTTAGTAAAATAATTGTATATATATAATAGGGCGCGGAAAGTAATTTTTTAATTTGTGCAAAGTATAGGGGTATCTTGGGGGGGTGTACCCTATATGCAAGGTGCACCATCTTTTGTACTATACAGTTGGTAGTATACGCACATCTACCTTAACCACTACCTGTTGTATTCTGTGTCCAGAAATACCATCCGTCGTAGTGTGTACACCCTACACCATACAGGTGGCTGTACTTGCAAATGACCGTTTCGTGTGGTATACTGGTAGTGGGCACAAGAGCGCGGCACAAAACATCGTTTGTACAAAATAAAAATATGCACAAAACAAAAGAGTGCACAAAATAAAAGAGTGCACAAAAGGATTACCACACAAAACTTAAAAGAAAATGATTAGGAGGTCCAAAAATAGAAACAAAAAAACTAAAAACAAAGAGAGGAGGTGATTAAAATGGCAGTACAAACCTCAATAGCAGTAAAAGAGGAGTGCCAGCCAATCTCAAAAGTACCCAAGAAGACGCGCACAAATATAACTTGCGTCGATTGCGGTACGGTCCGAGAGGTAGCAACACAGGACGCCTTTCAGGTGAAAAGATGTAAAGCGTGCCAAAAAAGACATCGCTCAAGACAACGGAGATTGGCTCGAAAGGAGAAGATGTACGCGCTCCAAGCCGAAATACTCAAGCTTAGGAGAGTAATAAAGAAAAAGAAATAAAGAAATCAAAAATAATAAGGAAAGGAGGTGAGAAAAATGATAACAGCTACCCTTCAAGGAGAAGGTTTAGGGCAGAATACCCTTAGCTTAGAACAAAAGACCTTCGTATCTGGGAAAACTGGCTTCTGGGGACAGACGAAACTGGTAGATGAACAGGGTAACAGGTATCAGGCACAGATTCAAGTTGTGAAGATACAGCCAAAAGTACAGCCAAAGAAAAAGTAAAAGCTCTCTGATGAGGCGCTGAAATGCGCCGAAATCCGCTCTGCGGAAACGGGGCGGATAAGGGTATTTCGAAATGAAGTATTTGACACGAAAGATGTGACGAAAGATACGAAAGACGAAGGCAAAGCCGAAAGGAGTAAAAAGATGAACGGATTAATCTCATTAAGCGAAGTAAAAAAATGCGGCATACTCACTGATAGAGTGGAAATACTCGATGATGTTGTAGCGATGGGAAATAACTGGTTTGCTGATAACAAGGGAAGAGTATGCTACAAGGTAGTGAAGGATGGTCAGGAGTACAGAATCAAACAGGTGAAAAAGCTGAAAGAGCCAGTAGAGAAAAAAATAAAGGAAAAAGAAATAAAAGAAAAAGAAGGAAAAAGAATATATATAAAGTGTATAGATTGCGGTGCTATGAGGAACATAGCAATACAGGACAAGTTTCAAGTAAAAAGATGTAAAGAATGTCAGTTAAAATATACAAAAAAGCGCAGACAGGAAAGACGTAAAGAGAAAAAAGATGTCAGTGGACGATAAAATAAAGGAAGTAATCAATAGCGCAAAAGCTGGTAATGAACAGGCAAAAAATGAGCTTGTAGTTCTCCTTAGACAAGACAGATATATGCGTGTATTGGGCAAATATCTGCATCTCAATCGGCTATTAGAACCAGACGAAGTAAAAGCAGAATTTTGGATTGGTGTTATCCTCGCACTTCCACGTTGTAATACTGAAATAGGTGACCCTCTTTATTATCTCACGTGGAGAGGTATTAATCGGGTAAAAAGAGAATTAACAAAAAGAATAAAAAAGAATGTAATAGCACAGTGCAATAACTGTGGGCACATAGGAAGAATAACACAGATAGATAAAAAATCAGCTTGCAATACCTGTCATAGTACAGATGTAGAAACGTG
>Ga0180007_10004968_pt1 | contig 13827 bp, 17 predicted proteins | sample MM_PC_MetaG_FD_121122 | JGI IMG/M metagenome (GOLD analysis project Ga0180007, IMG submission 121122) | Groundwater microbial communities from the Aspo Hard Rock Laboratory (HRL) deep subsurface site, Sweden - MM_PC_MetaG | ecosystem: Environmental > Aquatic > Deep subsurface > Groundwater... | reverse complement strand
TGGGGCTTATCACGATCGACTAGTGTTACGCGCAAGGGTACGGGACACAGCCTCGCATAGGAAAAAAGGCGAGAGAGCGACAGGACCCGGAAAGTCAGCAGGGTTCGTTGTATTATCGTATATATAATAATCTTGCAAATTTACGATTGTGAGTGTATAATTACCTATAACCAGTTAAAAGGGAGGTATGCAATTATGAAGAAAATAGCAGTAGTAGCAGTAGTGATAGCGGCGATCGCGCTATACGCGATGCCGGCGTTTGCCGTTGACGCTTCGAAAACGCCAAAGGCCCAGGAAAAGTCGTTTTTCCAGATCCTGAGCGATGAGATCAATGGCAGCAAGATGCCTGCAAGGTTTGCTGTAAAACCCGTGGCCGCTGATTCGACCAAAGCGGTGAAGTACCTCGGTGACAGTAAAGTAACGGTCTTCCAGGATATGGCTACTGATATCGCTGAGGGTTCCGCCAAAGCAAAGGGCGAATCCCTGCGTACGAAGTAGCTGATTCACAGTATTTAAGTGTTTAAGGGCTCTGTCTTATGTGCATAGACAGAGCCCTTTATTTGTGACGCGATCTGTGGTAGAATTGTGGAGCAGCAAGAAAGGAGCCGGCCGATTTATGAGAAAATGTTTACTTGTACTTTCTTTTTTATTATTCGCGCTCATGAGCGCTAACCATTACGGAGATCTCTCGGCTATGGAAAACACAGTCGTCGTATTAGAAACTACACAAGGCATCATAGAGCTTACTCTGATGCCGGATATTGCTCCTAAGGCATGTGAAAACTTTGTAAAATTGGTCGAAAAGGGTTATTATGACGGCATAATCTTTCATCGCGTCATACCGGAATTCATGATCCAGGGGGGTGATCCTACAGGAACCGGCAGAGGAGGGTCATCGATCTGGGGTAAGCCTTTTGGCGACGAGGTGCGTTCCGATGTCCGTTTTGACAAGCCGGGGATCCTGGCTATGGCAAATTCCGGGCCGAACACGAACGGCAGCCAATTCTTTATAACTACCGCCGAAACTTCATGGCTCAATATGCGCCACACGATATTCGGAAGCGTCACCTCCGGATATGAAGCGGTGCAAAAGATAGAGAAGTCGCCGGCTGATTCAGGAAGTAAACCCACGGTAGATCAGAAGATAATAAAAGCATACGTGAAGACAGCGCGATAATATGGTCATCAGGCGGGATGATAGACGGGCCTTTACTCTTATTGAGATAATAACCGTTGTCGCGATCATAGGATTATTAGCAACCATAGCTATCGCCAATTTTATGGCCGCGCGGCGCGTTGCCCGAAGGAACGCCTGCATAGCAAATCTGAAACAGATCCAGATAGTTACCAATACATGGGTGCTAGATACGGGCTCAAATGCGAATGCTGTGCTTACAATGTCAGATCTTGTGCCCGATTACATTAAGGCATGGCCAAAAGAGGACATGATGGATTATCCTTTACCGGCTACGATATATGCGGTACCGGTATGTCCGAACGCTGCCGTCAACATCGATCACACCATATAAGAGGATCGGCTGCATGAGACTGGCTATATCGATATTGATATGGATCGCGGGCGTTATAATTACGATAGCCGCATTTCTTGTAAGCTTTATCCTGTCTATTGCGCTCTTTCCGTTTCCCGATAAAGAAAAGATAATCCACGCGCAGTGTTTCTGGTGGTCGAATGCGATCATAGCTTTAAACCCATATTGGACTATAAAAGTAAATGGTTTGGAAAATATAGATCCTCTCAAGACATACGTTATAGTAGCCAACCACCAGAGCCTTGCCGACATAGTCATAATATACCAGACGCGTATGTACTTTAAGTGGGTGGCCAAAGAGGAACTTCTCAGGGTGCCGTTTATCGGCGGCCTGCTCTGGGTCAATAAACATATTATGATCTCCCGGGGAAATTTTGGCAGCATAAAGGAAGTTTATCGAAAAGCCGCTGAGCGTCTTAAAGGCGGCACTTCAATGCTCTTCTTTCCGGAAGGTACGCGCAGTATTACCGACGAGATAGGCGAATTCCAAAATGGAGCTTTTAAGCTCGCCATAAAAGAGGGCAAGGCCGTATTGCCCATATTAATCGGCGGTACCAGAGAAGCTATTCCTAAAGGCGGCTTCATCTTTAATACAAAAGTAGTCGGAAAGCTGGAAGTGCTTCCTCCGGTCGATACGTCAAATTTAAAGATCGCCGATTACGCCGGCCTTAGAGATCTGGTGCGCGGACAGCTGCAAAGCGCTGCCCGGGGCGTGTAAAAGAATTCATGGCAGATGCGCTGGCGCTTGGGGCTCTTTTATGTTAAGATAAATTCCAAGGAGTGAGAACGATGAAGAAACTTGTGCTGTTGCGTCACGGTGAGAGTACCTGGAATAAAGAGAATAGGTTCACGGGCTGGACCGACGTCGACCTTTCCGATAAAGGCAGGGAAGAGGCCCTTAAAGCCGGCGAAGCGCTAAAGAGAGAGGGCTTTACCTTTGACGTGGCCTACACATCGGTATTGAAGAGAGCCATATATACACTATGGACCGTTCTCAATAAGATGGATCTTGCATGGATACCCGTAAATAATTCATGGAGGCTCAATGAACGGCACTATGGGGCTCTGCAGGGGCTGAATAAGGCCGAGACGGCTACGAAATTTGGCGAAGATCAGGTACTGGTGTGGAGAAGAAGCTATGATATTCCGCCGCCTGTCCTTGAAAAGGGTGATCCTCGAAACCCTCGTAACGATCCGCGCTATAAAGACCTGTCCGATAAAGAGCTTCCATTAACGGAATGCCTGAAGGACACCGTGGAGAGATTCTTACCGTACTGGCATGAAACGGTCGCTCCGGTGGTCAAGTCGGGTAAGCGGGTGATAATCGCCGCCCACGGCAACAGCTTGAGAGCACTCGTTAAATACCTGGACAACATACCGGATGACAAGATAGTGGGAGTGAATATTCCCACCGGGCTGCCGTTAGTATACGAACTGACGGACGATCTGAAGCCGCTCAGGAGTTATTATATAGGTGATCCGGAAGAAGTTAAGAAAGCGATGGAAGCGGTAGCTAACCAGGGGAAGGCGAAAAGATGAAGGTAAAGAGGGCTCTCGTAAGCGTATCCGATAAGGCCGGACTGGAAGGCCTTGTGAAAACTTTGAATAAATTCGCGGTAGAGATCATATCTACGGGTGGAACATCAAAGGCTATAGCAGGCTTTGGTATCCCCGTAAAGGATGTGTCGGACTATACCGGTTTTCCGGAGATGCTGAATGGCAGAGTAAAGACGCTTCATCCAAAGATCCATGGAGGACTTCTCGCGCTAAGGGACAATAAAGAGCATATGGAGACAGTGAAAAAAAACGGGATCGGCCTGATAGATATGGTGGTCGTGAACCTATACCCGTTCGAAAAGACTGCGGCTAAGCCGCATGTAAAGCTCGAAGAGGTCATAGAGAATATCGATATCGGCGGGCCGTCGATGCTCAGAAGCGCGGCAAAGAATTATAGGTCTGTCTGTGTCATATGCGATAGCGCCGATTATACGAGGGTCATAGAGGATATGGAGAAGACGTCCGGCAATATTTCGGATGAACTTCTTGCCGATCTGGGCATGAAAGTATTCGCGAGGACCTCGACGTATGATGCGGCGATTTACGATCATTTAAAATCACGGGTCCCGGATTCCCATTCCGGTAAAGACAGTGTTTTTGCGGATTCAATCACGCTGAATTACAAGAAGATCCAGGATCTGCGATACGGCGAGAACCCGCATCAGAAAGCGGCTTTTTATAAAGATATGGCAGCAGATGAGCCCGGCATGCCCTCGGCGGCGCAACTACATGGAAAAGAACTGTCATTCAATAATATAATCGATCTTAATGCGGCGCTTGAAATGGTAAAAGAATTTAATTCTCCCGCGGCGGTCATAATGAAGCATACCAATCCCTGCGGAGCGGCGCAGGCATTGACGCTTAAGCAAGCGTATATGGATGCTCTGGACTGTGACCGCTTGAGCGCTTTCGGAAGCGTAGTCGGGTTTAACGCGCCTCTTGACCTGAATCTGGCAAATACCATTCTGGCAGAGGCTGATTTTGTAGAATGCATAATAGCGCCGTCTTATGCCGCCGATGCGCTCGAAGCTTTAAAGAAGAAGAAGAACCTCAGGCTGCTTGAAATGAAAAATTTCAGACAGAGTACCGGTAAGGCGTGTCCGGATATGAAAAAAGTCGCAGGCGGGATCCTTGTTCAGGATAGGGATATGTGCGTTCTTAAAGAGTCCGATCTTAAATATGTTACCAAAGCCAGGCCGACGAAAGAAGCGCTCGAGTCGCTTCTTTTTGGATGGATCGTCGCAAAGCATGTAAAGTCGAACGCGATCGTGCTCTGCCGCGGCACAAAGACCGTCGGTGTGGGCGCCGGCCAGATGTCGAGAGTGGACTCGGTGATGATCGCCGCGCAAAAAGCCGGAGGCCGCTCAAACGGCTCGGTTTTGGCCAGTGACGCTTTCTTTCCCAAAGAGGACGGCATTGAGGCTGCAGCCCGAGCCGGCGTAATAGCCATAATACAGCCGGGTGGTTCGATAAGGGATGCCGAGGTCATCAGAAAGGCCGATTCGCTCGGCATCGCGATGGTCTTTACCGGAGTCAGGCACTTCAAGCATTAAGCATGACCTACCAAGAAGCCCTACAATATCTCAATCGCTTCGTCAATCTCGAAAAGAAGGACTCTTACGACTACAATCTCTCCTGTAAACTCGATAGGATGAGAAGGCTATGCTCTCTTTTGGGTGATCCTCAAGATGCGGTAAGAGCTATTCATGTCGCCGGCACAAAGGGCAAAGGCTCAACTTCCGTGATGATACAGTCTATTCTTAAGAATGCGGGTTTCAAGACGGGCCTTTATACGTCTCCGCATCTTGCGTCTTTCAGAGAGAGGATACGGATAGATGATGAGCTGATATCCGAGGGCGATTTGGGCAGTATTCTTGATACTATAAAGGCGGCGGTGGACGAGATGCGCGATGACGAGCCTTCTTTTTTTGAAATATATACCGTGCTTGCGTACATCTATTTTAAGTCCGAGAACGTGGACTTTGCAGTATATGAGACCGGATTGGGCGGGCGTCTCGACGCCACCAACGTGGTAGAGCCGCTGGTATGCGCTATTACCCCGATAAGTTTTGATCACACAGGCATGCTTGGAGATACTCTGGAGAAGATAGCATACGAAAAGGCCGGAATAATAAAGAATGACAGCATCTGCGTCTCGGCGCCGCAGGAGGCTGAGGCGCTTTCGGTAATAGAAAAAGTATGCACAGAGAAAAATGCCGAGCTTGTGCTCGTAGGCCGTGATATCAAATTCAATGAACTTAGCGCAAGCGACGAAGGGGAAGTTTTTAACGTCACTGCGCTATTTGAAAAATATGATAATCTGCACATGAAGATGCTGGGATTTCATCAGGTGGTCAACGCGACGGTGGCTATAGGCGTCATTGAGGGCTTGCGTCTAAGCGGAGTATCTGTGGGAAAATCCGCTGTAAGGAGAGGGATAGGATCCGTAACGTGGCCGGGTAGGCTCGAGGTGGTTAGAAAGAGAAGCCCGCGTATAATCCTGGACGGCGCGCAGAATAAAGCCAGCGCTGACGCGTTGGCGCGGTCGGTCAGAAAGTTATTCAAATACGGTAAGCTCATTCTGGTGCTGGGAGTTTCGAAGGACAAGGATATAAAAGGCATATTGAAAGAGCTGGTGCCTATATCGGATACTATCATATTGACGAAGTCTGAAATAGCCGAGCGGGCGATGGATCCGGCGGCCATACACGGGTTAATAACTCCCAGGTCCAAGGATGTGATCATAACCCGGGATGTTAAAGATGCGATTGACAAAGCCATTCAAAAGGCGGGCCCGTCAGATCTGGTACTGGTTACAGGCTCTTTATTCGTTGTAGGCCAGGCTCGGAAAATTTTAGTAAAAGATCAGGACTATGATTAAGATAAACGCGGTCGACACGATAGCAGCTATATCTACGCCTGTGGGTGAGGGAGGAATAGGTATAGTGCGTTTAAGCGGCCCTTTAAGTATCGCGATAGCGGATAAGATATTTTATCCGGCTTCGGGTAAAAAGCTTTCCGGAAGCGCGCCGTTTACAACGCATTACGGAAAGATCAGAGACCCAAAGACTCAGGAGATCATCGATGAGGTCATAGTTACAGTTATGCGCTGTCCGAAGAGTTATACCAGAGAAGATGTAGTGGAGATAAACTGCCACGGCGGGCTTCAGCCGATAAAGAGGACGTTGGAGCTTGTTTTACAAAATGGCGCCTGTGTAGCCGCCCCCGGAGAGTTTACAAAGAGGGCATTCCTGAACGGCAGGATAGATCTGACTCAGGCGGAAGCTGTGCTCGATCTCATACGCTCCAAAACGGAAGAGTCGCTGAAGGTCGCGATAACTCAGCTCGAAGGCGGGCTTTCCGGTAGGATAAATGCTATCAGGGAAGAAGCCCTGAATATGGCATCAGAGCTCGAGGCAGCCATAGATTTTTCCGAAGAAGATACAGGCGTTCCCGACAAAGCTAAACTCTCGGAGAGTATTGATAGAACGATTACCGGGCTGGAAAAGCTGATCGGCACTTACGACAAAGGATCGATACTCAGGGAAGGCGTGCTCGCGGTAATATGCGGTAAGCCCAATGTAGGAAAGTCGAGCCTTATGAACCTGCTCCTAAAAAGGGACAGGGTCATAGTTTCCTCGATACCCGGTACTACCCGTGACGCGATCGAGGAGATGATAGCCTTAAGAGGCATACCCATGCGGCTCGTTGATACGGCGGGAATAATTACCACGAAAGATCCACTGGAAAAAGAGGGTATGGCCAGAAGCGGGAAGTATCTCGCGGCGGCGGATATCGCGATATTGGTTCTGGACCATTCCATGAAGATAGATGATGCCGACCGTAATATCATAAAGATGTGCGCCGGTAAGAAGAAAATCGTGGTAATAAACAAGACGGACCTTGCCAAAAAGATCGATACAAAGGAGATCCTGGGGTCTTTAAGCGGATATAAACCAATCGAGATATCCGTGGAAAAGCGAAAAAACATAGATCTCCTGGAAAGAGAGATGGTGGATGCGGTATGGTCGGGAGGATTTACTCAGGGAGAATCGGCGATACTCAGTAACGCGCGTCATAAGGAGCTTCTTGACAAAGCTCTGATGAGTATGCTATCAGTTAAAAAAGCGATTAAAGCGGATGAGCCGTATGAGATCGCGGCGATCGACCTGAAAGAAGCGATAATGGCGCTGGGGCTCGTGACAGGCAAAGACATTTCGGATGATATCCTCGATAGGATCTTCGAAAGGTTCTGTATAGGGAAATAACAGGGGGATTTAATGGATAAGAGACGCATAGAAAAGGCGGTTAAAGAGATTCTGCTGGCTATAGGAGAAGATATAACCCGCCATGATATAAAAGATACGCCCGCCAGAGTTGCCGATATGTATGAGGAGATATTGGGAGGCACCAAAGTTAATCCGGAAAAAGAGCTCGAGGTCGTGTTTGAGAAAGAACATGACGAAATAGTGCTCCTGAAAGGCATCCCGCTATATTCGATCTGCGAGCATCATCTTTTGCCGTTCATAGGCCGCGCGCACGTCGCTTATATACCTAGCAATAACCGGGTAACGGGCTTAAGCAAGATCGCAAGAGTGGTAGATACATTCTCCAGGCGCCTGCAAGTGCAGGAGCGCCTCACTACGGATATCGCGGACTTGATGATGAATAAATTGAAGCCGAAAGGCGTTCTGGTGGTCATAGAGGCAGAGCACCTGTGTATGAGCATGAGGGGTGTTAAAAAACCAGGCGTTATGACCATAACGAGCGCTGTGCGGGGAGTATTCCGTAAGAATGAGAAGACCAGGTCCGAGGCGCTCGCCCTTATCCGCGGCTGAGATCAACTCACCCGAATATTATCGTTGAATTACCCCATTCCGTATAATATAATATAAAGCTACTATGAACCCCCTGGTGGAATTCAGTAAGAATTACATATTCCTGACATCTTTTGCGGCCTGGGCGATAGCCCAGACCATAAAGGTTGTTCTCGGAATATTCAGAGAGAAGCGCTTTAACTTCAGATGGTTTGTCGGAACCGGCGGCATGCCGAGCGCCCATGCGGCAAGCGTAACTGCGCTATCAACCTCGGTAGGTATCACATATGGTTTCGATTCGGCATTATTCGCGATTGCTCTTACATTTACCATTATAATCATGTTCGATGCGCAGACAACAAGGCTTTCGTCGGGCAAGCAGGCTGAGATATTGAACAAAATGCTTGACGATATATACTGGAAACATAAGCTGGATGAAGAGAAACTAAAGGAATTTTTGGGCCATACGCCCATTCAGGTCTTTGTAGGAGCAGGCCTTGGCATAGTAGTATCGCTACTCCTTTATAAATAGGGGATAAGGTGCTCACTGTGAATAAAAAGATCGCCCTTATTGCGGTGTTGGTTGCGCTCTTATGTTTCTTCTCCATCGCGCTCTATCAGATGATTACGAAGAACTCCGGATCGGACGATTCAGAGGACGCATACTGGCGCCTCGCCTCCAAATACGATAGAGAGCAGGACCTTTTAAAATCAAATGATACCTATAAAAAGATAATAGAAAAATTTCCTTCTTCAAGTAATATTCTGAAAGCTCAGGAAGCTTCGGAAAATTCCAATATAAAACTTTTATTTTCCGGCATAGAGACCCCCGGATCGTTTATTTACACAATTCAAAAAGGCGATGGATTATCCAGGATAGCCAAAAAATTCAATACTACAATCGGACTTATAGCCAGGGCTAACGCGTTAAAAAACGGGAGACTGAAATATGGAAGGAAGCTGAAGATAACGAAGCTCAAATTCAGCATAGCCATAGATAAGTCGCAGAATATATTGACGTTAAAGGCAGATGGAAAGATGTTTAAGACATACAGGGTATCTACGGGGAAGAATTCCTCGACCCCGACGGGTAAATTTAAGATCATCACCAGGATAGTAGACCCGCCGTGGTATCCGGCAGGCAGCAAGGTCATTCCGTCCGGCGACCCGAAGAATGTTCTGGGTTCGAGATGGTTGGGGATATCCAAACCCAGTTACGGTATACATGGCACGATAGATCCGCAATCCATAGGTAAGAGCGTGACCGATGGCTGTGTCAGAATGAAGAACGAAGAAGTCGAAGAGTTATACTCGATAGTGCCTATAGGCACAGAAGTTGTTATAGTCGATTGACTTTAGGAGCGGTATTATGGCGATGATGCCCGGGCTTGAATTTGAAAAGCCCATTATAGAATTAGAGAGAAAGATAGAGGAGCTTAAGTCCCTGACATCCCATAAGGATATCAGCATTGCAGGCGAGATAAAGACGCTGGAGAGTAAACTCCATCAGATAAAGAAGGACGTGTACGAAAATCTCACTCCATGGCAGCGCGTACAGATAGCCCGTCATCCAAAGAGGCCATATACGCTCGACTACATCGAGATGATGATGACGGATTTTGTTGAGATCCACGGTGACAGGCATTTTTCTGACGACAAGGCGATGATATGCGGTCTTGCCAGGATAGATGGTGAGAATGTGGCCGTGATCGGCCATCAAAAGGGAAGGGATACAAAAGAGAATCTCAATAGGAATTTCGGTTGCGCCAATCCTGAAGGTTATAGAAAAGCGATGAGAGTGATGTATCTGGCTGCGAAGTTCAACCTGCCGGTGATAACTTTTATAGATACGCCCGGCGCGTATCCCGGCATAGGCGCTGAAGAGCGCGGCCAGGCTGAAGCGATCGCGTATAATCTGAGAGAGATGGCCGACTTGAAGACGCCGATATTGGTCTTTGTTATAGGTGAGGGCGGTTCGGGCGGGGCGCTTGGTATAGGTGTCGGCGACAGGATATTTGTTCTCGAAAATGCTTACTATTCGGTCATATCACCCGAGGGTTGTGCGGCCATATTATGGAAAGAGCGCTCCCGCTCACCGGATGCTGCCGCCGCATTAAAACTGACAGCTAAAGATCTTATCGAAATGAAAATAATCGACGGTATGGTGAAAGAGCCTCTCGGTGGAGCTCACAGAGACCCGCACGAGACGGCCGATAACATAAAGAAGGTCATAAAGAAAGAACTGGCGAATCTGTCTGTTATTCCAAAAGACAAACTGATAAAGATGAGATATGACAAGATCAGGTCCATTGGAGTTTTTAAAGAGGCATAAAGAACCGTCCGGAAAGACCCTTATAAAGGTTCCGAGCGAAACGAGATACATAAATAAAGTATCTTCGGAGATCCTATCGGGTCTCGCCCGGTATGGTGTGGATGAGAGCAGGTTATTCGATATAAGGTTGTGTGTCGAGGAAGCCGTAAGAAATGCGATGGTCCACGGGAACCATTGCGATAAGAAATTACCGGTCAGGACCGTGTACTGGGTAGATAACGGCGTGCTAAACGTGGAGATAGCCGATGAGGGTCCCGGCTTCGATAGCACGGACGTGGCCGACCCCACGCTCGAACCCCATATGCTGAAAAATTCCGGCAGAGGGGTTTATCTTATCAAAAAGCTTATGGATAAAATCGAATATAATGAAAAAGGCAATAAAATAACTATGACGAAGATATTAAAATGAGGGAGATGATAATATGCAGATGAAGACAGAGATAAAAAACGGATTGACCGTTTGTTATGTCGAGGGCGAGATTGATATCAATACAAGTCCCGGGGTAAAGAAGTCTTTTGATAAATTGATCAGCTCTAAGACACCCAGGATAGTGGTGAACTTATCGAAGGTAACGTATGTTGATTCATCGGGCCTGGCGACTCTTGTGGAGATATTAAAGAATATGAGATCATACGGGGGGAGGCTCAGGCTTTCGGATATGTCTTCAAAGATAAAGAGCCTGTTTGAAATAACAAAGCTTGAGAAATTATTTGAGATAATAGCCGATGAGAAAGAGGCCGTCTCGACGTTCGTATAACTCATTAACAGGTAAGGGACATGAATTTTTTTGAAAAGATAGGCGCCGTGGTGCTGAGCGTGTACAGTTACATCGTAGATGTGACGGCGCTCTTTTTTGATACCATAGCCTGGCTGATCATAGGCCCCGTCAAACGCAAATCGGCCAAGCGCGCGGGTATATTTTATCAGATGGTATTTGTAGGGGCCGGTAGCCTTATAATAACTTGCTTCGTGGCTTTCTTCACCGGCATTGTGATCGCTATGCAGAGTGCTTATCAGCTCGGTAAATTCGGCGCGAATATATATGTGGCGCCCATGGTTGCCGTTAGCCTCGCCAGGGAGCTTGCCCCCGTCCTGACGGCTCTCGTAGTAGCCGGCAGGGTTGGAGCCGCGATCGCTGCTGAGCTGGGAACTATGAAGGTTAGCGAGCAGATCGAAGCGCTTGAGACCATGGCGCTTAATCCCATCAGATATCTCGTCGTGCCGCGTTTTCTGGCCCTCCTTATAATGCTGCCGTGCCTGACTATATTGGCCGATATCGTAGGCATATTCGGCGGATTCCTGGTCGGAGTATTCAATCTCAAGCTCGATCCTTACAGATATATGACTTTTACGTTTAAGTACATGGCATGGAAGGATGTCTGGACCGGCCTTGTAAAGAGCGTGACATTTGCGGTTGTAATATCGATGATCGGTTGCTATATGGGGTTGAAGGCCAGGGGCGGAGCTGAAGGCGTTGGCAGGGCTACCACCCTTAGCGTCGTGACCAGTTTTATACTGATAATTCTTTTTGATTGCATACTTACGGGCATATTCTTCTTTGCCAACCAGTAAAGGACGGATCCCGGAGCATATGGATAGAGAAGTGATAATAAGGGCGGATAATATAGTTAAGAAGTTCGGCGACAGGACGATCCTGAGCGGAATAAGCCTCGATATATACAAGGGCGAGACATTCGTAATAATGGGCGGTTCCGGCTGCGGTAAGAGCACGTTTCTGCGTCACATCATAGGAGCCCTTAAGCCGGATTCAGGGAAAGTGCATCTTCTTGGAAAAGACCTGAGCTCTTTAAATGAGGACGAAATGGATAAATTAAGGATGAAGATAGGGATGTGCTTTCAATCTTCCGCCCTTTTTGATTCGATGTCCGTCGGAGATAATGTAAGCCTCGGCTTGAGAGAGCATACGAAACTGGATAAGAGCGTTATAGATATAGTGGTGAAGATGAAGCTTGAGATGGTGGGGCTCAGGGGATTTGAAGATATGGTGCCGAGCCAGCTTTCGGGCGGCATGAGAAAGAGGGTGGGGCTTGCGCGGGCGATAGCGATGGATCCGGAGATCATATTTTACGACGAACCGACAGCCGGCCTGGATCCTATAGTAGCCGGTGTGATCGATAAGCTGATAGTGGATCTGTCAAAGAAGTTAAATATAACGAGCGTGGTCGTGACCCACGACATGAAGAGCGTCTTCTCTATCGCTGACAGAGTCGCGATGTTTTATGAGGGTAAAGTGCTCGAGGTCGGGCAGTCTGAGCAGATAAGAAATTCAAAGAATCCGATGGTGCAGCAGTTCATAAGCGGAAGCCCGGACGGACCGATCAAGTTCTTCCGGCAGAAGGACGACTATCTGGAGCGCCTGATAGCTTAAATAGTAACAGTTTAGCGTAAATAAGTAACCCGACTAGATCGTAGGGGAGGTTTAAACCTCCCCTACGTCGGGAGCTCTTCTTATGGCTAAACTGTTAACTTAAATATGAAACGTTAAGGGGAGAGAGAATAATATGAAGATGAACAATGAGATCAAAGCAGGGATAATAGTAGCCTCCGCTATAGCCGTAGTAGTCTTATTTTACTATAAGACGACCGATTCCACCGCCGGCAAGCTATACAGGATAAAAACGAGTTTCAATTACGCCGAAGGCGTAAAACAGGACGCCATAGTGAAGCTTGCCGGAATTGAGGTCGGGCGCGTCGAGAAGATACAATTTCAATATACTCCGGAAACGAAGGTAGAGATGATCATCGCTGTCAGTGATAAGGCGAGGATACACGAGGATTCTGTAGCCTTTATAGCCACATCAGGCATGATAGGCGATGCTTATCTGGGTATCACGCCGGGCTCCGCGGACAAACCTTATATAAAAGAAGGCGGCACCGTGGCGAGCGAGGATCCCGTAGAAGCGAGAAATATCTGGAAGAAGGCTGAAGGCATAGCCGAGAATCTTGACAAGATGCTGGCCGAGGTCAAATCCCTTACGAAGAATGTCAATGGTGTGATAGAAGATAACGCTTCGCGCATAAATGCCATAGCGGGAAATCTGGAAGAGACGGCCGTGAACTTTAAAGACTTCAGCTCGGATATCAAGCAGCATCCGTGGAAGCTTTTAATGAAAGGTAAGGAGTAGATAACAGTTTAGCCACAGAAGACCCTCCTATCGTAGCGCACCTTTAAAGGTGCGCTACGTTATCATAGAGATGCTTCTCTTGCTGATCTGTTAAAATAAATATGTGAAGACAGAATCCTTTAGAAAAATAACAGGCTTCATCTCCCTCGCTGTAATAGCGTTCGCTATTCTTGCCGGTTCATACTTTCGTATCCTGGATAGTTATGAGCTCGAGACGCTCGACCTTAGATTTCTTATCCGCGGGAACATTCCCGCTTCGGATAAGATAGTGATAATAGAGATCGGCGATGACACGATACAAAAACTCGGACGTTTTCCTTTCGATAGAAGTTATCACACCCTCCTCGTAAAAGCTATTTCAGAATCCGGCGGGTCGATCATACTCTTTGACTTGTTCTTCAGCGAGCCCTCTGACAGAGATGCG
>Ga0180007_10004967_pt1 | contig 13827 bp, 16 predicted proteins | sample MM_PC_MetaG_FD_121122 | JGI IMG/M metagenome (GOLD analysis project Ga0180007, IMG submission 121122) | Groundwater microbial communities from the Aspo Hard Rock Laboratory (HRL) deep subsurface site, Sweden - MM_PC_MetaG | ecosystem: Environmental > Aquatic > Deep subsurface > Groundwater... | reverse complement strand
CTTTTCCGGCAAAGTTCAGGGTGTCTTTATGCGCGCTAGGACTAAAGAATTAGCTGATAATTTTGGCACAACCGGCTGGATTAAAAATCTCCCCGATGGGCGGGTTGAGCTTTTGGCCGAAGGGACTAAAGAAAACCTAGAGAATCTACTCAAACAATTAAAGCCAAAATTTGCCATAACCAAGACCGAAATCCAATGGCCAGATGATGATAATCAATTTAAAGAATTTACTATCCGCTACGACTAAGAGTTTCCTAATGACCCAAAAATAACCCGTTATTTCAACGCCTCATATGTATGAGGCGTTGAAAAACTAACCATTTTACCTTATCTTAAGCCTGCGTAGTTGAATAATTTCATCTCTTAGTAATGCCGCTTGCTCAAATTGCAAACTTTGGGCCGCCTGTTTCATCTCCGCTTGTTTTGCTTTAATCACCGCCGGTAAATCCTCGATTTTTTCTAAATCAATAAATTCCGGCGCCACTTGCGGTTTAAGTTCATGGTCAATAATTGATTGAATTTCTTTTTGAATGGTTTGCGGCGTGATGTGATGTTTGTGATTATAAGCTATTTGGATGTCACGCCGACGGTTGGTCTCGGAAATTGCCCTTTGCATTGAGCCGGTAATATTATCGGCGTACAAAATTACTTTCCCGCGCACATTTCGGGCTGCCCGACCAATTGTCTGAATAAGCGAAACTTCGCTACGCAAAAATCCTTCTTTATCCGCATCCAAAATTGCCACCAAAGTTACCTCCGGCAAATCCAAACCTTCGCGTAGTAAATTAACGCCGACTAAACAATCAAATTCGCCGCGCCGTAAATTTTCCAAAATACCAATCCGGTCCAAAGTATCAACTTCGCTATGCAAATATTCGGCTTTGACATTGGCCTCTTTAAGATATTCTGATAATTCCTCCGCCATTTTTTTAGTCAAAGTCGTAACCAAAACCCTTTCTTTTTGGCTTGCACGGTTTTTAATTTCAGAAATTAGATTATCAACTTGGTTTTCCGTTGGCCGAATTTCAATTGCCGGATCCACTAAACCAGTCGGCCGAATAATTTGCTCAACAATTCGGCTGGAATGTTTCCTTTCATATTTTGACGGCGTGGCCGTCGTATAAATTACTTGTTTGACACGCTTTTCGAATTCGTTAAATTTTAAGGGCCGATTGTCGCGCGCACTTGGCAGCCGAAAACCATAGTCAATTAAAGCATTTTTGCGCGATTTATCACCCTCATACATTCCTTGAATTTGCGGTATTGTTACATGCGATTCATCAACGACTAAAAGATAATCCTGCCCAAAATAATCCATCAAGGTATACGGCGGCTGTTCTGGTTTCCTATCAGTTAAGTATCGGGAATAATTTTCAATCCCCGAACAATAACCCAATTCTTGCATCAATTCCAGGTCATATTTAGTGCGACGGTTTAAGCGTTCGGCTTCCAAAACTTTACCCGCTTTTTCCAGTTCGTCTAATCGAAGAGCGAGATCCTTTCTGATTTCACCAATCGCTTTTCGCATCGTCGGTTCCTCAACCACAAATAATTTGGCCGGATAAATAATAATTTTCTTTTTATTCGACAATTTTTCCATCGTTAAAAATGCAAAAATGGTAATTTTTTTTAACTGCTCGTCATCAAATTCAAGACGAATAATTTCTTCTTTATTGGAGGGCATTATTTCCAGTGTTTGCCCGTGAACTCTAAATTTACCTCGTTCTAGCACTTCCGAGCGCGTAAAATATATTTCCACTAATTTGTTTAAAACATCATCACGTGATATTTTCTGCCCAACCTCTAAACCCAGCAAAGTTTGCCGATAAACTCCCGGATCGCCTAAGCCATAAATACAGGAAACAGAGGCCGCCACAATCACATCTTTCCTTGAAAGTAATGCTTGAATCGCCGCATGCCGCAAGCGCTCAATTTCTTTGTTGATTTCCACTTCTTTTTCGATGTAAATATCAGAAGTCGGTAAGTACGCCTCTGGCTGATAGTAATCATAATAGGAGACAAAATATTCGACCGCACTTTTTGGGAAAAAGGAGCGATACTCGGCGCAAAGTTGAGCGGCCAAAGTTTTGTTATGAGCAATCACTAAGGTTGGTTTTTGAATTTTGGCAATCACATTAGCAATCGTAAAAGTTTTGCCGGAACCAGTCACACCCAAAAGAATCTGGTGCTTTTCGCCATTTTTGAGGCCCTCAACCAGCTCGGCAATTGCTTGGGGCTGATCACCTTTGGGCGCAAATTTTTTGGATATTTGAAATTTCATTATCGTGATGATATTCTATCATATTTTTGCCTATCACAAAATCCCCCAGAATTGCTCTGGGGGATTTTGTGTAGTAAGAATCTACATTTTACTCTGTCTTACCCACACCTTCTGCGGGCTCTACAGGTTCTGCAGGCATCGGTTTTTCCCCTGCATTTACATCTTCTTCGCCGACCGCCGGCGTTTCTTGCTCTGTGCCTACTGCTGGCGTTGGTGCTTCTTCACCCTCAGGCGCTGCTACTTCTTCTTTTTCTTCCTCTGCTTCGGGAAGTTTGGTTTGGTCGTCCATTTAGACCTCCTCAAAACTTAATTTTTACCTTTATTTATTATCTAATTCGCTTTTTATCTTGTCAACCCCCACCAGGATCGGCTCTTTGGAATCTCTTTTTTTAATTTCAATTTTATTTTCTTTTAAAGTTTTCTCGCTTAAAACTAAACGGTAAGGAATACCCAACAAATCCGCGTCAGAAAATTTTATCCCAGCCGAAACTTTGCGATTATCAAAAATAACTTTTATTCCTTCTTTTTCCAAATTTTCATAAACTTCTTGGCCTTTGCTTCCTTCTAAATCAATTAGATAAACTTGCGCTGGCGCAATACTTTTGGGCCAAATGATACCCACCTCATCATGACTACCTTCCACAACTGCGCCGATGAGACGATCTAAACCGATACCATAGCAACCCATTAAAACTAGGCAAGATTTACCTTTGCTATCTGTGAAATTAAGATTAAATTTCGTGCTATAACGGTCGCGCAATTTAAATATATGGGCTAATTCAATGCCTTTTTCTTCTTTAAGATCTTTGCCGCAAGTACATTTATGATTTTCAGGCGCCACCTCCGCATTATACGCTTTACCGCATTCGCAAACGAAAATCCGATCTTCGCCGGCGGCTGATACAACCATAAATTCCCGCGAATCCTTGCCCCCCATCATGCCAGAGGATGCCTCCACCATCACCGCTTTAAGACCAACACGCTCAAATATTTTTTTATATGTTCTGGCAAAATCATCAAACGTTTTATCCAATTGTTCTTCGCTAGCGTGAAAACTGTAAGCATCCTGCATGTTAAAATCGCGCAACCGAATTAGGCCGCCGCGCGGTCGTGGTTCATTACGGATTTTACGCGAAAATTGATTTAAGATAAAAGGTAGATCGGTAAACGACTGGATTTTAGCTTTGGCCAGCGGCGTAATGACTTCTTCATGCGTCATCGCCAACACAAACTCTGCTTCTTTGTTTGTATCAACTTTGAATAATTCCTCGCCAATTTCGGAAAATCTACCCGATGTTTTCCAAAGCTCCGAAGGATGTAAAACCGGCAGCGACATCTCTTCGCAATCGATTTTTTCGAGCTCTTCGCGCATTATTTGCAAAACTTTTTGATAAACGAGCCAACCCAAGGGCAAATAAGCAAAGATACCAGAACCGACCTGATAAATAAAAGAGCCTCTTTCTAGTAAGGCCTGATTTGTAGAATTTGCTCCCCGTGGCGTTTCTTTTTTAGTTTTAATAAAACTTTTTAAATAAAGCATATATTTATCATATCAAATTATCACACTTATCTAAACCGCAAAATATCTCGGAGTGTTATGGCTAAAACCAAAATGATTAAAATAATAAAACCAATGGTGTGGATAAGGTTTTCTATCTCTTGACGCACTACCCTCTTTCGAAAAACTCCTTCCAGGCCCAAAAAAAGGATTTTTCCGCCATCAAGCGCCGGAAAAGGCAAGATATTAATAATCCCTAAATTAATTGAAAGAATAGCCAGAAGCTGTAAAATATAAATCCAGCCGATTTTTACGGCGCTGGCCGTAAAGTTATAAATGCCGACCGGCCCCACCACCCCCTCGCCCATCTCCCCGGCCGTGCCAGTGGTAAATAAACTTTTAATCATTTGACCCAAAGCACTAAAAACCGCCACGATACTTTTTCCCACTTCCACCGTCGCCGAAATAAAAGCCCGCGGTAAAGATTGTTTGACTTTAGTTAAGGAAATTACACCCACTCCCAAAGGCGCTTCACCTTGAGAAAGAGAAATAGTTTTACTGGCGATATGAGAATTTGTCCTCACCTGAAAATCAACCGACTGCCCGGCATGAGAACGGGTAAACTGCTGCAAATCAGCGGCCGTAGAAAAACCTTCCAAGATATTACCCGTCTCTAATTGAGCAACAGCGGCCGGTGTCCCCGGCATGACCTGAATAATCATTACTTGAGAAATTTTCGTGCCGGTCATCGCCGAAGGATCGGAAACCAAAGGCGTCATCCCAACGCTAAAGCCAATCGTTAAAACTATAATGGCTAAAATAAAATTCATCAAAACGCCGGTCAGAACAATTATAATTTTTTGCCAGGTTTTTTTGGAATAATATGAACCGGGCACTTTGACCGCTTCATTTTCGTCCAAAAGGCTGACATAGCCGCCCAAGGGGATTAAATTAAAGGAATAACGCGTGCCATGCCGCTTGATGGAAAAAAGCCGGGGCGGAAAACCAAAAGCAAATTCCTCCACTTTAACTTTATTAATCTTTGCCATCATAAAATGGCCAAATTCATGAATTAAAATGAGGATAATTAAAATTATCACGAAAATGACAATCGTTAAAAACATTAAACCGTCCTTATTTCTTTTTCTTTAACTTCAACTAAACGGTTAACTTTCAAATTAAAATCCTCAATCATTTTATTCAGTTCTTTCTCGGCCTGATAACGGTCGTCTTCGGTGATCTGTTTTTGACTCTCCAAATGTTTTACTTCTTTCCATGATTCTTCGCGAAGATTTCTTAAAACAATCCGGCATTCTTCGGCGGTTTTGTGAATAACTTTAATCAGCTCCTCTCGGCGCTCGGCCGTCAACGGCGGTAATGCCAAACGAATCGCGCGGCCGTCGCTGGAAGGATTCAGACCAATACCCGAGTTTTCAATCGCCAAAATAATATCGTCTAAAGAATTAACATCCCAGGGCTGGATGACAATTAAATTAACATCCGGGATAGAAATATTGGCCATCTGTTTAAGAGGCACTTTCGAACCATAGTAAGTAACGCTCACATTTTCCACTAAAACACTGCTGGCCTTGCCGATTCTCAAACTTTGAAAGTCGGCCATGATTTTCCCGAGCACTTCCTCCATTTTGGGTTTTAATTGACTTAAGATTCTTTGAAACAACACCCCTCGCTTTCCCCCAATTCTACCCGGACAAATCTTTTGATCTGAATTTTCTCGCCAATTTTGGCAATTTTTTCATCCATCAGATTTTTAATAATTTTTGTTTCATCCCGAATATAGGGCTCGGTCATTAATTCAGCGACATCTTGGGGATTCATCGAGGCAATTTGCATCGCAATTTCATGAGCAAAATCCTTGAATTCGGCATTACGAGCAACAAAATCGCTCTCACAGTTTAATTCCACTAAAACCCCGATTTTCCCATCGTGAACATAACTCTCAATTAGACCCTGTTCTGCCTTTCTTTCCGCTTTTTTTTGAGCAATGCTTTCGGCATTTGAAGCCAGAATTTTTTGGGCTTCCTCAAAATCACCGCCGGCTTCTTCTAGGGCCTGTTTGCAAATCATTACCCCGGCACCGGTAACCGCCCTCAATTTGGCAATCATTTCGCTGGAGATCATTTTTGTTCTCTTATCCCTTCTTCTATATTCTTTAATAGCAAGACGATAGTTTTAGCTGAATCGTCATTGGCCGGGATCGGAATATCAATTAAATCAGGATTGGCATTAGTATCACAAACTCCCACGATCGGAATAGACATTTTTCTTGCCTCGGAGACGGCCACCTTTTCTTTAACCGTATCCACTGCAAAAAGAGCATCGGGCATATTTTTCAAATCTTTAATACCTTCAAAAATCTGATATAATTTTTCTTTTTTTTCTTCCACTACCTTGCGTTCTTTTTTGGTCAATTGGGCAAATTCCGGTGATTTAATCGTATTTTCCAAATCAGCCAAGGTTTTAAGCGAACGCTTGATGGTTGCAAAATTCGTCAGCAATCCTGCTGGCCAATGTTTAACCATAAAAGGCATTTTAAAACTCTCGGCTAGTTTTCTTACCGGCTCTTTGGCTTGCTGTTTGGTGCCGACAAATAAAACCACCTTATCTTCCTCAACGGCCTTCTTTAAATAAGCAATGGCTGTTTTAAGCTGCTCTAAAGTTTTTTCCAAATTAATCACATAAACGCTATCGCGGATTATGTAGGTAAATACTTTGGCCCGGGGGCAAGATTTTTCTTTTTTGTGACCGAAATGGGCCCCGACTTCCATCAGTTCGGTCAAAGTTGGCATAGACATAATTTTTAATCTCAAAAAAATCTTATCATATCCCTTGACTTTTGGCAAGATGCCGTGTAAAGTCGGCTAAACGCCCCAGGGGGTGGGGCGTTTAAAAACACCTTGTAATCAGGGTTTGACAGGGGCTACCCCTGCACCGAACTCTTGTTTTTGTTCTGGCATTAGGATAGAATTGGGGAAGAAAGAGGTTAATTATGAATTCAGAAAATTTACCAAAAAGGCGAGCGATGACGCCCGATAACGCAAGGATGGTTAGACAGCAGGGTCATGATGCCGAAGCAGAATTCGCAGAGCTGGTTGGAGGGAGAGTAAATGTTTATGGCATCGGCAGAAAAAAAGATGTTATAGATAAGCAAAATAATATTCACTCGGTCAAAAGTGGAAATAAAAAATGGCAGATTTTTTTGTATGGTAGCCAAAGATTACAAAAAGATATTGATTTCCAGGCATCTGATTTACTTTTCGAATGCTTAAATTGTTTTCCAGATAAGAGATCTGATTATTTAACGGATAAAACGAAATACAAGATTTTGCTTCAGGCTACAATGAAAAAATTAAAGGATTACCTCAATCAAGACAAAAACAAGATAATTTTTTTTAAGAAAGCATTTCTGAATAATGGAGAGGTTGATTATTTGACAATTAAAGAAGCTGAAGTTTTTCATATATTCGAAGGAGACGAAGCTATATATTTGCTTAGTGAATCCACTACGGTTGAAAATTCGCAAGCCAAAAGAATAACTCAGATGGATGAGCAAAAAGTCATTTTTAAACTCCTTAGCAACGGTACAACAATTGGAGAAATTGAATTAAGAAATGACAGTGAAATCCATTATCGAGAAATTAAATTCTGGATGGATAGAGAAAAAACCTTAAAACTTTTGAAAGAAAAAATAATGGGTTTAAAAACCCGTTATGATAGAGCGATAGTCCACGGTAAAGCTATTTCAAAATTTCAAGAGTTATAAATCAAACTTTCGGTGGAGAAAAAATTATTATTTCGTGAGATTTTTTGATGTGGTCATCTCCGTTCGCTATCCTGTTTTTGCCTATTCTTGTCTCTCCTTGTCCCATAGTATATTGCCAACTTGGGAAGGATTGCTGAAATTCTTTGTAATATTCCTCAATTGTTGGACAATTATTGTAAGAAAGAATAAATCCCCCTCTATGGTTTTTTAATAAATCTCTCAAAACTTCGTGAGGAAATCCTTTATGATGAACGGGAATATTTCTCATAGGATATATTCCCTTAAACATTTTTGAGTCCTCTCCAATATAATAAGGGGGGTCGCAATAAAGAAAATCATTCGGGTGATTCTTTATAACTTCTTGAAAATCGGCGCATTCTACTTTTAGATTTTTTGGGTCAAAATCCCTAATTTTTTCTATCACTCGATTATATTTCTCCTCATTTAAATATATATCAGAAGACCACCCCATAAAACCTGGTCCATAAGATAAATTAAAGTTATAAACATAATAAACTGCCAAAGTCAGGGGGTCCAATTTTACTTTTCCTTTCCATACATCATTTAAAATCAATCTTATTTTCTCAAAATTTTCTTTATCAGGTTTTAGTTCTTTAAGTTTTTCATAAAGAAGCTTCGGTTTTTTTATTTGGAATTTCCAATAATTACAAAGAATATCAAAAATATCATAACCGATAACTTCCAAATCTAAATATTGACTTATGGCTATTTCAATCGAGCCACCTCCAAAAAATGGAGAAACAATTTTTTTTATGTTATTTGGCAATAATTCAACAACATGTCCAACGGCTAAACTTTTCCCTCCAGCATATCTTATGGGAGACAAAGCAATTCTTTTATATTTATTGCAACTATTTTTACTTACGCTTCTTATGTTGTTTAGAAAAATTTCTTTTTTCTTAGCGAAAATTTCACTTTCGGGAAAAAAAGATTCGGCTTTTTCAATTTTTTGTTCTAAATTCCGAATGATCTTAGTGACAATTCCTCTAATTTCCACTTCTTTTCGATAAATCGGCAGTAACAACTGATTTGCCGGTTGCAACCTGATTCGGTTTTCCTCTTTGTAAAATTTTTTTAGCGTTGCTTGATTGTTATCTACAATTGCCACCACTGTTTGTCCATTGTCAGCCACTTTTTGTTTATGGACAAGGGCGATATCACCATCAAATATGCCATCGCCAATCATGCTATCGCCCCTTACTCGTAAGGCGTAAAATTGGTTGCTATTAGGTGCCTCTTTCTTAGCAACTTTAATTGTTTCTATATTCGATTCTATTGCTTCTATGGGTTGACCAGCGGCAATTATGCCAGCAATGGGGATTTCAACTATCTCTCCTCGCTCAACTAGATTAATTGCTCTGGGCTGGTTTTCTGTTTTTTGGAGGAATCCTTGATCCTCGAGCGCTTTTACATGATGATGAGCGGTCGAAACAGAAGAAATCCGAAGATGCTTTTTTATCTCCTCTAACGAGGGCGCATAACCCCTTTTATTGGTAAAAGATTTTATAAAATCAAGGGCTTGTTTTTGACGTTTAGTAATCATATTGACAACTCCTCCTTACCATTCTACAATTATAGTGTAATCGAAAATAAATAGAAAATCAAATTGTGAAACTAATCGACAAAATTTATCCAGAGGTTAAGAAAAAAAAATTGAATTTACAATCGGACTTATATGAAAAAAGAATTTACTAAAGAACCTGTTAGAGCGTACAGTAAAAAATCCGATGTAGAGTTAATAGAGGATTTGTATACCAGCTCTCATATCCCCGCCATTGTTAATACAGTTAACGCTATTTTAGATATGCGTACCAAAAAAGTGATCAATTATTTAATTGAGGTAATGAAGGAAAATAGTAAATCAACCGAGAAATATAATAGAAATTTAGAACGATTGACTTGGTGGATATTTATATTGACTTTCATAATGGTGGTCGCAAGTTGGCTCAATACAAAATTACCAATTTGGCTTTTATTCGTAATTCTAATTTTAGCTGCCGTATCGTTTTGGGATTATAGAACAGACAAAAAGAAAAGTTGAAGAAATGATTTAAGAAAGGTGGTGAGTAAAATGACCTATGAAGAACTTAAAAAGAAATGTAAAAAATATGTATCAACGGACAAAAAACACAAAGACCTATTAGATAAATATTTTCCATGCATTTGGAGTAATGCTGTATTACCAAGACCTATATCAGTGATTACTAAAAAGGAAATTGATATACTTAAAAAGGTGCGAGAAGACAAAGAAGAGGCCGAAGAAGAATGGTACAAGGCAATTATCGAATATTCAAAAACAAGAAGATAAGGAAAAATAGATGACTAAGAGGGAAGACAATACAATTTATCGCCATGAACAAGAGGTTTTGAAGAAATTTTTAGTTGATGAGCACTGTAATTATCCCGAAACTGGCGCAAAGTTAGAATTTACCCATAATTTACGAAATTCTATAGAAAAATTAAATCAATCTACTTCAATTCAAAACTGGATAATGATAGCTCTTACGATCATTTTGATAGTATTAAGCGTAATATTACTGGTAAAATAAAAAGGCTGAAAAAATAAGGAGGACAAAATGTATCTCATCTTAGGTCTCATTGCCGGAGTAATCATCGGCGGGGTGGGTGTTTATTTAATGATGAGGGAGCGTCAACCAGAACAAGTTGTGGTGGAAAATGTTGACGAGGCCAAAAAGAAAGAAAATTTTCAAAAGATTGAGGCATTTATTACTCAAAAAGAAAAGTTTACCAACGATGATCTCCAAGACCTCCTTGGCGTTTCCGACACCACTATTGGCCGGTATTTAGATGAGCTGGAAAAACAGGGCAAAATTAAACAGGTGGGTAAAACCGGGATGGGGGTCTTTTATACCAAGAAGCCCTAAACGCCCCAGGGGGTGGGGCGTTTGCAAATAAAAGGGCTTTATGGTAAGATTAACCTATGAAAGATAAAATTCATCCACCATATTACAAAAATGCTAAGGTAACCTGCTCCTGCGGGAATAGTTTTGAAGTGGGCTCGACTATGCCGGAAATTCAAGTTGAGGTTTGCTCTGCCTGTCATCCATTTTACACCGGCACCGCCAAATTTATTGATACCGCCGGCCGCGTCGATAAATTCCAGGCGCGGATGAAAAAGGCGAAAGAATACAAAGTAAAAAAGAATTCTAAAAAGAAATAACACAATGAATGCAGATCTCAAAACTGAACTTCGAGAAGCTGAAGAACTATATAATAGTACGGACGATAAGTCATTAAAAGAATTGGCCCTCGAAGAAATCGAAAAAATTAAACATTCCCTTGCCACCACCGATATAACAGAAAATAAGGATGTCATTTTGGAAATCCGCCCCGCCGTTGGCGGGGATGAAGCCGAACTTTTTGCCGCAGAAATTTTTCGGATGTATCAAAAATATGCCGAAAAGAAAAACTGGCATTTTACGGTTTTAGATTCCAATAAAACTCCTTTGGGCGGAATAAAAGAAATTATTGTCGAGATCAGTGGTGATAGTGTTTTTCCGGCCTTAAAATACGAATCCGGCGTTCATCGGGTTCAAAGAGTGCCTAAAACCGAAAAATCCGGACGACTCCATACTTCAGCCGTAACAGTGGCAGTTTTGCCGGTGGTCTCGGAAACAGAAATCCAAATCAGCCCTCAAGATGTGAGAGTTGATGTTTATCGCGCCAAGGGCCATGGCGGCCAAGGCGTCAACACGACTGATTCAGCGGTGCGTATCACCCATCTGCCCACCGGTTTAGTTGTGACTTGCCAAGACGAACGCTCACAAATCAAAAATCGCGCCAAAGCGATGGGAGTTTTAAGATCACGAGTATACCAGCAAGAAGAAGAAAAGAAAACCAAAGAGCAAGGCGATACTCGCCGAAGCCAAATTGGCACCGGCGACCGCTCCGAAAAAATTAGAACTTATAATTTTCCCCAAGATCGCGTGACTGATCATCGCATCAAAAAATCTTGGAGCAAAATTGATCAAATTATGACTGGTAATTTAGACCCAATTTTAAATTCATTCCGTTGAGCCCAGTTTGACTTTAACTTTACTTTCCTTGTCCTCTCGTAAATATTTTATTTCCACCTCATCACCCGGTTGATAACCGCTGATGATACTGGCTAAAGGATGATTTTCGTCGACTTTGACGCCATTGATCTCTAAGAGAATATCATTGGCTCGTATGCCGGCAATATCTGCCGGACTGCCGCTTACCACCGCCTCTTGACTTCCTCCACCAGTGACTAAGGCGCCATAGTCAACTTTGAGATTATAACTACGGGCGATTTCTTTATTTAGAATGGCATAGCGAACACCTAATTGGGGTTTGATGATTTTGCCGGTTTTTTTATAGGACTCAATCGCTGATTTGGCCTGATTGATCGGAATCGCAAAACCAATATTTTGAGCGTTGCTGGCAATCACCGTATTAATGCCGATAACTTGACCTAATAGATTAATCAATGGTCCGCCGGAATTGCCGAGATTAATGGCCGCATCGGTCTGCAAAAGATTACTTAATTGTTCTTGACCGGAACCACCTCCGGCGACCAATTGTCTTTCGCGAGCGGAAAGCACGCCAACAGTAACAGTATTTTGAAATTGGCCTAAAGCATTGCCGATCGCCACCACCCACTGACCAATTTGTAAATCATCCGAATCGCCCAAATCAACTACTGGTAAACCCTTGGCATCAATTTTTAAAATAGCTAAATCATTGGTCGGATCCAGAGCGGCAATTGTTGCCGGAAAGGAGCGGCCATCTGAAAGAATGACCGTCAAACTTTCTCCGCCTTGAGCCACATGCTTGTTAGTTACAATCAAGCCATCATTAGTAATTAAAAAACCGGTGCCGCCACCTTGCTGTTCTACCACTCTTCCCCAAAAATCCTGAACATTGCTCGAAAAACTAATAGAGACAACCGCCGGCGTGACTTTTTTAATGGCATCAATCACCACTGAAGATTCTTCTAAACGCAGTTTTTCGGTCTTGGTGGTGGCCAAATTTAAAGTCCCGCCCTTAATCCCAAAAATATTTTGGAGACGGCTGCTGGAAAGAAGAATTAAAGTGGCACCCGTGCCGCCGGCTAATCCCATAATAAAGCTCAGAACTAAAAACAAAACTACAAAAATTCCGCCCTTGGCGCGAATTTTATTCTTTAAATTGCCACTATCATTAAGATAATTAATTTTTGGCATTTTTACCTCTTTTCCTCTTCCTCTTTGGCTTCTTGAGTTAATTTGCCAAGAAAGTAGGTAACAACAACAGCGAGGACAGTCACTATTATAGCATAATAAATCATTGAGCGTAAGCCCGAGCCCGACGCGATGAAACGGTTGATCAAACCTTGAATCGCGTTATTCCAAGCCAAGGCCGCCGCGAAAGCAAAAGCGGCCGTAATAAATTGGGTGATGGTTTTTAAGAATTCCGAGCGCAAACTATTCTTTTTCATTTTAGCCTTTCATTTAAAATTTTATTAACTATGATCGGGTTGGCTTGACCTTGAGTTTCCTTCATAACCTGCCCCACTAAAAATCCTAACGCTTCCTTTTTGCCCCGTTTTAAATCTTCAACTGGCTTTGGATTCCCTATAATAATTTTATCAATAATTTTGGCTAATTCGTCTTCATTGACAACTTGTTTCAAATCTTTACCTTCGATAATCTCTGACGCTTTTTTACCCGAAGAAATCATCTCCGCTAAAACATCTTTGGCAATCTTGCCGGAAATCGTGTCATTTTTGATCATTTGGAGTATTTCGGCTAAATTTTCCGGCGTAATATCTAACAAATTTGCCATTTTCAATTCGTTAATCACCCAATTGGCCGCCAGTTGCGGATTCACTTTAGCCGCTACTTTTTCGAAATATTCTGCAAAAACTTTATCAGTAGCCAAAATTTCCGCGTTTTCAATTCTCAATCCCATCGCAGCATATTTCTTGCGTTTAGCCGCTGGCAATTCCGGCAATTCTTTTTTCAAATTTTCAATATCAAATGTCGATTTTAATTCAAATGGCGGCAAATCCGGCTCGGGGAAATAGCGATAGTCCTGGGCGATTTCTTTGCTTCTCTGTGAGTAAGTAATACCATTGGCATCATCCCAGCCGCGCGTTTCTTTGGCGACTTTTTCGCCTTTTTCTAATAGTTCTTTTTGTCTTTTTTCTTCGTAAAGCAAAGCCCGCTCAAGCATCCGAAAACTATTGATATTTTTAATTTCCGCCGGGATGCCTTCTCT
>Ga0180007_10004966_pt1 | contig 13829 bp, 7 predicted proteins | sample MM_PC_MetaG_FD_121122 | JGI IMG/M metagenome (GOLD analysis project Ga0180007, IMG submission 121122) | Groundwater microbial communities from the Aspo Hard Rock Laboratory (HRL) deep subsurface site, Sweden - MM_PC_MetaG | ecosystem: Environmental > Aquatic > Deep subsurface > Groundwater... | reverse complement strand
ATATCTTTTTCAGGCCTGACCTGTACTTTAAGGTTCAGCTTTCCCCTTACCTTCTGAAGCGGCTTCAAATCCTGAAAAGATACAGTATATTCCTTTGCTTTTTCACAGTATAATCTCTGCAGTTCCAGAAAAACCGGCTTGATCATTTTTTTATTCCTTGTAACCAGCCCCATGGTCTGGTTCATTGCGATCATGGTATACCAGTCCACCAGTGACCACCAGATGACCCCGCTGACTACCCCGCTCTCCACAAAAGCTTTGTACGTATCCCGGGCTATCATGACCTGCCGGTCCAGATCAGCCATTTCATTTCCGGACCAGACACCAAACTCGGTTGCAATAATAGGCTTATCCGGATAAAAAGAGTTCATTTTACTCAATGCATATAATGTATGCTCATACGGTTTGTCCCAGTAAAAGACCCCGTAGTACATGGTTGCGCCGAATACATCCATATCACGGTGGGTATTATCAGTCTGGTCATCACCCGTTGCTGACTGGGAATAGATACGGTTCGGGAAGACCTCCTTTCCCAGCTTCTTCATTTCCCATAAATAGGCTAATCTCTCACTCTGCCACCCGCATTCGTTGGCCAGGCCGTGAAACAGGATCGATGGTGAATTATAATTGGCATAGATCATCTCAAAAAGCATCTGCGGTGCCAGCTCCTTGTTCTTTATCTGGTACAGAAATTCCGGTCCGTCAAACCACATGACCGGGATCTCTTCCCATACGATGATTCCCAGTCTGTCAGTTAGCAGGTAGGTAAAAGGATGATGGGGATAATGAGCGCTCCGCAGGAAATTAGCGTTCAGGTCCCTGATCAGGTTCATATTATCCAGAATGAGGCCGAACTTATCCTCTTCCATGACCCTTCCGTAAGGATAGAACTCCTCATGGTAGGAGACGCCTTTCAGAAAGAGAGGGGCTTTATTGTTGTTAAGATAGATCTTCTGGTTATTGATCTCATATCGTCGTACACCGAACTGATAAGCGTTCTTTTCTATCAGACTGTTATTCTTGTCGATCAGGATGGTTTCAAGAATGTAAAGCCGGGGATCCTCATTCGACCAGTATTTTAAATTTCCAGATGGAATCACATGCTCAAACTCTACCGCCATAAAATTCTCATCACCGGTATGGACATTCTTCCCTGCCAGGGATGCTACTTTCTTTCCTAAAAGGTCTGAAGAGAAGGAGGAGAGGAGGTTGGCTTCTGTCAAAGAAGCTTCGTATATATTAACCTTTACGGTACACTCTTGATCTTTGTTATAATAATTCTGCAGGATAAGAGCAGGTGCTATTACGCAATCCCCGTTCTTTTTAAATTCATACGGCACATCTGCCCTAACAACAGAGAGAGGATCTGATATTTCCACATAGACATCCCTGACGATCCCGGTATAGTTCCACCAATCCATCTTTTTATAAGGAACGATATCATGGTCATTTCCTTTTGGGTATTCATCCATAAGCCATGGAATATTATCCAGCCGGACAAAGATGATATTGTCATCCCCGAACCGGACTTTACCCGATATATCAAAAGCAAAAGCAGAGAACCCTCCTTCATGTGAACCGCAGTGTTTCTCGTTCACCCATACATCTGTGATATAATTGGCACCGAGAAAGAAAAGCTTCAGGACCTTGTTTTTGTATTGAGCGGGAATGTGAAGCTTGACCCGGTACAACACTCCGTCCTGATACTTGTCAGGAAAGAGGTTTATGGAAAAAGGAAGAACTCCCTTTTTCCAGTCCTGGTCTTTGAAACTTCTTCTATGTGAATTCTTGCATTCTTCCTGCAGACGCTGTATGGTATCTTCATCCCGGTCTTTAACGGAGAGCTTGTGGTCCAGAAAGATCCGCCTGTATCGACACTCTTTAACAGGAAGATAGGCTCTGCTCTTCTGTTTAAAAAAATCAGGGAAGATGATCCCGTTCTGAAAAGGAATGTAATATCTGCTGTTCAGTTTCTTAAGCTCGAAACTCCTCCTCGTGATATCTGCCTGCAGGTTGAACTGTATCAGTGTAAAAAACAATAATAATATAACTCTCATTAAAACTCCATTAAAGCTGAACCATAAAACTGACAAGATGAACATCTTCCAGATCACTGATCGGCATAAGGGTATAATTGAACCTGTATCCGGCTTCTTCTGCACGGTACTGAAACCCGATACCCAGAGAAAGCGGATTGAGGTCATTGTTGAACCGGTACCCGGCAGAGAGGTCCACCAGGCTGAAAAGCGTCAGGGTCATGCCTGCTGCCGGAATATCATCTGATATGAACTGATAAATATAATTTCCGAATACTTTTGCAGAAACAGAGCCAGTATTGATAAACCCGTACCGTATTCCAGCAGATATCCGGGCGGGAATATCTTCGGAAGTATTGTAATCATCAAAGGCCAAACCAATGTTGTGAAGGCTGAGTCCCATTGTAAAATTCTCCTGCGAACCAATTCCTGCCAGGACAGGCAAAGAGAGCCCATACTCTGCTCCGGCCCCAAAGAGCACAAGGGAAGAACGCATGGACGCGATCCGCGACTCAACATAATCCGCCTTAAGACCGATCCTTAATCCTTTTACAAAAGGAAGCTCCCTGGCTAAAAGCAGGTTCACTGCATAATGATCATATACAATGGTCCGTCCTTCCGATATGATAGGATCCTTCAGATAAAAATATTTTACACCTATTACAAAGTTTACAGGATCAAGGGGCTGGCCAAAGAAGAGGCTTACCTTGCGGGTATCTCCGAGGTTCTCCGTATCGGAGAAGAGCACGCTCCGGCTCTGGATCCCCCCAAATCCTGCAGGGTTACCAAAAACAGAAACGATCCCGTCAGCCGTGGCAGAACCGCTTTTAGAGGCGATCTCTGTAAAACCGGATTCCGGGATATTCAGAAAATCATAAGTATTCCGTACAGCTGCTTCACCGGACACACTTATCAGAAACAGAATAATAATTGAATAAATCAATTTCTTCATTTTATTCCTATTACAACAGGTAGCCGCAGGGTGCTTGTACCCGAAGGGTATAGCCTGCGCAATGTTAAATAATATATATAAACGCAAGCTGAAGCTTGCGACTACCAGCGATTAATATATTATTAATGCACCAGCAGCACTTTCTTACTGATGGTTTCATCTCCCATTTTTATCTTTATAATATACAGACCTGTTCCAACCGGATCATTGCTCTCCGTTACTTTTCTCCATTCGATGGAGTTATTGGAGGGTGAAAGTCCCTTCTCTTTCTTCCATACCAGCTGTCCTGAAAGGGAGTAGATCCGGACAGAGACAGTCTCTGCTTTGCCTAGATCAAAATTCAATATCAATTTTTCATCATCCGGCTCAAGGAAGGTTTTGGAAAGGGACACATCCAGCTTCTCCGCAAATGAGGCATTCACCGTCACCTGCAGGGTATAGGTAGTTACATTGCTCATACTGAAGGTGATATATCCTGTCTTTGCATTGGTGAAGCTGATAGAATTGGCCGTAAATGTATTGCCTGTTACGGTACCGACATCCCCGTGAACAGCGATCTCGTATCGGCTGTTTAAAAACTCACCGGTAGAGACGGAATTGCATCCCATGATAGTCAAAGGAACGGTCTCATTCTCATTAACATAAATAGCAGATGGCTGGATACAGAACCTGTTCCAATCCCCTACGGTAATATAGGAATAGGTTATGGATGCAAACTGGTTTGTATTACCGGCCGTACCGTTTATAACATATGAACTCAGGTCAGCTTCCTGCTGAGTCTGAGAAGCACCGATAAGGTCAGCTACATCAGGGTCAACACTGGTACTGTTCCACCAGGTATCATCTCCACCCGTAAAATACCATTGTGTAGAAAGAGGATATCCCTGAACCTCCCGGAACATCTGGTTTTCATCAAATCCTGAACCAGCTATAAAATGCCAGCAGGAATCCACAGGTGATCCGATAAGAGAAACGGGTATGGCTATCTCGTATTCACTCCATCCAATAGCTCTAATATATATATTATTTTTCGTGCCGTCCGAGTTATCCCCGTCACTGCCATCCCCTATCAACTGTCCGGCACTATTCCACAATCTTGCCCTGTAGGTTGATGACCCGTAAAATAAAAAATCCATTTTAGGATATTCACACTTCAGTTCCACAGCCGGCCCGTTAGAAGCGGTAGTACCATCCCCTTCTATTAAGGTGACCATACCGGTATCCGGTGTTCCCGTATCTATGCCGATAAAAAAAGAGGCAATGTCATACTCTCCTGTTCCATTGCAATTCCTGAACATAAAATAGACATAATTTGCATCCCAGCAGACACGGAACTGATCAATATCAGCTGAATTAGGAGTAAAGATCTGATTTGTTGACGGATAGACATAATCACCGTCCCCTTTATCATCATTGGAAGCATCCTGCCAGATATACTGGTTGTCCGTTACCATGGCGGTATTTGATGGTAAAAAATTTAACGAAGTATTAGTTTTCCAGTCCCCGATCAGGCCGTTCGTATTGATCGTTTTCATTCCGATATATCCTGCGGACAGATTTAAACCTGATAAGAAAATAACAAGCAGTATCAACACGATCTTTCTGATCAAGCCCTGATTAAAGGAAAGAATAGATGTTATGAATGTTTGCGTAAACATTGCTTTATTCATTATACCACTATTTTAATAAAAAGTCAAGAAAAAAATTACTTTTTTTTGAATCGGAGCAGATAATAAAAAAGGATATTTATTTTTTAGTAGGGACAAGGCATGCCTTGTCCCTACATTTGCAAACAAATCCAAAAACTGATTCATTACCATATTTTTATTAAAACCAGACATCGATCCTCTTCACCTTCCTGTTTCGAATATCGCGCGAATACGGCTCTCCTATCAGGAGACTCTCTGTCTCCACGACCCTTCCATTATGATAAGCCAGCCTGCATCGCACGGCTTTGGGCTGGTTGACATTATAAATATTTTTCCGTTTTTCATTATGATAGATCACCAGAGTATGGCCCAGAAATTTATACAAAAAGGAGTTCTTCGGAAGGATGATCTCTTCTTCTTCCAAAGGAACGGGATCTTCAGAAGGAACCTTTATCCTCTTTTCTTTTGATGTAAAGAGCCATTCAGCCAGCTGTGGAGAGAACTGCAAATAAAGCTTCCCGGCTTTTAGAAAAAAGGGCTTTAACCCGGAGGTCATCATGATCCACATGGATAAAAACTCAGCCGTAGCCCCTGAAAGCCTGGAGACAAATCCTTGACCGTGTGATTCCTCTTCCGGATACGCACTGCTTACGATAAAAGAGACATTCTCAAAGATACTGCGGCCGTATCTGGCCGGATCCATAAAGGGGACCAGCATCTTCCTCATCATTTTATAGAATTCATCCGTAAGGCCGTTCTTTAAAAGCTCCAGCAGATACTTATACTCCATATGCAGCCAGATAGATTCATTCTCCAGCCATCCGCGGGTAAAGATCTTTATCCTGCCGACATTAATGCTTGTATCTTTCAGATCCTCATTAACCTTCAGCATCTTCAATTTCTTATCATACAATCCGCTCTTCAGTATTCTCCTATGGAATAAAAGAGCCTCTTTCTTATCCCGCATGGTGCGCAGGTAATGGACCGGCCCTTCTAAAAAAAGAGGAAGGGGTTTCTGTGAGAATTTCATTGGCCTGATACATGGCAGGCCCTCCGGGTTTCTTATTATTTTTGAATCTGTTTTTATAAACTTATGTGATACTACCTTATTCTCAAAATTAGTATAGAGGAGTTGCTTCTTTGGATCAAAAGCTTTTTGGATCCCTGTATTAACTTTTTTTAAAAATAGTCCGAACATTTTTTTTAACAACCCAACGGTAATATTCTTCTCCTTCCCTGATACACCGAGGAGCGTCTTTTTACGATATGATTCTACCGCATCATGGGCCCTGTCCCAGAATTTAAAATTGTCTCCTGAATACTTTTTTGTGATATCTTCAAGAACCTCCAGAAGGTCTATAATTTCAGCTGCTGTCGTGATCTCGTATCTATCCTCTACCCTTAACATTTCTAAAGTATTTTGTATTAATCCCATAAGCCTCTTCAGTTCCAGGGTTTCTGCCAGGGATGAACCGAAGATACCGGGCAGGCCGTTCAATGCATCACACCAGTTTGACTTACCTGCTTCCATTTCAATGCCGACCCCTTCCGGATCGAGACTGCCGTACTTATTGGCTGTCAGGGAGAGAAGTTTCCCTAAAAGTGTGGTCTTGTAGATACTTCCCTTGCCAAAAGCTGTCCTGACAACATTTGCCTTTTCTTTTCTGGCTTCGATCATTTGAGATTTTTCAAAATTCGCAATTATTGAACCGAGCTGTCTCGGCTGTCCGTTAAAAAGTACGTATTTCTGCGACCGGGGTTGTACCACATGGCTATTATCATAAAATGTAAAGGCCTTCTTCTTCAAGAACAGAGAACTCAGCCTGTCAGGAAAGATCCCGATAAAGCTTTCTATAAGATCAATATTATAATGCCAATGGTCTGACCAGAATCCTTCTCCATGAAGAGCCTGATCGATCTTTTCACTGTTACAGAGAATTTTCTCCAGCAGCCTGTTCCTGCCGGAGGCCCCTATCTTGATCCCCTCTTCCTCCAGATAGTCAAAGAAAGCTCCCACGCTGAAGGGTTTCAGAAAAAACTGCTTTAATTTCTCTTTTACATCTGCATTCTTAAAAAAGGAGAGAATACTTTCTATCTTCTTTACTTTAAATTTTGAACCAAGCACCTTTAAGGGATTGAACCCATCCAGCTGGATAAGGCTTGTAAAATGGATCAAAGTCTCATCTCCCAGTTCCGGATTAAAGAAGAGATCACTCCTCCTGTTCTGGTTTACATCTCTGTAGTTTCCCGTGCCCTGAGAAAAGTACTGCGGTTCTACAACAAAATTGTTGTACTCCCTTTCCATATCACCATGGATCCGGGAATAGATGTAATAATTCTTCTTGCAATTCTCCAAACCGATCGTAATGGGATATCCTCCGCGCAGAAGATTATCCAGGAAGGTTTGTTTCGTATAATTATCCAGTTCCTCAGATGATGATCCGGTCAGGATCTTTGATCCGATATTGCGGATAAGATTACGGTTCTCATCATACTTCTTTTTAACTGCGCCTTTCTTCATCATCTTCGTGATAAAAGGCTCTAGTTCTCTAGCATGCCGGACATTCCCGATAATTGAAAAATATGAAGACTCTGCTCCATCTTTCAAATTCAGACTAAAAGAACCGAACCCGCAAGGAGTCTTGTTTTTTGCACTTAAGGCCGGGTCATTTTTGAATTGTCCTGATCGTAAAAAATTGTACGGTCGGGAAAAATCATTTACAGGTCCGAAGAGAAGATCAGGATCTACTATAAAATCAGGAAAATGGGCCTTATCTCCTGAAAAATAAAAACCCGCATAAAAATTGGCAGATCGAATCTTCACAATCTCAGGACGGTCCTCCGGTTCCACAGAGAGTTTATACAGGGGAAATTTTCTATGAGGAGTAAATTCAACTCCACTGAACCACCCTTCACCGAGCCGGCTCATATTCTTCAATAAATGATCATTGGACCCGAATGGATTGATCATAGGCAAGCCGTCAATACAAACGATCTGAACAGGAGACTTCCGGATATTCCTGATCGTTAGGATACGTACCATGGACGGCACAGTCTCATTGGGAATGGTAAAATATTCCACCTGAAACTCTATCCCTTCTTTTAGATTTATATCCCTTATCTTAAGGGAATGAGCGCTGATATGCATATATTGCTCTGCTTCATCTCCTTCCTGACTGCTTTGAAAGGGCTCGTAGAACCGGCCATTTACCTTAATAAAGGTTCTAAACCCGGCAGATGAAGTCATACGATAGGCCTTATTAGCCGGTAAAAACTCCATGATAGCTCCGTTCTTGTCCCTGGTTCCCATACAGGAGATGCCCTGAGCCCGGTTCACATAAAAGATCCACATGGGTTTTCCCCATGCTCCGGCAATTCCCGGGAAGAAACTGGCAAAGGGTCTGGCTTTATTGTAATTTTTGATCACAAATTCATCATCTTCAATTTTATATGTAACTTTATCAGACACGATCTCTCCTTGTTAAAAGCATGTTTTTATCCGGGTTCCTTAATAGTTTACCTCAACTTTGATCTTCTTTGCTTCATAAAAAAAACCGATCTCAGGCTCTGTGATCTTTGGCGGAAGAAATCCGAATCCCTTTACAGGATGAAACCCGGGGCCTTCAACAACAAGGCACAGTAGATTCTCTTCTTTCAAATAATTCTCAGGGATATAGAACCTGTGCTGAGGCCCGACCTCTTCATATTTTCCAAGCAGGGACCCGTTCACATAGATCAGGCACCGGTCATGACATTCGTTGATCTGTATATATAAAGGAGCAACCCAGTCATCTTTCTTGATCATTTTAAATTTCCGTCGCATCCATATTATATTTCCAAACTCCTCCTGGAAGACATACATCTTTGCCTCGGGAACGGAAAGCCAGGTGCGCTCATCAAAGTCCGGAGAATAGTACTTTTTATGGTCTCCTCCCAGACCCTGCATCACTTTCCATTCCTTAAAAGGGATCTCTTCTTTTTTATTTTTAAGCTTATACACAACAGAGACAGGTTCATACAGCCCGCTCAGTTTTTTAATAGGGCCTTCATGCGGATGGGCTTTAGTATGAAAGGCATTCTCATAAGAGATCGCAATAATATTTTTACCCTTCTGTACCATCTCTGTTATATCCAGTTCAGGAGACCCGATCCCGATCCACCGGAAGTGGCCGTTAACATAGACAGTGAACCGGTCCATCTCATTGGTCTGCATCTTCAGCTTCACTGCCCCGGCTCCTTCCGGCAGAATAAACTCGTTTCTAAACCAGTAATACCCGTGCTCGAAAATTTTTGCCTTTTCCAGAGGAGTATCACTTTTTATCTTTATCCAGGACCTGTCATTAAACCCGGGCTCCTTCTCATCCGTATCCGGTGATACAAACCAGTCACCAATGTATTCGATCTTATTGGAACTCTTCTCGTTAAAAAGCAGGTCCACTTCCATTGCTTTTGTATCCTGCTTCTTTTTCCCGATAGGCAGGGCCTTCCCTTCAGCCGTTACCTTCTTTATTTCTTTACTGCTATAGAGAGTGATCTTCTGTTTTTTGCTCTTGGGTTTGATCTGGAAATCAAAATGTATCCCATCAGCTCTCTCTTCCCAATCCTCCAGATGATAAAGGTCGGAAAGCATCAGAAACCCGTTATCCATCCATAGTTTATTGGCCTCTTCTTCAGGCAGGATCATAAAGGAATAATCCTGTATTTCAAAGACCGATATTTCATCATGGCTGTATGTAACTTTCATTAATTTATCCCCCGTTCTTTTTGTCTTTTTGATGTCACCTTTAACCACCCTGAACCTGTCAGGGCTGACTAAAGCCATCTCGCCTTCTATCTTTTTACTTCCCTTTAAAATTATATATTCCTTCTCTCCTATCTTTTTCTTCAGAATAATCTCGGATGTGGAATAAATGATCTTCACGGAATCACTGATAGTAAAATCCGCAGGCAGAAGAAGAGAAGAATGAGCCGGTAGTTTCATATTTTCCCCGGGGAACCGGATCATCTTTTTAGCAAGTCTTGAGTGAAATGAGATCCTCACGAGTGTCTCCTCATCCTCCAGGTTCCGAACCAGGATCATTCCATATTTTGTATTTTTACGATAGAGTATCTTGACATTTTCATAAGATCCCTTAAAAGAACTATCCTTCTGGGCCCGGTCTTTATAAAGCCGTACGATATCCCTGTCTCCTTTGATGAGATCCACTCCATTGGTTGTGGTTTCCCCTTCCAGGATGAACTCAGGGAAGGACTGCACCATGTAGGCATAATTACGAAGGTGATGATATTTTTCATGGATCTCCCCCCATTCCCGTACAGGGGCCGCGCCAAAATCAAAGGTTGTACAGATACCGATACCGCCAAAGTCACCTTTGGCGCTCCAGTAAGGAAAGGATGTCCCTCCGACTGCCATATAATAATTAAGGACCGATGCGCCATAAGTAAGAACTGTCTTCATGATGGCATCGGTCACTTCGGTCTCCACATTATAAAGAGGCTGGCCGTACTGGGCAAACCATCCTGCTTCCAGCTCCAGGATCATAAGCGGTTTATCGCTCTGCACAATACGCCCTTCTTCGATCTTCCTGTCAAAATCATTGAACTCCCACATCCAGATCCAGGGAATATTCGGATAATAGGTGTGGGTATTTATGATCTCCGTACCAAGGATACAGCTTCCTTCATTAGTATAAGCCGGTACATTGATCTTGGCCTGCCTGACAAAATCAAGCAGGGTCAGAAGATATCGCCTGGCCTCTTCTTTGCTTTTAACAATACCACCTTCTTCGATCAGATGGTCATACTCATTCTCGATCTGGACCAGCACAATATTCCCGCCATTGGTGACCAGGTGGGGAATTATGATCTTCGCCACTTCCCCGTACCAGTCATTAACGATAGTCAGGTATTCTTTATCCGGGAGCCGCAGCGGGATATCCATCGAAAGAAGCCAGTGAGGAAATCCGCCAAAATCCCATTCCGCACAGATATACGGACCGGGTTTTATGATCACATACAGGTTATACTTCCGGCACAGTTTCAGGAATCCGGGCAGATCCCGGTCACCCTTCCAAATGAGTTTTCCTTTTTCAGCTTCATGAAAATTCCACGGTATATATGTGGTAATAAGATTACATCCGGCCTGCTTGACCTTCTTCAGCCGGTCCTCCCATAATTCCCAAGGTGTCCGGAAGTAATGGAATTCCCCGCCGATCAAAATTTCTCTCTTCCCGTTAATGATCAGGCTGTGACCATCGTATGTAATACTCCCGTTCTTCATTCTCTTTTCCTCCGATAGGCTGTTTATGTTTGCGCAAACATAAACAGCCTTAAAATCGTTTATCTCTTTTTTAAAAAATCATTTTCTTTACAAAACAGAATTAACAGGTCATACACAAACCATTACTTTTGTAATTCCTGATCGATCTCTTTAGCAATTTCATCCATTGCTTTTTTTGTATTGATCTGGTTGCGTACGATCAGATCGATCCTGGGGTAAATGATCTTCTGCTCCACTTCTGACCAGTTAGCGATAAAAGGATTAAAAATAATATACTCTACCGCTTCATTGAGCATTCCTTTATTCACAGGAGGATTAACTTTATCACCTGCCCAGAGAGGGCCGTACGCCAGCTTCTTAAGAGCAGGTTGAGCAAGGCCTGCTTCTGCCAGCTTCTTCTGGCCGTATTCTCCGGAGATCACCTTTAAAAGTTCATAAGCCATTTCAAGATTCTTGGCTGATTTAGAGATCGCATACCCGGATCCTCCGGTTGCAAATCCCCTCCTGCCGCCCGGTCCCTTAGGGAACATGGCAACATCCCATTTAAAATCTTTGGTATCACGGAGCACAGGTGTGTCCCAGATGCCGGACCCGTACATGGCGATCCTGCCGGTCATGAACATCTCGTTATAACCTGTCTCAACACTGCTTGGTGAAGGCATGACCTTATACTTGTAGATCAGATCCCTATAGAATTCCAGACCCTTTATTGCATTTGCCTGATTTAAGAGGCATTTTCGCGGTTCATGGACATTATCCACGATCTTTCCTCCAAAGGAATAGACAAAATTCTGCCAGGCCCATCCGTAAAAACCATACTGATTTACAATTCCTGATTTTGATATCTTTGTCAATTTTTTTGCTGTCTCCAGAAATTGTGCCATACTCCAGCTGTCTTTCGGATAAGGGACTCCTGCCTGGTCAAAGAGATTCTTGTTGTAAAAGATACAGGCAAAAGGAGCCACATCCCTTGGAAGGCCGTATAATTTTTCACCCTTCTTGAAACGGGAAATGATCTGGGGGAAATAATCCTTTTCTGTGATGCTCCTGTCTTTGGCGAGCAATCCGGAGATATCCATCAGCATATCCTTCTCAATGAATTTGTCGATAAAATTCACTTCGCAGAACATGATATCCGGCATGGAGCCCGATGCGGCCCGTGTCAGGATCCTGTCAATATATCCCTGGCCCTGGGGTGAATGGGAGATCGTAACAATAATATCCGGGTACTTCTCATTAAACAATTTTATGGACTCTTCAATAATAATTACTTCTTTGATATTCCCCCAGATAGCGATCTCAAGTTCATTTTTTTCTTTCACATCACCCTTCTTTGTACAATTGCTGAAAACGAACATACCTAAAATAAAAACAAAACAGAGTGATCCTAATAAAAATTTAACACCTCTATTCATATTGTACCTCCTTTAACAATGTTTGCGTAAACATTATATCAATAATATACACCCCTTTTTTAAAAAATCAAGTAAAAAATAAAAAAATATCTTTTACTCACATCTCTTTCCCGTTCTCTTATCATGTCATCCCCGAATGCTTAAATCGGGGATCTCAAACCAAGAAGAATCTGTGAGATAATGAGATCCCCGCTCCCCGCTTTCACGGGGACAAGTTTCGCGGGAATGACATTTCTATATATCACCCAAAAAGCACATCGACGCGTTTGATCCGTCCATTCCGCACATCATAGGAGAATGGCTCCCTCAACACGGCTCCCTCGATCATATGAGTTTCGTCATTATTATATATAAGGTCTATCCTCTTGATCCTGGCTCTTTTCGGGCCGAATGTATCTTTCCTGTCCGGATTATGGTAAATCACAACAGTGTTCCCTAAAAACTTGAAGAGATAACTGTTCTGGGAAAGGATGATCTCTTCATACAGTTCTTTTGCCGTGCTCAGATCATTATAAAGGGGATCGGCTTTACTGAAATTCTTTACGATCTCTTTCTTCCGGGTAAAAAGCGTTCCCTTTAGTAAAGGCTGGAACCGGAGGCAGAGCTGACCTCCCTCCATGTAGAACGGCTTCAGTCCAACATTCATTACAAGCCATATTGAGAGAAATTCCGCAGTGGAACCGGAGAGCCTGGCAATAAAACCCTGACCATGGATCTTGGTATCCGGATGCGCGCTGCTTACAATAAAGGAGACATTTTCAAAAATACTACGGCCGTAAACACCCGGGTCCATATATGGTACCAGAGCCGTCTGGATCGCTTTATAGTACTCATTGACCAGGCCATTACGCAAAAGCTCCAGCAGATATTTATACTCCATATGAAGCCAGACCGATTCATTTTCAAGCCATCCCGGAGTAAAGATCTTTAACCGGCCGATATCGATACTGGCTCTTGCCAGAGAAGCATTGACCTTATACATCTTCAGTTTCCTGTCATACAGTCCGCTCTTTTTTACACTGGCATGGAACCGGCCGGCCGGATCCCTGTCTTTTAGAATTCTCAGATAATGCATGGGGCCTTCAAGGAAAAGGGGAAGAGGCTTCTGCTCAAACTTTAAAACTTCGATGCAGGTATGATGCTGCCAGTTCTTCTTCTCTTTTCCTGCCTCCTTCCTGATCCGGTACTCTGTGACCTTATTCTCAAAATAGGTATTGATGACACCTGTCTTCTTATCAAAAGCCCTCTTTAATCCTTCATCAACCCGATGCAGAAAAAGATTCAATATGGCCTGTATTCTTTCAAGAATAATGGATCTCTCTTTTCCGGAGACACCCAGCCTGGTCTTCTCCCAGTACTTCTCTTTTGCAGTATGGGTCCTGTCCCAGAATGAAAAATTATCTGTATACTCCTTTGATGCTTTTTCCAGGGTCCCTAAAAGATCAATGATCTCTTCTGCGGCGCTTATCGTACCTTATTTATTCTGAAGTACTTTCT
>Ga0180007_10004965_pt1 | contig 13829 bp, 11 predicted proteins | sample MM_PC_MetaG_FD_121122 | JGI IMG/M metagenome (GOLD analysis project Ga0180007, IMG submission 121122) | Groundwater microbial communities from the Aspo Hard Rock Laboratory (HRL) deep subsurface site, Sweden - MM_PC_MetaG | ecosystem: Environmental > Aquatic > Deep subsurface > Groundwater... | reverse complement strand
GCCTGATCGAGCTGTCCTACCGCTGCAACCTCTGCCGCCGGTGCGCCCAGACCTGCCCCATCGGCGTCGACAACGCGCTGCTGGCCCGCGAGATCCGCAAGATCGCCAGCCAGGAGATGGGCATCACGGTCAAGGAGCTGCACGAGGCCGGGTCGGTCCTGCAGCAGAAGGTGGGGTCGTCCACCGGCATGAACGCCCTGGTGGTCAAGGACAACCTCGAGTTCATCGACGAGGACACGACCGAGAAGACGGGCATCACGGTGAAGACGCCCTGGGACGTGGAGGGCGCCGACATCCTGCTCATCCACAACGCCGGCGAGATCATGGCCTGGCCCGAGAACCCGGGCGCCTTCGCCCTGCTGATGAACGCAGCGGGCCTGAGCTGGACCCTGTCGAGCGAGCTGGCCGCCTACGACGGCATCAACTATGGCGTCTGGTACGACGACGTGCAGTTCGCCCGCACGGCCTTGATGCACATGCAGGCGGCCAAGAACCTAGGCGTCAAGAAGATCGTCCTGGGCGAGTGCGGCCACGCCCATAAGGCGCTGACGGTCATCGCCGACCGTGTGCTGACCGGCGACATGAACATACCGCGCGAGAGCTGCATGGCCATGCTGCTGGACATCGTCCGCTCCGGCAAGATCAAGTTCGACAAGAGCCGCAACGACTTCCCGGTGACCCTGCACGATCCCTGCAACATGGTGCGGCTGATGGGCATCGTCTCGCCGCAGCGCGAGATCATCAAGGCGGTGGTGCCCGAGGAGCGCTTCCGCGAAATGACGCCGCACGGCGTCGAGAACTACTGCTGCGGCGGCGGCTCCGGCTTCGCGATCATGTCCGGGCACAATTTCGCCGAGTGGCGCCACCGCTTCTCGGGGCGCCGCAAGTTCCGACAGGTACTGGAAGCGTTCCAGGACGAACCGATGGACAAGGAGCACCCCAAGTACATCTGCGCCCCCTGCAGCAACTGCAAGGGCCAGCTGCGCGACATCATCCAGCACTACGACGCCTGGAACAAGGCCGGCATCTACTACGGCGGCCTCGTCGAGCTGATGGTCAACGCCATGGAGGGCGTCGCGCCGAACTACATCGACTGGGAATGGCACTAGATCCCGTCGGCTCCCGCATGAGAAAAGCCCCCGGCCGGAAACGGCCGGGGGCTTTTTCAGCGAAGGTCGCGGCGCCCTCTATCCGTACGGGTACATCCCCTTCTTGACCTGTTCGAGGGTGGCCAGCAGGTAGTCGTGCTTCACCTCGTCGGCCTTCAGGTAGTTCAGCAGGTACTCCTGGACGAGCATCTTACGGCCCTTGATCTGCTCGAGGGTCTCGCGGACGTACTCGACCATGTCCTTTTCCATCTTGATGTGCTTGCGGATGCCGTCCCACACCTCGCCCAGCTCGTCGGGCGTGAGGCTGACGGGCTTCTTCTCGAGGGTCGACGCGATCAGCTCCTGCACGCGGTAGTGCAACTTGGAATCGGTCTGGATGATCTCCATGACCATGCGGATGAGCGCATTGTCGGTCTTCTCGATGATCCGGCCGGTGGACGTCACCGACGCGTCCTCGATCTTCTGCCAGTCCCTCATCGTCGCTGCGAGGTTCTCCTGGATTTCCTTCGTGGTCGTCTTCTTGGCCATGATTCAGTCCCTCTCCTGCCGATTGGAAACGGGTGTGCGGAAGGGTCCGCGGGTCAGAATCGGAACGATTATAGGTACCGGCTCGACGCCAGGCAAGGCGGCAGTTTCCCGGCCTAGCCGAGGGTCCCGACGATGTCCTGGAACACCTCCTCGATCGCCTGCTCGCCGTCGATCCTGTGCACCGCGACGCCGATCTTCCCGTAGAATCCGATGACCGGCGCGGTCTGCTCGTGATAGAGCGCCAGGCGCTTGCGGACGGCCTCGGGCCTGTCGTCGTCGCGCTGGATCAGCTTCGCGCCGTCCTTGTCGCAGATGCCCGGCGTCTTGGGCGGCAGGCTCACGGTATTGTAGCCCGCGCCGCACTCGCTGCACATGAAGCGGCTGCTGATGCGCGCCACGGCGGTCTCGTCCTCGATGACGATCTCGACCACGGCATCGACAGCCAGATCGGCCCGGACCAGCTCGGCCTGGGCCACGGTGCGGGGATAGCCGTCCAGCAGGATGCCCCCGGGATGCTCCCGGTAGGCCTTCTTGACGATGTCGAAGATCAACTCGTCGCTGACCAGCTTGCCCGCGTTCATGACCTCGGAAAGCTCCCGGCCCAGTTCGGAACCGCTCTTGACCTCGGCCCGCAGCGCATCGCCGGTGGAGAAGTGGAAGATCCCGTAGTGGGCGGCCAGCTTGGCGGCCTGGGTGCCCTTGCCGCTCGCCTGCGGACCGATGATGATGATGTTCACGAAAATATCTCCTGTGCTGCTCTGGCGCCCCGAGTTCGCGTTCCCGTGGCTGCGCCGGGCACCGTCGAGAACGGAATTTCAGCTTCAACCATAGGATCCGAGACGCAACAGAGCTAGGAGAAAAAGTCGACGATATAACGAATCGAGACGAAGAGGATGCACGCCGCCAGGATCCACTTGATCACCGTCGCCGGGAAGCGTTTCTGGAGGCGCGCGCCGCAGTAGATGCCCGCGAAACCGCCGAGCCCGAAGAGCAGGCCCAGCAGCCAGTCGGGCGAGACGGCCAGCTCCGGGTAACGGGACGCCAGGAGGCCGTAGAAGAGGACCGCGCCGGCCGAGGTGACGAAGGTGCCCATCAGGGCCGCGCCGGCGACGGTGTACACGGGCAGGCCCCACACGCTGACCAGGACGGGCGCGATGATGGCGCCGCCGCCGATCCCGTACACGCCCCCGACCACGCCGACCGCCAGGCTCAGGGCGGCCAGGGCCAGGGTGTTGACGGTGAAGCGCTCGCCGCGGAAGACGTAGGCGATGCGCGTCGGGCCGAACCGCTCGACGACGACCTCCGTGACCGGCTCGTCGGCCGTCGCGACCCCCGGACGCCGCCTCATGACGTCGCCGAGCACCCTCGCGCCGAGGTAGAGCAGCACCAGTCCCACGAAGAACTTGAAGTTCCGCGGATCGGGCAGATAGCGGATGCGCAGCACGGCCCCGATCAGCACGCCCGGCAGCGAGCCCGCGACCACGACCCAGGTCAGGGGCCAGACCATGCGCCCTTCCCTGAAATAGCGGTACACGCCGCTGGGAATGGCCACCACGTTGTAGAGCTGGTTGGTGGCGCTCACCGCCGGACTGGTGAAACCGAGGACGCTCATCTGGAAGGGCAGCAGGAGGAAGGCGCCCGACACGCCGCCCGTCGACGTGAAGAAGGAGATGGCGAAGGCCACCAGCGGCGGGATCAGGGGGTTGACCGTCAGGTCCGCGGTCGGGAAGTGCATGGCGTCCTATTCCGGTGCGCCGGCGTCGCCGCCCGCGTCGGGAGACCGGTCTTCCGGCTGTTTCCCGGTGAAGAGCTTCTGCCAGTAACCCACGTCGATCCACGCGCCGAACTTGAATCCGACCTCGCGGAAGTGGGCGACTTTCACGAAGCCCAGCTTCTCATGCAGTGCCACGCTCGCCGGGCTCGGCAGCGCGATGCCCCCGATGGCAGAGCGGCAGCCTCCCTCGTCCAGCCTGGCCAGGAGACGGTCGTACAGCTCACTCCCCAGGCCGCGTCCCACCGCGTCGGGCGCGAGGTAGACGCTGGTCTCGACCGAATGCCGGTAGGCGCAGCGCGACTTCCAGGGACTGGCGAAAGCGAAGCCGACAACGCCGTCGATGTCGCGCTCGACAACCAGCCACGGGTGCTCCGCACCCGACGTTGCGATCCGGCCCCGCATGTCCGACACGGTCACCGGCTCCTGCTCGAAGGTCACGATGCTGCCGGCCACGTAGTGGTTGTAGATCTCGCAGACGCGCGCGGCGTCCTCGCGTGTAGCGTCTCTGATCACGGCGCCTCCAGCATCGGATTGTGGCCCACGGGCCGCCCCCCGTCAACCGGACCGGTTCCGGACGGCAGCCGACTGTGCTAGGCTCGACGCTTCGAATCGACCCGAGCCGGAACCCGGAAGTTCCCACGTGCTGCACGACGACCTGACGCGCATCTTCGCCGGCGACGAGCGGCCGGCCCCCGAACGCGAGCACCTGCTGGCGTTGATGGACCTCCTCGCCGAGCTGCCCCCTCCCCCGGACCCCTACGGCCTGTACCCAGCGTACGCCAACCTGCAGCGCCGCTTCGTCGACGCCGTCGGCACCGGCGACCCCGACACGGTCGAGGAGGCCTTCCTGACCCTCTACTGCCACGTCCACGGCCACGAGGCTCCCTACTCCCCGGCGGAGCGCCGGCGGATGGACGAGACCGGCGGCTACTGGTGCCACGCGGGCGGCGTCTCGCCGCTGCTCAAGGCGGGCGACCACATCGGGCCCGGAACGATCAGCGCGGATTTCGGGGCGGGCAACGGCCTGCAGGGGCTGCTGCTGCAGAAGCTGTACCCCCACGCGTCGACGCGGCAGATCGAGATCTCCAGCCGGATGATCGAGTCCGGGCAACTGCTGCAGGACTGGCTGGGAATCGACACCGGGCGGGTGGAGTGGATCGCGGGCGACGTGCTGGACCAGTCGCCGCGGGGGGTCGACTTCATCTACCTCTACCGGCCGGTGCGGCCCGAGGGCGAGGGACGGCGGTTCTACGAGCGGTTCGCGGCGGAGCTGGCGGCCCAGGGGCGCGAGGTGGTGATCTTCAGCATCGCCGACTGCCTGCGCGGGTTCCTCGATCCCGCCTTCCGGATCTTCTACCGGGACGGGCACCTCACGTGCTTCGGCAACCGGGTGGACTAGCGGGTCCCGTCACACCCCCAGCGCCGCCCAGGTCTCCCGCTGCAGGAAGCTGCCGTCCACGTCGTCCTCCATCTGCCTGAACAACGCGCAGGGCAAGGCGACCGTGACGAGGTCCTTGCCCAGGCTGCGCACGATCCGGCGGGCCGAGGGGTCGACCAGGCCGACCACGGCGCGCGGCGCCGGATCGTCGGCCTCGCGGTAGGCGAAGATGCCGAGGCTCTGGCAGCCCGCGGCGTGCGGGATGATCGCCCCGTCCGAATCGCCGCGGCGGTAGTTGGCCAGAACGACCAGTCCCGACATCTGATCCGCGTCGGCGAGCATGACGACCACGACCGGTTCCTCGTCCGCGGCGAGCTGGTCGAGGCGCTTGAACACGACGTACTGCACCGGCACGTCGCGGGTCGGCAGGACGTCGAGCCAGCGGCGGACCACGTCCGCCGACTTGCGGTACCGCTCGCCGTGCAGGAAGTGCTCGCGCATGGAGTCGCGCAGCCACGGCGCGCAGGCCTCCGCCACGGCCCGGCCCTGCTCGGTCCGCTCGTTGCCGTCGGCGAGGAAACCGCAGAACCCGTCGACGCCGCCGGGGAAGTTCTCGTAGCAATTGCCGAAGCCCAGGCCCACGCCGCCGCCCCAGCAGCCGAACGTTTCGCGATCGAACGCCGCCACCTTGCCCTTGCGGGCAACCGCAGCGAAGCTCCCCATGACGCAGCCCCAGCGTCCCGGGGCGAACTGCAGGGCCCCGGCGGGCGCGTCGTCGGTCCAGAGGATCGCGACGGGCGGATAGCGCAGGTTCAGGGCTTGGGCCAGGCGGCTCTCCATGGCGGGGGCTCCTCGGATCTGGTATGGCGCGGCATCTTCTGGTCGCATACTGGCACCGGGAGCGCGAGGAGACAAGGTGCACGGTGGCCGCAGCGCCCATGTCCCGGTGCCGCCGGAGCGTCCCGGATCGCGACCGGACCCGGCCGGGGGATGCACGGGACGACTTGATCCGCTATCATGGTCGGCCGAGCGACCGACGCCCGGAACCGATCCCGCGCGGACCGGCACGGCCCGCGCCACCGGAAAGGACACCCCGATGAGAACGCTCGTGACCTGTCTGCTCGCGATCTCCGCGATCGGTGCCCCCCCTGCCGGCGCCCAGGTGCGCGCCCAGCTCGACACAGTGGGCTTCGCCGTCTCGGTCGTCGACATGCAGGCCGTGCTGGCGGCTGACCTCGCCGCCGAGGAGCTGCCCGCGCCCGGGACCGCGGAAACCCCCGCGGAGCCGTGCGTAGCAGCTATCCTGCCCCACGACGATTACCTCTATGCCGGCCGCACGGCGGTGCACGGGCTGTCGTACCTGCAGGCGCAGCGCTGGGTCGTGTTCGGCGTCTGCCACGCCTGCCGCCGCCTCGGCGTGCGCGACCGCCTGCTGCTGGACGACAGCGCGGCCTGGCGGGTGGCGGGACGGGAGTGGCCCGTGGACGTGGAGCTGCGCGCGGCGTTGGCGGCGCGGCTGGACGGGATCGTCGAGGTGGCGCCCGGACGGCAGGCCGCCGAGCACTCGATCGAGGCGCTGCTGCCCTGGCTGGGCGCGGCGGTCGAAGAGCCGCTGTTCGTGCCGATCCTGGTGTCGGGCATGGAACTGGATACGCTGCAGGCGCAGGCGGACGCGTTGGCTGCGGTCCTGGCCGACATCTGCCGCGAGCACGGCTGGGTGCCGGGCCGCGACCTGGGCCTGCTGATCTCGGCCGACGCCGTGCACTACGGGTGCGAAGGCTGGGGCGGGAACGGCTACGCGCCCTTCGGCTGCGACGAGGCCGGTCATGCGGCCGGGCGGGCCCAGGACCTGACCCTGGCCGCGGCCACGCTGGCCGGGCCGCTGGGCGACGCGAGCGTCGTGGCGTTCGTGCGCCTGGTCTGGGACCCGTCCCGTCCCGACTATCCCGACTATCCCTACCGGATCACCTGGTGCGGCCTCTACTCCATCCCCTTCGGCCTGACGGTGGCGGCGCGGCTGCAGGAGCGTCTCGGCGCCCCGCCCCTGACCGGCGAGCTGCTGCGCTACGGCGACAGCGTCACGGACGGCCGCCTGGCGGCGCCCGGGACGCGCCTGGGCGTGACGGCACCCAACACGCTCGCCCACTGGGTGGGTTACGCGACGGTAGTCTATCGGCCGGAGGACTGAGCCGTTGCAGACGGAGAGCTTCGGCAACCGGACGGGCTGATCACCGCGCCTCGTCGACCATGCGGATGGTCTTCTCCTGTACTTCCGCGGCGACCAGCCGCAGCGCCTCGTCGTCCGAGAGCGCCGACAGCATCTGCGCGGGCTCGATCAGGCCGATCTTCGTCCGGCCGCCCTCGGTGAAGACCGAGATGCGGCAGGGCAGGGCCATGTTCAGGCGCATGTCGCTGGACAGGACCTTCGCGGCGTGCACGGGATTGCAGACCTCGAAGACCTTGCAGTCCTCCGCGAAAGCGACGCCCTTGCCGCGCAGCGTCTCCCCCAGGTCGTGGACGTGCAGCACGCCGAAGCCGTTGCGCGCGACCGCGGCTTCGAGATCCGCCGCCGCCCGGGCGAAGGTCTTTTCGGATTCGACGATGTAGTACATGTCCTCTCCCGTTGCTGGCCGTGGCCGAGTCGGATCGCATATACGCGGATAGTAGCGGATTTCCGGGGGGAATTGAAAGGATGCATCGGTTGGAGCCGCGACGGGGCTTCCGGCCCGACGCGCCCTGGAACCGCACTTGACGACACACGCCCGTCAACTAGACTCGTAGGCATGACGAAGCTGAAGGGTCCCACCCGCTCGCCGCACATCCAGCTGGCCCTGGTCACCGGCGCCAGCATCATCGCCATGGCCTACGTCTCCAAGCGCGTGCTGCCCGAGCCGATGACCTACCTGTCCCTGGCCATCCCGCCCTTCATCGCCACGATCTGGGGATCGGCGGAGCACAAACACAAGGGCTCCAGGGCCTGCCGGGTCAGCTACTGGGCGACCGCCATCGTCCTCGCCACGGCAATGGTCATCCTTCACAACCTGCCCTGATCAGGCCGCGGCCCCCTCCCCTCATAACTACTGCCTGAACCACCCCACCTTTCCCGGAGCCCCCGTCACCCGGGTCCGGCCACCCTGGCCGTAGTCTGCCGACTGCGATGATATGCCTCCTCGAATTCCACGGGCGGAATGCAACAGATCGACTCGAGCAGCCGCAGGTTGTTGAACCAGTCCACCCATTCGAGCGTCGCGAACGCCACAGCCTCGAGATGTCGCCTGAGCCTGCGACTCCAGATCGGCCCGGTCTTGTACAGGCCGAGCACAGATTCGACCGGACGCCCGGTGCAGCGGATCGGCGTTGATCGTCGATGAACGACACCTCAACTCCGACCGCGGATCGTCCTCCCCCGATAGGGATGCCCGGCTGCCAATCCCCTGGGGGTTCGACAACCGGGCTGGTTGCACGATCTGGACAACTGACGCGGACTATTTCAACAGCACGATCTTGCGCATCTGGACGGCGTCGTCGGTCCGCAAGCGGACCAGGTAGACGTCGCTGGCTGCGCGCTGGCCGCGGTCGTCGGTGCCGTCCCATACCGCCTCGTGGAAGCCGGCCGGCAGTGAGGTCCGGACCAGGGTGCGCACCAGCGAACCCTGCACGTCGTAGATGCCCAGCGTCACCGCCGACTCGCGGGCCAGCTCGTAGGCGATGGTCGTGCGCGGGTTGAAGGGATTCGGGTAGATCGATGCCAGGACGGTCGCTTTGGGCACGGACGGTCCGCCCTCCACGGCAGTCAGATCGGTCAGGATGTGCAGCTGATAGCCCCCCTCGATCGTCAGGTCCGCCAACCTCGCCTTGGACACGGCGACACAGTAATAACCGGCCTGCTCGACCTCGGCGAAGATGATCTCGTCCTCGCCGGGCCCGTTCAACCAGGCCACTGCGACGGCATCCGCGCTCGACTTCGACTGATAGGCCAGGTCGTCCCGGTGTCCTGTCAGGGCCCAGTCCACCTCTCCCGACACGTTCTGCAGGGTGATCCGGCAGAGCCCGGCATCCATGTAGAACTCATGGAGAGCCAGAATCTGATGAGCTCCCAGGATGAAGGGACCGTAGACTCCCTCGACGGCCATGCCCCCGTAGAGGGACTCTCCAAGCTCGGCGACATAGGGCTCGGTCCCGCCGTTCAGCAGTACGCCGACATCGAAGGCCCGGAACGATGTGCGATTGAAGTTGATGAGCACGTAGTCGGACTGCTCGGTCCCCCAGCCGGAAGAGACGAGATTGGCGGCGAATCCGTCCTTGGGGCCGGCAGCCAGTTCGTGGATCCGGAGATCGACATCGCTGCTGTCTCCCGGAATCACCGCGACCGCGCCCCAGTACCCGTCGTTGCCTGAATGAGCAAAGACCGGCGTCCGCAATCCATCGCAGTTGTACAGGTAAAGTTCGCCGGTACGAATGTCCGGCCAGCCCCCGGTGCGATCGGGAGGCGCGGCACGCGTCGTGACGCCCGTGACCGGCATTTCCGGCGGCGACCAGACCCACTGCTCTCCATAGATGTTGTCATCCTCGTGTATCTCCTCGATGACATCGTCGGCGTCGAGATGCACACCGAGAGTATGGCGGCCGCTCCTGACCGTCCTGGCGTCACTCGAGTTGTCCGTATCTGTCCCGTGTGCCGCGAACTCGCCCCACACCAGGTCAGGTGGGAAGGCGACCGGCTCCCCGTCCAGGTGGATCCGCGAGATCATCCCCGCAGCAGCGGCGGTCGGACTGTTGTTGAGGACCGCGAGATTGAGATAGGTCGAGGGATCGTCTCCGTGCAGTATGTCGGGCACCGGCACCGACGACGGGATCCCGTCATCGGCGGAACGCGGCACCAGCGGTGCATACCAGCCGGCGGCCGCATGAGGTTCGTAGTCGGCCGGCGTGCTCCAGACCCGCGTGGTCAGATCGATGGCACCCTTGTCTTCGCGCGAATCGCGATAGACCACCAGACAGTTGTAACCCGCTTGCGCGACCTCGAAATCCAGACGGGCGGCATGGTCGACATCGGCCGTCGCATAGGCATCGTAATCCATGAGATCGCCGGTGGCGAAGTCGTCATCGAGCCAAAGGACGTGAACCGGTCCCGTGCCGGAATCGATCTCCACCGTGATGCTCACAGGCCCGATGTCGCCCGGCAGGACGCGGAACTCCCTGAGCATCAGCATATCTTCCTCACCGATGGTCGACGCGGTGAGTTCGTCCCAGGGCAAGGATTCGCTGATCACATGCTCGGCCCGGTAGCTGTGCGGCAGGAGGTCATAGATCGGATCGAGATTGAGGACGCCCACGTCCCAGTCGCCCAGGGCCGTCACGTTGCGGTTCACGATCACGGCATCAAGGCTCCCGGCGCCCCTGCCGGACCAGCAGAGGTACGAGCTGAAGCCGTTGTCGGCGCCGGTGGAGGGATCGTGAAGGAGGCAATCGAAATCCTGCTCGTCATCGAGAGCGTGAATCCAGACCGCATTCCACCATCCTGTCGTGGTGAAGCGCAAGCCGTCGCAGTTGTAGTAGATCGGAGATCCGTCCACGATCGATTCACAGCCTCCGCTGCGGTCCGGCGGCTGACCGCGCCCGATGGCGTCGCCTTCGCTCAGCTCGAAGGGAGTCCAGATCCACTGGTGGGCCCAGCGATTGTCGGACTCGTCTCCCTCGGCGATCACCTCGTCCGCATCGATGAATCCCTCGGTCGTGTGCCGGCCACCTGCGATTTCGAGGGGACCCCCGTTCAGGACGTGAAATGCGGTCAGGGGCAACACGGGTCCTCCCCAGATGGATGAATACCGCCATTGACCGTCCACCAGGAAGTCCATCCTGAACCCGATCCCGGTGGATTCCTCGCCGGCATTCCGTCCGCTCAGGTTCCAGTAGGTGCTGGAGATGTTGCCGGGAAGAGTTGTGGGCGCCGTGACGATAGAGATGGTGGCATCGCCGCTCGCCCGGGGCACGAGCACATCGTGCCAGCCGGGACGTTCGTAATAGACGAGATCCGCCGGCAAGGGCTCCCGGATCCGGATCGTACCGAGCTCGGCGTATCCATCGCTCGCCTTTCCCGAGCGGTCCACCGTGCGGATCTTGAAGACGTAGTCTCCCGGTGCCAGGGGGGGGGTCGTGTAGGTCGTCACGTCCCCGATTTCCGGGGTGCCGTCGGGGTCCGGGCCCGCGGGGGATGTCATGACGACGCTGTAGCCCTCCACTCCCGAGGCGTCGTCGGCGGCGCGGGTCCACGTGAATTCGACGGTGGCGTCCGGAGAGGCGATCCCGCCCGGGGTATGGCTCACGCAGGTCAGATCGGCGACGATCTCGGGGTCGAACGAGTCGATCTCGTAGCCGCAGTTCTTGGCGGTCTCCCAGAGGTCCTCGCGTTCGCCGGGATAATCCCAGAGCTCATCCAGCAGATCGTACAGGAACCACATGGGAGTCGTCGGCTCCTCCTCTTCCGCGATGATGAAGATAGGTACTGTCCCGTAATGCAGGCGGTCCCGCCAGGCATCCGCGACATCGTGATCGTCCTGGGTGTCATCCTCGATGTCGCGCAGGAGCGCCGCCATGAATCCCTCGGTCCGCGTGGGATCGTGCGGCGCTCCGTCCTCACTGCATACATCCGGAGTCTCGAACTCGGCATCGTAATCGTAGTCGGCGGCCGTGCCGTAATCGGCCAGGAACGAACGCGTGATCACGTCCGCCAGCCAATCGGGCCAACCCTCGTTCCAGGCGTCCTCCGCGGTCTCCCTGCACCAAATGCAATGGCCGCAGTCGCCGTCATCGCAGAATCCGTTGCAGTAGTCCGACCCCGAACCGCGGGAGAAGTGCTTGATCCAGTGGTGGCCGTATTCGTGGATGTGCGTGGTCTCCCGCCACTCGCGATCGCTGCCGACGTGGATCTCCTCGAAAAACACCAAGTACTCGGCGCCTTCCGGGCCGTCGGGCCACTGGACGTGCACTTCGGGCATGTCGTAGCCGTGATGGTCCTGCAGCCAGCGTATGGCTCTCCTGATATTGGTCTGGATGTGCAGCGCGGGGTGATCGTCCTCGTCCGAAGGCTGCTGGTCGCCCATGTAGAGGGCCGTGCCCCCGTAATCGTCCTCGGTCGGGGTCTCCCAGGAGTACTCCGTCTCGAAGAGACCCGCGGTCTGGACCCGGACACGAGGGCTCTCCGTCTCGAAGTACACGTGGATGTCGGGCTGCTGGTCCTCCCACCAGCTGGGATCCCAGCGGAAGGTGAAATCGTAGCGGCCGTCCTCGTCGGTGTAACCGTGGTCCAGCACCTCGTCGTCGGACCAGTCCTCGTCGTGCACTTCGACCTTCACGCCGTAGGCACCGATCCGCTGGCCGTCCTCTCGCTGATAGCTCAGGCGCCCCCAGACGCGGATGTCCCTCGCCTTGTCCGGCGACTCCCCGTCCGTTTCGCCGAGGAAGGTGTTCGTGTCCGCCTCGGCCAGCCGCGCCGTGGTTCCGGTCTGGGTCCTGACGAAGGCCGTCTCGGAGAGGTCGACGGGTTCCTGGTAGGCCGCCAGGTCGACCTCGTAGTTCAGAAGCAGGGGTTGATCCGCGTCGATTGGCACGGCCTCGAAGGACACGAGGACGCTCTCCTGAGCCTCGAGCTGCGTGTCGCCGGGCGAGTCGACGCTGTTGATCGTCCAACCGCTGGACACGAGGTTCACGTTGGAGAGGAAGAGGGGCCTTCCGGCCGTCATTTCCAGAGTCCCTGCGAACGGCCGGCCCGCGACGGCGACACGGGGCTCGCCGAGCATTCGGACCTTGATCGGATCGTAACGTACCGTGGCCGAGGCAGGGGTCGCCGTGAACAGGCAGAGGGAGATCATGGCAAATACGATCAGAAGGTATCGCATGGCTCGTCACTCCCTTCCCTGCCCCGGCGGGACGTCATTCGCGTCGAAGGGGCGCGACCGGTCTACCCGAACGGCCGGTACCTCTGGACGCAGGATCCGATCGATGACGGCTTCAATCTGCTCGGCGACCTCGGTGCGTCCTTCGCGGCGGGCGAAGTCGGCCTGGATCCGCAGCAATGCCAGTCCCGTGTCCACCTTGAGCGCCTCGATCTCGCGCTGGATGGCCAGCGCTTCCTGAGAGTCGGACACCTGTCGGAAACGCTCATGCAGACGGCTCAGACCCTCTCGTTCCTGCTCCTGGATTCGGCGCATCTCGACTACCATCGGCGCAGCCACCCGTGGCTGGGCCACGGAATTCTCGACCTGATCGACCCTGTCTTTGGTGTTCAAGTCCGCTTTCTGCCCGGTCGCCAGCGGCGCCGGGCCCGAGACGACAAACGCCAGAGCCAAGAACGGAAGCGTCGGGCCCAGCCAGACCGACACTTTCTGCGGTGAGGTCCGCCATAGCCGGACCGAGCCGGCGACGCAGCGGATGATTCGGAGCAGTCGCTGCCGGTCCTCATGTGATGTCTGGATATGTCTCATGATCTTATCACCTCCCCTGACTTGGAACCGCGGAACTGGAACCATCTCTTGCAACAGCCACAACCATGAGCTGGAGGGCCACCACATCGATCCTGGATCCGAGTCCGCGTCTGGTGAGTCGGAGTTGCGCTGGCCACAGGAAAATGTGGTAACCGGCGGGAGGGATGTCGGCTGCACGGGGAAAGTGCGGGAAATGGAGATCGAGGTGTTATAGATCATCCCGCACACGCGAGATTGCAGCGGATAACATCCCAACCCGCTGGGATTATAGAGGCGAATGGTGTCCGGGTCAATGGGGTACAAAGTGGAATCATCTCCTCACTTGTTCTATAATAAGCAGTACCTGAATCCCGATATGATCAATATACCAATTATCATATATGCCGTGCCGTGATCGTATTCAGCAGACACCGGGTCGCAGCACCGCCGCCAGAAGATGCTGATCGCTCTCGTCGTTGAACGTGGCGAACGCCAGCAGCGGCAGGTAGCACCACCGGTCGTAATGGCCATTGAACAGGGACAACTGCTGTCGGCCGTGGGTGGGATCGTCGGTGGCG
>Ga0180007_10004964_pt1 | contig 13829 bp, 12 predicted proteins | sample MM_PC_MetaG_FD_121122 | JGI IMG/M metagenome (GOLD analysis project Ga0180007, IMG submission 121122) | Groundwater microbial communities from the Aspo Hard Rock Laboratory (HRL) deep subsurface site, Sweden - MM_PC_MetaG | ecosystem: Environmental > Aquatic > Deep subsurface > Groundwater... | reverse complement strand
TGTCACTGTTTTTGAGAAAGTCTCTATTTTGCAACTACTTACAGATTATGAATACAATAACAAATTAACTGATTCTTGTAACCAACTAGAATTATTTGACTTATAACCGGACACTAGTGATAACTTATAACTTTATGTGTGTGCTGTGATTTTTATCTATTGTAAAGGCGAATTGTATAAATTATTTATACCCTAATGAAAATCGCTAGTATGTGTTTGTAAATATTAAATGACAAAACTCTTGCGGGGCATTATAATATTCTTATGATAAAAATAGCTAAACTCAAGCAAAAATACGCTCATATTTCATTAATCGTCTTAACAACTCTTGCAATTTGGCTGTTGAGTAAATGGTATTATAAAGATGGGTTTGAAAACGTTTTTAAGTACCCGGCAAAAGCCGCTTCTCTAACGGCTACAGTGATGATGTGCTGGGCAATAATCCTCTCCGCGCGCCTAAAATTTATTGAGCATTATTATAAAGGTTTGGATAAGGTTTATCAGGTGCACAAAAATATCGGTATTTGGGCATTTATTATTATCCTGCTGCATCCTTTTTTTCTCGCCTTGGAAAAACTGCCGGCTATTGGTGAATTTATCAAATATTTTTGGTTTAAATTGCCTGATGGAGATCGCTATGTCTGGGGAGAAAATCTGGGTATTTTAGCTTTATTGACTTTTATTTCGCTGATTGTTTTAACAATAGGTTTTAAGCTTAAGTATCATATTTGGAAAAAAACTCATGAATACATGGGTTTGCTGATGATTATTGTTTTGGGGCATATAATTGTTATTGATGGAGATATTGCGGCTTATCCTTTGCTTAAAATCTGGATGTACGCGTTTTTGCTGCTGGCTATTGCGGGTTTTATATATATTCGCTTTTTGTATAAATTTTTGGGTCCGCGTTTTGATTATATCGTATCGGAAAAACAGCATCTGGGAGATGTGCTTAAATTGACTTTTTCACCTGTTGAGCGAATTATGGATTTCAAACCCAGTCAATTTGTTTATCTGGTAGTTAATAAAAAAGGCATCTCAAAAGAACCGCATCCTTATTCGATTGCTTGCGGATACAATCTAAAAGCTAATTTTATGCTGGGAATTCGACAATGCGGAGATTATACTCGAAAACTGGAAATAATTGAACCAGGCGATTCAGTTACTGTTTATGGACCATATGGGATGTTTAGCGATAATTTTTTAAGTGCCCAAAGAGATTGTATTTTTATTGGCGGCGGCATTGGGATTACTCCTTTTTTAGGAATGTGGCATGTAGCGCTTCATTCAGAAGATCAATTATCCTCTAAAGATATGCCGCAAAGATTAAGGGTAATGCATCCTGAAATAATAAAGACTTGGAAGAGTCCGCGCGTATCTTTATTCTATGTTGTACGCGATTTAAAAGATGTATCTTTTGATAAAGATATTCGACAAGAGATTGATTCGAGCATGTTCCATGGTTTTGCGGCATTGGAATCAAGAGGTTATCATTATGAACTGCATTCCGCTGCTGATAAAGGATTGATCAGCGCGGATTATATAAAACAAAAAATTAAAGGGGATTTGCGCGAGAAGTATATTTTTCTTTGCGGTCCATTGCCTATGGTCGCTGCTTTAATAAAGCAGTTTAAGGATTTAGGAGTAAGCAAAGAGCATTTGATAGTTGAAGATTTTAATTTGGTTTAAAGTGTTATTAATCGGGGATAAATTAGGTATGTCAGGGTCAGGCACTGAAAACTGAAAACATTTCTGAAAATTCTGTAAAATAGTAAAGGGATTTGGGGGTTTGTTTTCTTTTTATATGCTGCTAAATTCTAAGAGAATAGCCGAACATTAAGGCAATATTTTTAAATGGCAAAAAAGCCGAAGAGCTTTTTAAGAAGAATTTTAAAGAAGAAACAACAAACATATATGTAATGGGTTTGCCATCTGCGAGTCCGGCAAACCCGAGCATGACTTTTGAATATAAGTGTTCAAAATGGAGCATAATCAGGAAGTTTTTATAGTATTTAAAAAATGAGTGATATAATCAAAATTGTGAAAAAACCTTTAGGCAAAGTTATTCTAGAGCGGGCTTTATCCAAATTAGGATTTGCTTCTCGTTCTCAAACCAGAAGTTGGGTTTTAGAGGGGCGACTTAAGGTTAATGGGATAGTGATCAATGATCCGCTTTATTTGGTGGTTCCGGAGAAAGATAAGTTTGTTTTAGATGGAAAACTTTTGCAGAAAAGCAATTGGCAGACAATTATCTTATATAAACCTAAAGCAGTGGTTACAACTCGTTCCGATGAGCAAGGCAGGCGTACAGTTTTTGATTTATTACCGGAAGAGTTGAAGCAGCTTCATCCAGTGGGCCGTTTGGATATGGCCACTACAGGGCTGTTGTTGTTAACCAATGACTCTCAGCTTTCAAGCTATTTGACTGACCCGGTTAATGCGATCTTACGCACCTACATAGTGATGGTTACTGGTCGGGTTTCACCGGAAAAAATCCAGCAGGCTAGTGAGGGGGTTTGGGATAACGGGGAATTTCTCAAAGCTTCTAAGCTGGTTTTACGTAAAGTCAGTAATAAGGAGTCGCATTTAATCATGGAATTAACTGAAGGGAAAAATCGGGAGATTCGCAGGTTGTTTAAATGCCTGGGGCATGAAGTTACTCGGCTTAAACGCGTTGCCTTTGGGCCTTTTACTTTGGGAACAATGCAGCCTGGAGAGTTCCGGCAGCTTAAGCATGCGGAGATTCAGGAGCTTTATCCTGTTTTAAGCTAATAAAATTTTCATTAATCACCAGCGCTTAATCGTTTTAGCGGGTTTTTATTTGTTTAGGTTTTTTAAAATAAAAATAGTATAATTATGAGGTAGGGAATTTAATTTGAACTTAAACAGTAAAAAAAGGGGTGGTGTTATGAACAAGATTAATCCAAAGCTTATTTTGAGTATGGGTGTTTGTTTTATTTTGTTTATGGCCTCTGGGGTTAAAGCCGAAGAGGGATTAACAATTGTTAATCAGCTAAGCAATGAACTGCAGCAGCAGGGTACGGTTACGTCTGAAGAGGCAAAGGCGCTAGAGCCTTCGATCAAGGCGATGATTGAAAAAGGGGAAAATAGGCAAGAAATAAAAAATGTTATTGCTCAGGAAGTAGCACAGGCTCATGCCCAAGGACTTAAAGGCCAAGATTTGGCAGCTAAAGTTCATAGCGCAATTCAGGAACGTAAAAGTGCGAAGACTGAAGCTAAAACAGCGACTAAAAATAAAAGCAGTAAAATGAACAAAGCAACTAAAGAAAAAAGCAGCAAAAGTAAGAGTAAAGGGAAAAAATAGTTTAAATCGCAATACAGCTGGGGTAAGGTCTGAGCTGAACATTCAAAGTATTTCTCCAAACTCTAGGGATTGTACTTAATTATCCCCTAATGCTTTTTGGCTTAAACTTCAAAATCCCCATTCTTAATCTGCCTTATAAGTCAGGAGCTTTGCGATTAAAAATTCTTGTCAGCACATAAAATCTAGAGCAGGTGCCTTAATTAAGCGGACAGCAGGCCCTGAAAGCTTAAAACTACCGCTAAGAAAAAGCGATGTATTTTTGTTTAGTTTTTTTAATAATAAAATAGGATAATTATCATATAAACTTAAATAATGAAAAAAAGGGGAATTATGAAGAAAAATAATGTAATGATAGTTGCGGGAATTTGTGCTTGTTTTATTCTGATTACTTCTTCTATGCTTAAAGCCGCGGATGAAACATTGTTTATGCAGGTGAGTGATGAATTGGCGCAGCAAGATGATATCACTCCAGAAGAAGTTCAGATGGCAGGACCTTTGATCAATGAGATGATTCAAGAGGGGGAAAGCAAGCAGGCGATAAAAGAAGCTGTTTCTCAGTCAATAGCAGCCGCGCATGAAGCAGGGTTCAAGGGCATAGATGTGGCAGATGAAGTAACTGTGAAAACTGAGAAGTACAAAAAGGAAAAGAAAGAAAAGAAAAATAAGAATAAATAAAAGAAGGGGGAAATATGAAGAAAAATAATGTAATGATAGTTGCGGGGATTTGTGCTTGTTTTCTTCTGTCTGCTGCTTCAATTGTCAAGGCTGAGGATCAGACAATTATTGTAAGCCAGGTGAACAATGAATTGCAGCAAGAAGGCATGACTGCTGAAGAAGTAAATGCAGTGCAAGCTTCAATCAAAGAGATGGTTAATAATGGGGAAAGCAAACAACAGGTAAAAAACGCTGTTGCTCTGGCAGTATCAGAAGCGCGGGCTCAAGGTTTAAAAGGAAAAGATTTGGCAGCTAGAGTTCATGCCAGAATTCAGGAACGCAAAATGCTGAAGACCCAAGCCAATGAACAAATAAGAACAGAAACACAAACCCAAACAGGAAAAAGTAGTTCTTCGGGTAATGGTAAAAGCAGCGGTGGCGGTAAAGGAAAAAAATGAAAGTAATTTTATCACCCTGTGCAGCGGAAAACCTGCACAGGTTTTTTTTAAACCCATTGACTGCGCACTCAATCACCCCAGCATGTTTTTCTTATTCGCTACTCGCTGCTTTTTCGCTGTACTCAGATGATTAGCCTTTGCTTTTCCTGCTTTTTACTTTATAAACTGTTTTAGCTTTTTCTTCTTGTGACTTGTGACTTGTGACTTGTGACTTGTGACTTGTGACTTTGTGTCCGGGTGATCTTTATTGACTATCAGCTATCAGCCATGAGCCAAGAGCAAAGCGCTTTCACCCGCTAACTCGATAACTTCTTCCCTCAATAACTCTTTTTATTTGTATATTTTTCGGATATGGAGAATAATATACTAGATATGGGAACTTTTTTTAAAAAATAGTATCTAAATAATTAATAAGGAGTATTTCGGATAATAAATGTTTATGGAGATTTTAAAAATGAGAATAAAAAATTTTAAGAGTATTTTCTTGCTTGTCGCGATATTTTTTAGTTTTTCAGAAAATATTTGGGCTGCTCAAGTATTGACCTGGAATGATTGTGTGCAAGAAGCGATTGCCCATCATCCTGACATAGTGGCAGCCGGAGCAAAGCTTGATCAGACAAAAGCAGATAAGAGTATTGCTAAAAGTAATGCCTTACCGCAAATCAATGCAAACGCAGTGGGCAAAGAATCGCAGACAGGAGGCAAGGAAAATATCGAGGCTTATTCATATTCTATTAGCGCTAGACAGCTGCTTTTTGATGGCTTTAAAACATCGAATGCGATCAAACAGGCTAATCAGAATATTACTGCTGATGAATATAATTATATGGTTATTTCGTCTGATGTCCGGCTTAATTTAAAGCAGGCATTTTCTGGGCTTTTAAAAGCGCAGGAGCTTATTTTATTAACACAATCAATTGCCGAGCGTAGAGCGCAGAATCTTAAGTTGATCAAATTAAGATATCAAGCCGGCAGAGAACATAAAGGGTCTTTGCTCACAGCTGAAGCTGATCTGGCAAATGCGGAGTTTGAAGTCGAACAAGCTTCGCGCAATCTTTCTTTGGCTCAAACCACAATGGTCAAAGCTTTGGGTTGGCAGAAATTGGAGCCGATTAAGGTAATAGGCGATTTTGAAAATAATCAAAGTATTGCGGAAATCCCTGATTTTGAATTTCTCGCGGATCAAACACCTTTGCTCAAAGAGTTTGTAGCGAAAAAAGACGCGGCGCGATTTAATCTTAAATCAAAGAAAAATGATTTTTTCCCAGAGATATATCTTGATTCTTCGATAGGCCAAAGCGGATCTGATTGGGCTCCTGAGGATGATGATTGGATGGTGGGGGTTAGCGTCTCATTGCCTTTGTTTGAAGGTGGCAATCGGATAGCCCAGGTTTCTAAGGCCAAAGCAAGCATGAAACAGGCGACAGCCCAGGAACAAAGCGGAAGGGATAGTATTCTTATCGCGCTGGAAGAAACCTGGTCAGCTTATCAGGATGCTTTGGGAACAGTTTTAGTTAAAAAGAAATTTTTAGAAGCAGGAGAAGAAAGGGCAAAGATCGCTAATGCTCAATATTCTTCCGGTCTTATTACTTTTGATGATTGGATAATAATCGAAGATAATCTTGTTGAGACAAAAAAATCTTATTTAAACGCGCAGGCAAATGTTTTGGTCAATGAGGCCCAATGGGTACAGGCCAAAGGGGGGATATTAGAATATGAAAATTAAAAATAAAACATGGATCATCTGGGGTTTTATCTTATTGGTTATGGTTGTTTTTGTTTATAAGGGCAATGGGGAAAAAACCGCTAAGGAAACTTATCAGCAGATAAAGCCTGTTTTGGCAAGCATTAAAAAAACGGTTTCAACCACAGGAACAGTCAGTCCCCAGAATCGTTTGGAGATAAAGCCGCCGATTGCCGGACGCATAGAAAAGATTCTGGTTGAAGAAGGTCAGATCGTAAAAACAGGTGATGTTTTGGCTTTGATGAGTTCCACTGATCGGGCAGCGCTTTTGGACGCGGCAGGATTAAAAGATGCCGAGGAAGTGGCTTATTGGCAGGATGTGTATAAAGCAGCTCCTTTGATCACGCCTATTGACGGCAAGGTTATTGTCCGCGCTGTTGAGCCGGGACAGACAGTGACGACAAGTGAAGCAGTGATTGTTCTTTCCGATCGGCTTATTATTAAGGCAGATGTTGATGAAACCGATATTGGGATGATTAAAGTCGGACAGAAAGCGATTATTGGTTTAGATGCTTATCCGGATATTAAGGCTGATGCTATAGTCGATCATATTTCATATGAATCGGAATTGGTAAATAATGTTAATATCTATACAGTTGAAATCGTATTAGAAGCGGTGCCGGATGTTTTTCGTTCCGGGATGAGCGCGAATGTTGAGATCATTACTCTTGAAAAGCAGAATGTTCTGACATTGCCGATTAAAGTAGTTCAAGAAAATAATGGTAATCATTTTGTAATGATCAAGGATGAAAAATCTAAAGAGGCCAAAAAAGTGCCTGTTCAAATAGGGATGCAGGATGAGAAGTCTTATGAAATTTTAAGCGGATTAAGCCAAACTGATCTGGTTTTAAGCGCTGCGAATGAATCTTTTTCTTTGCATAAAAATAAAAATGGGAGTAATCCATTTATGCCGGACAGGGGTAAGAAATAATGTCAGTCTCAATGATCGAATTAAAAAATGTTTCTAAAACATATTATATTGGATCTAATCCCGTATACGCGCTCAAAGATGTTTCTTTGGAAATCGAACAAGGAGATTTTGTGGCGATCATGGGGGCTTCCGGTTCGGGAAAATCAACAATGATGCATATTTTAGGTCTACTTGATATTCCGGATAAAGGAGAGTATTTTCTTAATGGCAATAATGTTAGCAATTTATCTGATGATGATTTGGCAGGATTAAGAAATAAAGCTGCTGGATTTGTTTTTCAGCAATTTCATCTTTTGCAGAAGATGACCACAAAAGATAATGTTGCTCTGCCTTGCATTTACAGCACTGAGCAAAAAGATTATTCAGCTCAAGTTGATGAAAAACTTAAATCAGTAGGATTAGCTGATCGGGCAAAGCATCGGCCCAATGAATTATCCGGAGGTCAGCAGCAAAGAGTGGCTATTGCCAGAGCTTTGGTAAGAGAGCCGATGATTATTTTTGCTGATGAGCCCACAGGAAATTTGGATTCAAAAAGTTCGCGTGAAATAATGGAAATCCTGACAAAATTAAATGAGCAGGGCAAGACGATCATTATGGTGACTCACGAAGATGATATTGCGGGATATGCGAAGCGGATCATAAAAATGTTTGATGGTCAGATTATTTCGGATAAAAGAGAAAAAAAAGCGCCGGCTAAATCTGAAAATAATGTTTCGATGAATAATTTAATTGGGCAAAGGCATTCCGCTTGGAATCGTGCGGAACTTGCCGGCCATTTTCGCCAAGCATTAAATTCAATTTTTTCAAATAAAATCCGTTCATTTTTATCGATGTTAGGAATCTTAATTGGTGTTGCTTCAGTTATCGCGATGCTGGCTCTGGGAGAAGGCGCTAAATCTTCAATGCAGGAAAAACTTAAGTCTTTGGGCTCGAATCTTATTTCGATAAGAGGCGGATCAGCAAAGGTGCGCGGCGCGGCTAAAGGCATGGGTGCGGTTACTCGTTTTACATTTAAAGATGTTGAAAAGATCCAAGCTTTGCAGCCTTATGTTGCTCAGGCAGCTGGGGTTGTGACAGGTTCCGGTCAAATTGTTTATGAACATGATAATTGGAATTCAACAATTGAGGGCGCGGGTTATGATTATGCTCAAATGCGTGCTTCTGTTCCTGAATATGGGCGATGGTTCACGCGAGAAGAAATTCAGCTAAGGGCAAAGGTCGCGATTATTGGGACAACAGTTGTTGAAAAATTATTTGGAAATAAAAATCCTATTGGCGAAACAATAAAAATTAATCGGATTAATTTTAAAGTTATCGGCATTCTTCCGGAAAAAGGGTTTGCCGGACCCAGAGATCAGGATGATATGGTCAATATTCCGATAACAACGGCAATGTATCGGGTTTTAGGCAAAGATTATCTGGATTCGATTTATGTGGAGATTACCAGTCCCCAGCTGATTGATGAAGGAAAACAAAAACTTGAACAATTAATCCGCAAACAGCATAAATTATATAAAGATGATGATTCCTTTAGTATTCATGATATGACTGAAATTCAGGCAATGTTAAGCAGTACGACAAATACAATGAGTGTGCTTTTAGGCTGTATTGCCGCTATTTCAATGGTTGTCGGAGGCATAGGGATTATGAACATTATGCTGGTCTCTGTAACTGAAAGAACCCGTGAAATCGGGCTGAGAAAGGCAATAGGGGCGCGGAATTTGGATATTATGGCGCAATTTCTCATAGAAGCAGTGGTAATGACAATGAGCGGAGGCGTGATCGGTATTTTAACAGGGATCGCGATTGCCGGGATTTTATCGCATGCCGCGGGCTGGAATGTAACTGTTACGATGTCTTCTATTATACTGGCAACATCATTTTCCATAGCAATTGGCATTGGCTTTGGTTTTTGGCCGGCAAAAAAAGCAGCACAATTAAATCCGGTTGAAGCATTGCGATATGAGTGAACTTAGGGGAACTTTTTTTGAGAAATTAGTATCTAATTAAGTAGAGAAGGAAATAATGCAGAATATTACAAATGAGATAATCGATCAAACAATAGCTGGCAATGAGCAAGCTTTTGAATTGATCTATAAAGCGTATTTCAGATTTGTGTCTAATGTTTCTTATCGAATTGTTAATACAAAACAAGAAGCCGAGGAAGTTTGTCAGGAAGTGTTTATAACAATATATAAAAAAATAAATACATTTCGCCAAGAATCATCATTAAAGACTTGGATATATCGAGTTACGGTAAATTGTGCTTTAAAATACGCGCAAAATAAAACTAAGGAGAATAAAAATATGGTTGCTTATGATGAGGAAAATCCAATAGCTTCTCCTGTAAAAGATGTCAGAGAAAAGATGGATGATCAAGCAAATGAAAAATTAGTGGAAAAATTATTGAATTATTTAAATCTAGAGCAAAGAATGTGTATTGTTTTAAGAAGCATTGAGGGCTTGAGTTATAAGCAGATAGCTGATGTATTGAAAATTCCGATCAATACAGTTCGATCAAGGATCAAAAGAGCTAGACAAGCAATGATCGCTTTTCGTCAAGAGGAGGTCTCTTATGAATTGTAAAAAAATACAGGAATTGATCCTTACGGATTATCTGGATCAAGAGATGCCGCAGGACAGGCAAAAAGAGTTGGAAACGCATATTGCTGCTTGCGCTGCTTGCGCGGAGTTTCTTGTTCGGGCAAAAAAAGCAGCAATTGAGCCTTTGGCAAATACTAAAAATGCTAAGCTTTCTCAGGATATTATTTGGTCAAAAATACAAAAAGAAATTCAAACAGAAAAAGAGAGTTTGCTTGATTATAATCAAGTGCCTAGTTTTTTAGAAAAATTAAAAAGCATAATATTTTTTCCCAAACCAAGATTGGCATGGAGTACTCTTGCCGTAATCGCGGTATTGATTATTGGATTAAATATTGGTCAGGAGCAAATAGATTTTGGGAAAAATAATCAAGTAAAAATAGCGGCAGTAAATAGTGAGAAAGTGGTTGAAAATCAAATAATTGAGATTGAACGTGAAGAATATTTATCTTATCTGCTTGATCAAGATGATGCTTATACCGGTTATGGAACTTCATTAGAAAGTTATTTTCTTTAAACATGGAACTTTTTTTATTTAAAAGTATCTAAATAAGTAGAGGAAAGAAATGTTTAAAACGAAAGGAGTAAATTATGGGAAAGATGCAAAGGGTTTTAGTAAGTATTGCGGTAGTGGGACTTTTAGGGTTTTCTAGTATGGTTTATGCTCAGACTGCCGGTGATCTGACAGAAGATGAAATGGCAGTGATCAAGCAGAGAAGATTGCATAAGGCCAGTATGCAGGCAAAATTGCAAGAAGAGCTGGGTTTGACTGATGAACAAGTTCAGCAGCTGGATCAGCAGCGCAATCAGCATCGAGGTGAAATCAATCAATCTCGCCAAAAAATGCAAGAGTTGCGGCAAGAGATGAAGACAGAAACTGAAAAAACACAAATAGATGAGGCTAAGATCAGGGCGGTTCATGAGCAGATGAAGTCTGTGCAAAATAAAATAGCGGATCAGCGCTTAGAGGGCATTCTCCAGCTTCGTAAAATCTTAACTCCTGAACAATTCAAAAAGTTTCATGAATCAAGAGGAAAAGGCAGAGGCAAAATGGGTAAAATGCAACAAGGACGCGGTATGGGGCAAGGCCGTGAAGGCCATGGCATGGGTCAAGGATGCGGTATTATGGATGACGGTCAGGGCATGATGAATGAAGATAGTGGTATGGGTGAAGGACCTGATAGATATCAAGATGAAGAAATAGACTAGAAAAAACTTTAAATAAAAGGGGGCAGATTCATGAAGCGAGTACTTTTAGGAGTAATAGGATTAATTATGTTTTGTCTGCTGGTTCTTCCGACTTATGCCAGTGAGCAAAGAGGCGGATCCCCAGGTCAACAAAAACCCGGGGGCGGATTTGTAAAACATCTTGATAAGGATGGGGACAATAAAGTATCAAGAAGTGAATTTGACGGTCCAGTTGATGACTTTGATAAGTATGATGCTAATAAAGATGAATATCTAAGTGAAGATGAAGCCCCACCACCTCCTTCGTCATCAGACGGGCAAAATTCTAATCGAAAAGGTCCGCCGCCTCAGAGGTAATTAAAAGTATATTTTAAACAAATCAAACCTTTGTTTGCATGATGTTCGAGTCATTAGACTTCGCTCATGATAAACAAAGGTTTTTTTTACACTTAGTGCTCCTTTATAAATATTAAATAACAAAAGCTCTGTTGAGAATTATAATAGTCTTATGATAAAAACAACTAAGCTCAAACAAAAATACGCTCATGTTTTATTAATAGTCTTAACAACTCTTGCGATTTGGCTGTTGAGCAAATGGTATTATAAAGATGGTTTTGAAAACGTTTTCAAATATCCGGCAAAAGTAGCTTCTCTAACGGCCACAGTGATGATGTGCTGGGCAATAATCCTCTCCGCGCGCCTAAAGTTTATTGAGTATTATTATAAAGGCTTGGACAAAGTTTATCAGGCGCACAAAAATATTGGTATTTGGGCATTTATTATTATTCTGCTGCATCCTTTTTTTCTTGCCTTGGAAAAACTGCCGGCTATTGGTGAGTTTATCAAATATTTTTGGTTTAAATTTCCCGATGGAGATCGCTATGTTTGGGGAGAAAATCTGGGAATTTTAGCTTTATTGTCTTTTATTTTGCTGATTGTTTTAACAATTGGTTTTAAGCTTAAGTATCATGTTTGGAAAAAAACTCATGAATACATGGGTTTGCTGATGATTATTGTTTTAGGGCATATAATTGTTATTGATGGAGATATCGCGGCTTATCCTTTGCTTAAAATCTGGATGTACGCGTTTTTGCTGCTGGCTATCATTGGTTTTATATATATTCGTTTTTTGTACAGATTTTTCGGACCGCGTTTTGATTGTATTGTAGCAGAAAAACAGCATCTGGGAGATGTACTTAAATTGACTTTTTCACCGGTTGATCGAATTATGGATTTTAAACCCAGTCAATTTGTTTATCTGGTAGTTAATAAAAAAGGGATTTCAAAGGAACCACATCCTTATTCGATTGCTTGCGGTTATAATTTAAAAGATGATTTTGTGCTGGGGATTCGCCAATGCGGAGATTATACCCGAAAACTTGAAGCAATTGAACCAGGTGATTCAGTTACTGCTTATGGGCCGTATGGGATGTTCAGCGATGATTTTTTAAGTGCCCAAAAAGATTGTATTTTTATTGGCGGCGGCATTGGGATTACTCCTTTTTTAGGAATGTGGCATGTAGCGCTTCACTCAGAAGATCAATTATCTTCCGAAGATATGCCGCAAAGATTAAGAATAATGCATCCTGAAATAATAAAGACTTGGAAGAGCCCGCGTGTATCTTTATTCTATGTTGTCCGCGATTTAAAAGATACGTCTTTTGATAAAGATATTCGACAAGAGATTGATTCGAGCTTGTTTCATGGTTTTGCCGCATTGGAAGAAAGAGGGCATCATTATGAACTGCATTCTTCTGCTGATAAAGGACGGATCAGCGCGGATTATATAAAACAAAGGGTTAAGGGTGATTTGCAAGATAAGTATATTTTTATTTGCGGCCCATTGCCAATGGCTAAGGCTTTGATAAAGCAATTCAAAGTTTTGGGTGTTAAGAATGAGCAATTTATAGTGGAAGATTTTAATTTGGTTTGATACCTTTTCGACAGTCTGAAGATAATTGGGCTAAGAAAAGAAGGATGGCTATGGTAAGAAACAAAATGCTATAAAAGTTACTTACGAAGTAGATTCTTTTAATCGACTGATCATTAATAATCCCCCCCCAAAAAAGCCAGCTCTCCCGATTTCGCCAAGTTTTCGATGGTAAATTTAAAGTCAATGATGATGATTCCGTATCTTATTTTATCAAAGCTTCGATGCCTCAGGGTTTAGAAATGCTGTATCAAGTTAAATTTCAGGGGAAATATCTTTGGATAAACAGCATAATTTATGGTTGAGTTTAAATAAATGGGGTCGTCAGACTTTGGGCTTTGGGCGATAAATTAACGCTTCAGGCTGATATCATAGATGTTGATAAAAATGCTTTGGCGTTTGCTGTGACTACTTATACTAAGGATAATCTGCCGTCGGTGTATATCCTTAAACTGTAGGGAGTTTGTCAGACGGACAAACAAAATTGCTTAACTTTTCGGGTGCAGCGGGAACAAGGCTGTTATGATATTCTTACATTTAAAGGCGCTTGGGAAATAAACCCCGCCACTGGACGTAACGGCGGGGCAGGCAAGCATCAAATTATCTACAAATATGAAAAATTCTATTTGAAGTTGAATATGCCAATAAGCAAATTCAGGCAATTACTTTTGGCGCGCAAGCAAGGCTGAGCGCTAAAGACAGCATCAGCTTTTCTTTAAAAAATGATCAGAATAAAAACCTCAGTGCAACATTACAGTTGTCGCGGAAAATCCTTAAAGGCGATGGTTTGTCTTTTTTGCGGTTTTTGAAGTCGCAGGATGAGAAGGCTGTTACTATAGGCGCTGGTCTTTCTTGGTGATAAAAGTAGCGATTAGCTGTTAAGTATACAAATAAACGCACATGGTTTTTTACATAAAAAGCTCTTTGAAAGTATACAAATAAGCACACATTAAAGAGAAATTTCATTATAATAACTTCCAAAAAGGAGGTTAAATATG
>Ga0180007_10004963_pt1 | contig 13830 bp, 13 predicted proteins | sample MM_PC_MetaG_FD_121122 | JGI IMG/M metagenome (GOLD analysis project Ga0180007, IMG submission 121122) | Groundwater microbial communities from the Aspo Hard Rock Laboratory (HRL) deep subsurface site, Sweden - MM_PC_MetaG | ecosystem: Environmental > Aquatic > Deep subsurface > Groundwater... | reverse complement strand
TGTTGAATTGTGAAACGTTGATTTGCGAAACGTTAAATCGTGAAATGTTGAATTGTGAAACGTTGGAATGCGAAACATGAATCGCGAAATGTTGAATTGTGAAACGTTGATTTGCGAAACGTTGAATCGTGAAGCGTTAAATCGTGAAATGTTGAATTGTGAAACGTTGGAATGCGAAACATGAATCGCGAAATGTTGAATTGGGAAACGTTGATTTGCGAAACAATGAATCGCGAAATGTTGAATTGGGAAACGTTGATTTGCGAAACATTGCATTGTAAAATGTTGAATCGTGAAATGTCGGATTGGGAAACGTTGATTTGCGAAACAATGAATCGTGAAATGTCGGATTGTGAAACGTTGATTTGCGAAACAATGAATCGCGAAATGTTGAATTGGGAAACGTTGATTTGCGAAACATTGCATTGTAAAATGTTGAAATGCGAAACGCGCAATAAAAAATGTAGGGGTTCAACATGTTGAACCCCTACATTTTTTATTGCGATTCTTATTTGATTTCTTTCAATCGTTTGTTCGATGTTCTCAAATGCATCAATTTCGCTCGGCGAACTTTTAATCTTTTTACCACTTCGATTTTTTTCACTGTCGGCAGGTGCAGGGGAAATATTTTTTCCACGCCCACGCCGTTGGAAATTTTTCTTACTGTAATCGTTGAGCCGATTCCTTTGCCGTGTTTTCTGGCCAGAACGGTTCCTTCGAAAACCTGAATTCTTTTTTTCTCTTCGCCTTTTGGCGTTGTTTCCGTGATTTGCTGGGAAATTTTCACCACTGTGCCGGGCACAACATCGGGAAAAGTTCGGTCAATCGCCGTATTTTCTTCTTTTACTTCTTTTTTTTCTTTTACCGGCTTGGCTGATGCCGCTTTATTTGCTGTCATATGCGTTTGTTTAATATTAGTGTAATTGATTATTGACTGGGGCTAGTATATATTATTTTTCCATTTTAGTCAAGATGTGTCACTCCTCGTCGGTTTGATTTATAAAGTAGCCGGTATTTAGTTTATTTGCAAGTTTTCAATCAATTCTCTGATCTTTGCAACTGCTTCATCCAATTTATTTTCCGCGTTTATCACAGTGAAATCGCAAACATCAGCCAATTCCATTTCCTTTTCAGCCGTTTCCCATCGCTGTTGAAATGATTCCGCGCTCATCGGTCGCTTCAGAATGCGGGTTTTCAGATTTTCCATTGAATCGGGTTTGAGAAAAATGGAAACAGCTTCGGGCATGATTTTTTGAACCGTGCGAGTTCCGTTAATATCAAGAACCATTAACGGCAGTTTTCCCGATTGCCAGAGATTGAGCAATTCATTTTTTGAATTTCCATAATCGTATCCGTAATGCGTGTCATGTTCGAAAAAATCTGCGCTTTCTTTTATTTTTTGAAATTGTTTATCTGTCACGAAATGATAATCAATGCCGTCGATTTCATTGGGACGCGGTTCTCTGGTGGTAAAAGTGACCAGCCGTTTCATTTCCGGAATTTGTTTCAACAATAATTGAGCGATGGTTGTCTTTCCCACGCCCGACGGACCGGTCAGTAAAATCAATTTTTTTTTCATATTATTATGAATTGACTTTTGAAATTATTTCTTCGGCCATTTGATCCCATTGAGGTCTGGTTGTTCCGCGAAATTTTTCTTTGAAAGATAAAAGCAATTGTTCATTCGCATCCAAAAATTGTTCAGCCTCTTGTTCACTGTTTATTTTTCCCAGATTCGCCATTTCGTTTATCACTGACAGGACAATGCCGGTAAAAGGCTGGTAAATCGGAGCTTTCAATGAAAGTTTTGCAACAATCAGTTTTCCGTCAATGATTTTCTTCGGCTGATTTTCGCGAATCGCTTGGATTTCTTTGATTCGTTTTACAGTATCTTCGAAATTTTTCATGTCAGCCACGCCGTCAGCTCGGAGCGAGCAGTTGCAATCAAGGTAGAATAGAGCCAGCAAATCTTTGCTATACGGATTATCGATAAATCTTTTGGCGAATTTATTGGCGGAAATCGTGTAAACTTCGCGCGCTGACATGAGGAACATGTGATTTTTCGCCATAAATGACAGCCGATCGATTGTGTCTTTTTTGAATTTGAATCTCTTGCCGATTTTTCGCGCGATTTCAGCGCTTGCTTCGGCATGTCCGTTGAATCTGATGCGATTGTTTTCATCGGTTGTTTTTGTTTCCGGCTTGCCCGCGTCATGCAGAAGAACGCCGAGCGCGAATTCGCCGGTCAATTTGAAATCAGGAAAAATTTGTTTGAATTCCGGAGAATTTATTTTTTCCAGCATCATCATGGTGTGTTGCCAGACATCGCCCTCTGAGTGAAATTCTTTCGGCTGTTCGCAGCCCTTCATTGCCGCGGTTTTCGGCATTAGCAGTTCGAGCGCGCCTGATTCATCGAGCAATTTCGCGGCCATGGCCGGATTTTCTTTTAAGGATTTTAATATTTCAACGCCAATGGTTTCTCGCGGGACAATGTATGCCAATGTTGTTTCTTCGGGATTAGCTTTAATTTGTTTTTCCAGCTTTTGCTTTAATTTTTCCAGCTCGTCTTCATCTGTTTCCATTTCAATCTTTTGTTTCAGCAAATCAACTATTTTTATTTCCGCTTTATCATTCAAATGCATGATCATTTCCCGGAGAGCCGTCCAAGTGTTGTCTTCGATTTTGAAATCAAATCTGCAGGCAAATCGAATGGCGCGGAGCATTCTGGAATAATCTTCCTGAAATCTTTCTCTCGGATTTCCGACCGAGCGGATTATTTTGTTTTGCAAATCCGCTTGTCCGCCGTACGGATCGATTATGTTTTTGTTTTTCATGTCCCAGGCGATCGCGTTTATCGTCAGATCGCGGCGCGACAAATCTTCATTCACAGGCAAAGTGTGATCAGCCTGCGCGTTCACATCTCGGTAGGCGCCTGTTCCTTTGGAGATTTCCGTGCGGGGAATGGCAATGTCAACCGCTTCTTTCAATAATTTGTTTTTAGGATAGAATTTTATCACAGCGAAATTTTTTCCTTCGAGATCAACCGAGCCGTATTTTTTCAGCGAGGAGATGAGCTGTTTCAGGGGAATGTTTCTCGCCACAAAATCATAATCTTTTGAAGTCGGATGCCGGACAATCACATCGCGCACCATTCCGCCGACCAGATACATTTCCAATTCAGGCAAATCAGCGAAAAGCGAATCCAAAAACAGAAGACCTTTTTCATCTTTTAATTTTTTTTCAAATCGTTGAATTAATTCTTTGTTTGGTTGCGGTTCTTTTTGAGGATCTTCGTTCATATTTTTTGTGTTAGTTTTTGGTGACACGGCATTCCTTGTCACGCTGAGTTAATCGAAGCGTGGCAATGAATGCCTCGGTTCGGTTGCGTTGAGTTTATTAAAAGGTTTTTAACTAAGCGAATCGACTAAAAAAATTGTCAGACTGAGTTAATCGAAGGGGAAAATTTTTACGGCATAGTCGGTTTCTTTGAATTTGTCGAAAGTTTTTTAAAATATTAAGCGAAGCGACTGCAAAAATTGTCAGACTGAGCCTGTCGAAGTTAAGCGAATCGACTAGCAGTTTCGGGTCTCGCCCAAAAGGCAAACCCCGACTTACTTTTTGCAACCAAAAAGTAAGCAAAAAGTTTTGGGGCTCCGTTAATTGGCTTTGGATCGCGCCATGCTTTGTGGTGCTTTGCCCCGGCCAAAACTCCCTGCCTTCGCCGAAGCGATAATCGGCTACGCGCAGGCAGGCGCCCCAAACCCCGCGTGGCAAACCTTGTTTGTCTTTTCGGCTCTGGGAGTGAGGAAATAAGTAATTGAGGAACTACGTAATTGAGGGACTAAGTAATTAAGTAATTGGAGAGCTAAGTAATTGGGGAACTAAGTAATTGAGGGATTGCGTCGTTTCCTTAATTGCATAATTACCTAGTTACTCTGCGTTCTCGTCATTCCCTTAATTACATAATTACTTAGTTACTCTGCGTCCGCGTCGTTCCCTAAATTACTGAGCTGCTTAGTCTCTTTAAAATTTTTAACTGAGCGAATCGACTGCAAAATTGTCAGACTGAGCCTGCCGAAGGGGACAATTTTTACGGTATAGTCGATTTCGTTGACTTTGTCGAAAGTTATTTGAAGTATTAAGCTGTAATAGCTCAATCTCTCTATCTCTCAGTCTCTAAATCTCTTCAACTTATTCGTTCAACTATTTCCGAAAGTTCCTTTGGCAGAGGAGATTCAATGGAAACTTCTCTTTTCTCCGGATCAACGAATTCCAATTTCGTCGCGTGCAGAAAAATGCGGTCGAGTTTTATTTTTTCTTTTTGTTTAATTTTTTTTGAAGCGAATACCGAGTCGCCGACAATCGCGTGGCTGATTGCAGACAGATGAATTCTGATTTGATTCGTTCTGCCGGTGAGCGGATGGACTTGAATCAAGGTATTGTTTCGAAATCGGCGCAGAACTTCGAATTCGGTTTCCGCCGTTTTTCCCAGAGTAGAATTAAGAGGAAGCGCGACGAATTTTCCTTCTTTCGAGCGCATGATCGGAAATTTCAAAGTGTCGTCGTCTTTCACTATCACTCCGGAAACGAGCGCAATGTAAGTTTTCTTGATTTTTTTCAGTTTGAATTGCGATTTGAAATAATCAAAACCGTCTTGCGTCAGCGCGACGATTATCAATCCGGAAACATCACGGTCGAGGCGATGGACAATCCCCGGACGAAAATGTTTTTCCGCGTAAAGCATGGCAACCGGATCGCCGACTTTTTTTATTTCCGGAAATTTTTTCACCAGCCAATCGACAAGCGTCGGTGCATCAGCCGATCCGGCGGAATGAACCAGCAGTCCGGCGGGTTTTTCGATTACAATATAATCTTTTTCTTGCAATAAAATTTTCGGTTCGATTTTTTTCGGCTTTATTGTTTTTTTATCTTCAACTATTGGTTTTTCAATTTCAGCCGTGGCAATGGTTTCTTTGCGCGGAATCATTTCTGCATTTGTATTAAAAACGATTTTGTCGCCCAATCGCAAGAATTGATGAACAGTCGGTTTTTTTCCGTTAACCGAAACAAGTCCGCCTTTGATGGCTTTTTGAATTTGGCTCCTGGTCGTGCCTGTTTTGTCGGTCAGCGCTTTGTCCAATCGTTGTCCGGCGTGTTTGGCTGTTATTCTATATCGATGCATATTTTTTTTTGTGAAAATTTATCAGCTTTTGCTTAATTTACATGTTTTGCAATATTTCTCATTATTATGATAATTCTAGCAAATTTGGCTGAAAAATGAAAGAGCGGAAATTTTATGTCTCAGTCATTCGTTTGATCGGACAATGAAATGAAAAATTGCCATTAGTCAAAAAAAATGTTGCAATGTTAGTGCGGTTAGAAAGTGATAATAATAATTTTTTAGGAGTATAATAATCGGTTAGACTAATTTTAAAAATGACATAATTGATTTTGTATGAGATATAGTGCACCGTCCCCAGAACAAAGAAATGCAGCTATTGCGACAATGGAATTAAAAGATCAAATAGAAAAATTTATTGAAGCCAGTCATCGGTGGGAAAGAAGTAGCAAAAGATTAACGTATATTATAATTTTTGTAGCAATTACGCAGGTTGTAATACAATTCATTTAAAATTATATGGAAACGGCGAAAATTGCTTTGTTTCGAGGAACGCAAATTAGAAAAATACTCCATAAGAACGAGTGGTGGTTTTCTGCCGTTGATGTGGTTGAGGCGCTAACTGAAAGTGCAAATCCTCGTGATTATTGGTTTAAAATGAAAATTCGAGAAAGCGAAGAAGATGGTTTTGAACTGTCGACAATTTGTAGACAGTTGAAATTGCCGGCTTCCGACGGCAAAATGCGCGAAACAGATTGCGCTGACACTGAAGGTGTTTTTCGCATTATTCAATCAATTCCTTTGGCAAAATGAAAAAACAAAATTAAATTTTTTTAAGAAGGATTTATCGGATAAATAAAATTATAAATTAGCACCGAATATGAAAATCACAATTTGCGGGAGCGTCGCTTTTTTCGATGAAATGAATGAAGCGCAGAAAAATCTGGAAGAACTTGGGCATGAAGTTAAACTTCCTCCGTTTGAAATTGCCGATGAATCGGGGAAAATGATTTCCGTAAAAGAATATTATGAACGGAGAAAAGCGGAAACAGATGATGACAGCTGGATCTGGGAGAGAAAAGAAGAGGCAATGCGTTTGCATTTTCAAAAAGTGGAATGGAGCGACGCGGTTTTGATTTTGAATTTTGATAAAAATGAAATTCCAAATTATATCGGCGCGAACACTTTGCTCGAAATGGGATTGGCTTTTCATCTGAATAAAAAAATATTTTTGCTGAATGACCTGCCGGAAATTTCATACAAAGAAGAAATTCTGGGAATGAGGCCGATTGTTATTTTTCAGGATTTAAAAAAGATTGAATAATAAAAAAATATTTGGAAAAGGTTCGAGTAATATGTTTGAAGAAAAGGATGTTTTTGAAAATCAGGAGTTTGCGGATTTGAATTTGGCGGAGCAGGGGATTAAAGCGAAAGAATTTGTAAATTGTTCTTTTCGCAACTGCAATTTCATGTCAGCGGATTTTTTCGCCGGCAGTTTTATTTCCTGCAAAATGAAAACTTGCAATCTGAGCGCGGCAAAGCTGAGAAACTGCCAGATTCGCGAATGTGAATTTGTAAATTGCAAAATGACCGGACTCAATTTTTCCGACTGCAAGAGAAAATTCGGCTTTTCCGCGGATTTCAGGAATTGCATTTTGGATTTGTCGAATTTCAACGGAGCGCAAATGAGCGAACATTCGTTTGCCGGCAGCCGGATGAAAGAATGCGGATTTATTGACGCGAGTTTGGTAAAATGCGATTTTTCCGGCTGCGATTTGGAGAACAGTGTTTTTGACAATACGAATTTGTCAGAATCGAATTTTTGGGGCGCGATGAATTATTCCATTGATCCGCGAAAAAATAAATTGAAAAAAGCGAAATTTTCTCTGCCCGCGGCTTTGTCTCTCTTGGCTTATTTGGAAATAATCGTCGAGTGATTCGGATGAGAAAAAATAAAAAACGTAGGGAACAAAAATTTTTATTCCTTACGTTTTTTTTGTTCCGCCCGATCGGTTTGTGATATAATATAATCAATCGCAAATAAAAATAAAATGGGGAATATGAAAAAAAAGGTTTTAGAGCCGGAAGTTGAGCCGATCGAAAAATGGCATTCGAAAATAATTCGAACGATTCGCGAAAGAGTTAAAACTTCGGAGAGCATAATTATAGTCGCGGTTTTGGTAATAACGGTTATTTTATTTTTGGTTTTCGCGGTTTTTTTTGTTTTGAACATTACAAATAAAACCGCGCCGGCAACGTCGGGAAAATATCCGAAAGTGTTGATTCTCGGAATTGACGCGGCCACTTGGGATATTATCACTCCGATGTTGGAGCGGGGACGGCTTCCCAATATCGCGAAGTTAATGAGAGAAGGAGTGGTCGCCACTCCGGAAACGCAAAATCCGACAATTTCGCCGGCGATCTGGACAACCATTGCGACGGGGAAATTTACGGATAAACACGGAATAAGAAATTTCTTGGATACATCGGAAAATTATGAATATCAATTTGTCGGCTCAGAGAATAGAACAGCCAAAGCGCTGTGGAATATTTTATCCGACAAGGGTGACAAAATCGGACTTTTCAGTTATTGGGCGACCTGGCCGCCGGAAAAAATCAACGGTTATGTTGTGACCGACATGGCATTGATTGACAGTGAAAAGGGAATTAGTCCATCGGATTTGAGAGGCGGTATGATAACGAACAGCATAAGAGCGCTGGGAATCAATCCTTTTGGCGACGGTTTCAAATTGGAATTCCCCGAACCGAAAGATCAGAATGACGAGAATTTTTTTGAAGCCGCCAAATCTGTTTTGGGAAAGTTGGACAAACTGTTCAATTCTAACAGCTTGTATCTTTTTGACAAAGAAAAACCGGATGTGCTGATGCAAATAAACGGAACGGTTGACGCGTCTCAGCATCTTTTTCTCAAGTTTTTGTGGCCGGAAAAATATCCGTATCCCGTTGCCAGCGAATTGACAATGAAATACGGCGATTATATCAATGAATTGTATGAAAGCCAAGACGCGTTGGTCGGAGAATATTTGAAGAGATCCGGACCGGATACAAATATTATCGTTTTGTCGGATCATGGAGTTTTTATCGATCCTGCGAGCGGATATCGATTTTTAAATTTCAATGTGTTGTTGTCTCAGCTTGGTTTTTTGACTTTCAATGAGGACGGTTCGGTGGATTACGGCAAAACAATAGCGTTTGAATGCAATAACAATACGTTTGATTGGCAGAGACGAACTTGTATTAATCTGGAGGGACGGTATGAATCCGGTATTGTGGCGCAGGAAGATTTTAAAAAAACCAGAGATGAGATTATCGAAGCGTTAAATACGGTGAAAACTCCGGACGGTGAATCGCTGTTTATTTCAATTGAGCCGTCGACTTCATTCGGCAATGACATCAATTATGATATTAAGAGAACTTTGAATAATGAATTGATTATTGTAAACGGAGTATATCGAAGAGTGAAAGATTATTTGAAGCTGTCGATTGAATCCGGCAATCATTACGCCAATCCGGTTGGTCCGAAGGGAATAATTATTTGGAAAGGACCGAATATAAAGCAAGGAGAGCGAGTTGATTTGCGGTATGAAGATATTATGCCGAATTTGTTGCATTCGCTCGGTTATCCGATCGGAAAAGATATGGACGGCGTTTATCTGCCCGGGCTTTATATCAATCCGAAAGAACCGGAGTATATTGACAGTTATGAAGATTTTTCGACGCGGTTGACAATTGCTTCGCTGGAATCCATTGAAGAAAATGATGCAATTACGGTCAACGGCAATACAATGGATTTTCATTCCGATATTTCAGGGGATGATCAGTATGATTCGTATTGTGTGAATGTTATTGCCGGAAAAAAATTGGCGCTCATGGTTGACGATTATTCGACGAGCGATAATTCGGCGGACGGTGATTTGCAGAGAATAAAGTATTTGCCGGTGGATGAATTGCCTTCATATTCAAGTTTAAAATATGATTTGCATCAATTGTCATTTCGTGCGGAAGACAAGGAAAAATACAATGTGGTTGTTCCGCTGGAATTGAACAAACCGTCGTATCTGGGATTGTGGACAAATACCGATTTTAGGATCGAACTGCCGAAAGACGGAATATTGCGCGTGATCGCGAGGGGAGCGCAATCTCTCGGAGAATGGCCGAAAATGGATATCAGCCAAGGAGCGATTTCGAAAACGATAACAATTGATTCTGAAATTTTCAGAATTTATGATATTCCGTTAAAAGCGGGAATCGCCACGATCGGATACGGCAATGATGTGATTTCCGACAAAGGAGATCGGAATTTATATATAGAAGATATTTATTTTACCGAGGCTGTCTATCCCGCGTCCGAATTGCCTTTGTATTTTTACAAATATAACGACAAACTTTGTCTGACCAACAAATCGCAGGGAACCACTGACGCGTCGTTTACTCTGGTTGAAATAATAGAAAAAGACCGGGATGAACCCGGTCAGAGCGCGCTCGATCTACTGCACGAGACAGGAGCAATCAATGAGGAAGAAAATCAATAGTCATTATAAAGGACCATTGCGAGAATATATCTCGCTTGGCCGACCAATTGAATTTCAGTCATTCGCCAGATGTCTCGGCGCTCAGGGTCAAATGAAAGTTCTTCATCAATTCCATTGATAAGCGTTTCATGCAGATTGCAGGTTGCCCACCATTGACCGCAAGGATGGTGGGTTTTTTCGTATTCAGTGAAATCAATGTGATACGCGTTTTTTGCGTGAAGATAATCGTATAGCGAATCGCTCAGCGGTCTGAAAGAATAGTCATTTGTTTCTTTCTCGTATAATTTTTCAATGGCGATCGTTCCGGCAATATCATAATTGCCGCCAATGTAATCGAATTGCAGTGCTTGGTCGGTCCATTTTTGCTGAACCGCAAGTAAAAGTTTTTTTATTTTGTCGTACTTTTTTTCTTGGATGAGTCTGATGTTTTCAAAAGAGATCGCCCAGCCGGAGCCGTTCAATTGTTTTTCGGGGATTGCCAATCCGTTTAACGCTAGCAGTTCGGTGAAATCTTGGTCGCTCATAACCAAAGGTCCTTCTTCACAGCAATTTTCCGAAGTTGTTTTCAGTTTTGTTTGCGCTGATTTTGTTCGATAAAAGTTCATTGATTGGCTGTCTCCCAGATTTTGCGCCACGAGCGCTCTCAATGCGAACAGTTCCTTGCCTTCGTCTGTTTGTAAACGATAGAAGTTTTGCGGATAAAATAGTTGATGCAATAATGGTGGCAAATTACTGCCATGAGAATCTTGATCTCGAAATTGTTTCCAGCCGTCTGACAGCATTTTGTCAGTACAGGGCAATTGGGAGTTGATTGTACGCAGAAGATCTTGTTTTACTTCCGAATTGGTGCTGTATTTGTAAGCCAGTGAGAGATAATAAAGGGATTCGAGATTTCTGAATGAAAATACAATATAATCGCCACTGTCATACCAGCAATTTTTTACCGGGTCGCTCGTGTGGTGGCTCTGATTGTAATAAAAAACGCGCAAAGCGGGCGCTATTTCCGAAGTCAGTTTGAAATTGCGATATTGATACGGCCAGACAATAATACTTGCGATGAAAATTATTGCCAGCGCGGAAATTATCAATATCTTAGTATTTTTTGAGAATGTTTTTGAACATTTTCTTGACATTTTTTGGGTCAGGTGAAGTGATTAGTTCATATTCTATTTGAGAGCGAAGATAATCACAATAATTTCCGCAGTCAAGATAAACTCCGTCTTTGATAATGCAAGCCAAGAGACCGGTTTCCGGTTTCATTGTGTTGATCAGATCGGTCATCCATAATTCATTGTCTTTGCCTTTTTCGGTTTTTACAAACGCATCGAAAATGGCGGGCGTAAAGATATAAGCGCCATGAGTGGCATAGCTGGACGGTTCTGTTCCCGGTTCCGGTTTTTCCACGATTTTGACAATCTCTTTTATGTTTTTTTCGCCGTTGAAATCTTTCAATTCTCCTATTCCGTAAAGAGAGCGGCGTTTTTTGTCTTCAATTTCAATGGCTGACACAATCGGCATTTCATAGCGATAAAAAGCATCCATGCATTGTTTTATTCTGGTTTCGCCTTTGGTTAGAAAAAATTCATCGCCCCAGGCCACGACAAAGGGTTCGTCAGCCACCAAGTGGCGAGCCGGCCATAGCGCGCCGCCATTTCCGTAAGGTGGTGTTTTGTAAACATAGGAAAAATGAGCGAGCTGGGAAATTTCCCTCAATTGGCGAACAGCCTCTTCTTTTCCGTAATCCAGAAGCAGGCGTTCCTGCATTTCCGAGGGTGAGAAAAAGTGAGAGATCGCTTGTTTTTCAGTGGAGAGAACAAAAATTATTTCTTCTATCCCCGAACGGACGATTTCTTCCACCACATGCATTACCACCGGCTGGTTGCCGACCGGAAACATTTCTTTTGGAATCGATTTTGTGGAGGGCAGAAATCTTTTTCCGGATCCTCCGACCGGAATGATGGCTTTTTTTATTTTTGTCATAACTATTTTAGATTATTTTTATTAATTTTTTCAGGAGCAGTTGTTGTCTTTCTATATTTTTTTTTATTTTAGCTTTTTTTTTCGGTGCTACCCGAATTGTTGCGCATAAATTATCAGAATCGCGGCTGATGATTAGCAGTTCTTTGATATATCCGTGAATGTCTTCTTTTGTCATCATAGATTATTCGGTTTTTTTATAATTGCTATGTTTTCGCGCGTTAGTGTTTCCAATTTATCCAGAATTATCAAAGCGCGCCGCCGCTTATCTCGTTTTATTCGAAATAGAAGATAAATCGCTCTGAGTTTGAAATTCAGCTGATCCAGAAATAATTCTTGCAAAACTTCAAGCTCGAACAGGTTTCTTTTTTGCGGCATATAAACTGGCAATAAAATAAACGATAATTAAACAGTGAAACAGCGCCCAAAAAGTATTTGTCAGCAAGGCGGGTTTGTTGTATGCGTCGGGATATGACCACAGTCCGTAGAGAAACGCAAACGCATTGGCGCTGATTAAGAAAATTTGGATTTTCAGTTTTCCCCAGGGAATGGCTCTGGTCAATGCCGCCTTGTCAACCGCTTCAAAGGAAGCGCGGCGATCAAAAATCGCGTCAAACAGCGCTCTGATATAGGTCGGCAAGGTGTTTAAAGTTAGCGATTGCGCTTTCAGTAAATCGGTGATTTTGATATTGCGCTGCCGCATTGTCAGCGCGTAAAAGGTAAATGACAATACAACATAAGGCAGGTAGGCCAGTGAAAAAAGAAACGGATCGCTGACATAGGCGGGAACGCGGAAAATAATATAGAATACCGGCATCAGAATCAGAAACATCCAGATGAGACCGACCATGAAATATATGCCGGACAGAGAAAATTCCACTCTCTGCCAAAAACTGGCAATGCTGGATAATCTCAAAAAAAATCCGGCATTGTTGAAATACGCGCCAAATGTTCCGCGCGCCCAACGGTATTGCTGTTTGATATATTCATCCAGATTGAGCGGTCCATTGCCGAATGCCATTGTTCGATTGTAATATCTCGTATCCCAGCCTTTGGCGACGATTTTTATTGAAGTGGAAAAATCTTCGGTGATTGATATTTCATCCCACCAGCCGGCTTGCTCCAGCGCTTTTCGTCGAATGATCGCATTTGTCCCGCAGAGGAACATTCCATTGTGAACGCTCTTTCCCTCTGAAATGTATTCGTAAAAAATCGATTGTTGTATTTGCGCGATTCTGCTTACCGGAGAATCGATATGATTTCCATAGAATTGCGGAGTCTGAATATAAGCCAAGTTTTTTTCTTTTTCCATTTGCGGCACCAGTGATTTTAGGAAATCTCTGGCCGGACGATAGTCCGCGTCAAAAACAACAAGATAGGGAGTCTTGAATATTTTCAATGCTTCATTGAGCGCGCCGGCTTTTGCTCCATGCCGGGGGAATGTCGTGCGGAAATAGGTGATGCCCATGCTTCTTGCCAGTCGTTGAATCTTTTGTCGCAGGGGACTGTCCGAAGAGTCAACCACCACCACCTCATAGTTCGGATAATCCATGTATCTGGCGGCAATGAGCGTTTTCCTGACGACATCGAGCGGTTCATTTTTCATTGGAACAAAAACAGTGACAGCCGGAGCATTATTTGTAAATTTAATCGGCGAAGCTATTCTTCTATTGTATTTGTAAGTGGCGGAAAGAATGTTGGCGAAATATCCGATTGCGTTTAATACAATGAAGCTCTCCGCCAGAAAAAATAGCACGATCAGCAATCTGGCAAAAAAATTCGGTTCTTCTTCGAATGAGAAGAAAACGGTTCCCAGCCGAAAGAGCACATATATTGTCATCGCATTCAATGTGGCAATGCCGGCCAATAATATCCATCGGTTGCGCATTTGTGTTCGCATTTGAGTTTGATATGAATGAGCGCTGTAGCTGATTCCCGCCGCGGGCGGGATAAATAGCTTCTTAGCTGTTTTGAGCGATTGCTGTGCTACCACCACAACGTGCGGGGCTGGCGAATTATAATTTAATACATGATTTACTGATTTACGTGATGTCGGATTTAGAATTTCATTTAATTGGATTCCAGGCGCAAGATTTTGCGCCGGATTAGGCGGGTGCAACCCGCCTCTACAAAAATTGTTACATGCTTCATGTTGTGTGCTCCCTGCTCCCTGCTCCCTGC
>Ga0180007_10004962_pt1 | contig 13830 bp, 10 predicted proteins | sample MM_PC_MetaG_FD_121122 | JGI IMG/M metagenome (GOLD analysis project Ga0180007, IMG submission 121122) | Groundwater microbial communities from the Aspo Hard Rock Laboratory (HRL) deep subsurface site, Sweden - MM_PC_MetaG | ecosystem: Environmental > Aquatic > Deep subsurface > Groundwater... | reverse complement strand
TTCTGCAGACAGCCCTAAGTTGTCTCTTAAAGATTCGAGCAATAATGCAAAAGAAATTGACTTTACTGCAAAACTGGACGTATGGCCAACAATTTTGGTAGAAGAAAAACCAAACCCCGATGAAACCGGAGAAATTGCTCAAAATATGATCAATGCCACCACAATCAACCACGCTTTTTCCACCGCTAAGACCCTCGAGCAAGAAATCAAAATCGAAATTGAAAGAAAGCAGGTTCAAGGCCAAGGGCGCGGAGCTAGAATGACACCAAAGAAAGTTTTCGCCGACGACCCCGGAGACGGCATCCTCGAGATAATCGGAGTAGATTGGGAAAACGGAAAAATCAAAATACTTCCCCCGTCGGGCAAAGTTGTCAAAGTTGGCGAAGAGGCGATCGAAAATATGGCGAAATTAAAAACTTACAAATGGAAATAAGGAGGGATTATGACAAATATTTCTGCGGATGATCAAAAGCTGCTCGAGATGTTGGGGCTTGAGAACGTGCCGGACGAGGACAAGCAAGTAATCTTGCAGGAAGTTGACGAGAGGATGAGCAAGCGCTTCATCGCCAATTTGCTAACCGGCTTAAGCGACGAGCAGTCCAAAAAACTGGAGGCGGAGGTTAACGCGATGGGTTCGGAGGATCCGGCCAAAATCATCGAAAAAATTATCGCCGCCCATCCCGACGCCAGAAGTGTGCTTGAAAAAACCGGACAGGAAATCTTGATGGAGCTCAAACAAAACAAGCAAAGCGCTCCTGCTACTACGGCGACTACTTCGCCAGCTACTTCGGAAACCCCGGCTGAGATGCCAAAGGGCGAATCGCTTAATCAAACTCTCGACGAAAAACCGCCGATTGAGCAAGTCAGCAGTCAGGGGTCAGAAGAGAAAACCAAGACCGGAGAGGAACCAGCGGTCAGCGATCAGCCGTCAGACACCCCGCCGCCAGCCGCGCCAGCCGCACCTAAGACCGATCTGCCCGTTGAACCATCGGCGAGCGCTCCAGATATGCCTTCTCCCCAAACTCCGCCAACCCCTCCGGAAGCTCCTCAAATCGACCAAACCCAGCCGCCTGCAAGCATGTCCGAGAGCGACAGCGCTCCCCTGCCAACACCCCAAAATAATCCCCCGATCGACGTAGATTTTTCACCATCAAAACCGCCTGCTTCGAGTGACGATGTTACCCCGCCGAGCACTCCGGATACGGAAGTTCCGCCACAAGCACCGATTGAATCAACCCCTCCAGCGCCAGAACCAGTTGAACCACCCCCTTCTCCAACACCACCGGCCCCAAGCGTAGATCCCTCCCAAAATGAAGAGCCTCCGACTATGCCGGGTCCTAACATCGACCCAGCAAGTCAAGCACAAGCTACTCCGCCGGAGCCAGACACAGTCGCTCCCGCCGGCGCTCCGCAAGATCAAACTGCTACACCCCAAACCCCGCCAAGCACACCTCCTTCGCAGGACCCAGGTGCTGGTGCACAGGGACAATCAAATCAATCTGTTTCCGACATGTACCAAAGTTAACTTGGCAGGATGGAAAAATTAGATGAGTAAAAAAAAGATTATTTGGATCGTAATCCTTTCGTTAATGCTTCTTGTCTTTTTAGCTTTGTTTTTGATCGGGATTTACAGCTTTGACAATTTTGGAATTTATACCGTGAGGATAACATAAATTGATATTATGAACGCAATACTTCCAGTTTTAATCGCCCTAAACGTCCTGTTTGCTTCAGTCGCTACGCCTGTTTTTATCGCTGGAATGGGTCTTGGCGCCGGCGCGGGCGGTTCGGGATTAAAGCAACCCGCTGACCTAATTAAAAACGCTATCGATCGAAGAAATGCTTACATAATTTTCATAAATTCCTGCGATAAGGATAAATGGGAACCCAAAGAAACCTATCCCACATCTCAGGGTGATCCATACTTCCAAAATCTGGTTAAAGACCCCGAAAGCATACGGGGAAAATGCAAGGCGCTGAATGATGGAAAATTCGGCATCATTCATATTGGCGGGAATGAAGAAGAGATGATCAGTTTATTTCAAGAACACTGGGATAGACGGGTTCTGGCGACTGTTTACGCCCTTTTTAACAAAAGAGTGAGCTCTGCTTCTGATAAGTCGGTTACAAGCTCAAATTCTGACAACGCGCTTTTGGAAAAGGCAGAGGCCGCTTTGCCAACCCAAGAAGAAAAAGTCGGTTATGGCGCAGACTGTAAAGACGGCGATAAATCGGCACCATCCCTCGTAATTAGAACAACGGCTGGATTTATGGATTATTTCGGTCGGCCAACCGCACTGGCCAAAAGCGGAATCGAGGATGACCCGGAGGCAACAGATGTTAGCAATAGCGCCGTAAACCCGCAGGGCTACGGCAAAGGAACCGATATTTACTCCGTCGGCTGCACCAAAATTATGAAGGATGGCAAAGTCGAGCAAATTATTCCGAACTATCTTTCGACTGGACAGGAGGAGCGCGCCGCGGATGCGGCACCGGGAATGGATTTGGTCTCCGGGGCAAATTTTGAGGACAACGAGCTGATGGATCCGGCCCTTGCCGAAATATATGCAGGAAACGACAGCTTGTATATGGCAGGAATCGACGAGGCCGAGCGCCAAGAATTGGGAGCCCTGCAAGTCGCCGCCGGCATTGTTGATCCCGACGCCCTGCCGGAAATAATTCCTCATCTCGACCCGCCCGACGACCTCCAGAACGACCTTGCCGCCACAATTCCAGATGCCAAGAAGCCTTCAAAACCGACTTTTATCGAGAGAGTGGCACAATTTGGCGAGAGGATTATTGAACAAAAATATTTCCCCGTTTCCGGATTTTCCGGAATCTTCTCGGGGGGAACCGATCCTGTCGAAATGGGACGAAACATTTTATATTCACAAGCAGGCATTTATTTAAGCAAAAAACCAACCAGCGAGGAAATCGCCAAGGCAGCCGCAGAACTGGGGGGTTTTCAAAATCCCGAGGCAAGCGTCCAAATTCCCCCCTCCGCCGTCAAAGCGCTCCAAGCCGGCAAAGTGGACGAAGCACTAAAATTAATTTCAACAAGTCGGATCAGCAAGCAATTTTCTCAAAATTTAACCGCAAACCAAATTGCCCAAAAGGCCGCATCTGGTTATAGCGCCTCCGACCTAAAACAAATACTCAAAAATGGGTTCCCGATTGAAGATCCTCGCGAACAGCAGATGGTTGATGCGCTTTTGAACGGTGGCTACAAGGGACTAGCGCAAACACTTGAGGGCATGCAAAACGAGATTGTAAAAACTGCCACGGGAAGCCTGAAAAATATCCTGATGAATTCAAATGAGCTAACCAAAAACCAAAAGACCGCCCTTTCCGATTTTGCCAATAAGGATTTTCGCGACGGAGTCGAAAACCAGCTCAAAAGATCAAGCGCCCCCAAGGAGCTCGTCGAATGGGCCAAGCAGAATAAAATCCTGCAAGGAGAAGATCTGGAGCAGGCGGTCAGTGTCATAAAAGACTATTCCTCCTCGGCAAATGGAAAAGAAAAAATTGCTAACCGCGAAGGTGAAATCTACACGACGATCGTAAAATCGGCAGCGACGTTGATGAAGCCGGACGAGCAGGCAATTTTCTACTCATTTTTCGGTACAAATCCAAGCGCCGAGAGTTTAAAGAAATCGTTCGAGGACGGCACGCTCGAGCAGGCCGGACTGGCGACCGTCTACTCAAAGGGCCTTCAACGCCTCGGGATCAGACCCTCCGAAAGCACTTATCTGGCCGTTGAACTGGCAAAAGGACAAATGAGCGGTTCAGATGCGGGAGTAAAACTTTTCAATGCCAGATTTGGTTCCTATGGCGTTCAATTTTCTAAAAGTGATTTTGAAGCGATGAAAAACGGCAACTTCGCGGCCGCTCAAACGCTTGGAACGGCGATGGTTGCAAAAAGAACCGGTATTGACATTGGCGCAGTCCAAAAGGCGATCGGCGGCGACAAAGCGGCCGGTTTGCAAGTTTCCGGAGCGCTAACGAAGCGTCTCAATTTGCCACCGATTGCCCAAAAAGCGGTTGACGGATTGGTTGGCAAACTTACGGGCGACCTGAAAACATTCAGCCAGAACACCGCCAAAGTGGGCGCCAAGGCTAAGGCAAGCGCAATTTCGGCCGGTATTTCGGAGGGAAATTCCATTAAAGAAGTAACGGAAAACCGCGTCACAAATGCCGGCAAACTCGAGAAGGCCTTTAATAATTCGATCGATGGACAGATCGGCTCTTCTCAAGCAAGTGCTAAAGATTTGCTCGTCCAAAAAGGCGTCGATCCCCAGAGCGCTGAAAATGTGATCGCAGGCAACGTAATTAACGCCGAACAAACCACCAGTACCAGCTTCGTCGCCAATAAACTGTCCAAAGAAGGAAAGGGCGACAAAAAATCGATTGAAAAAATTCTCTTGGGCAAAGAAACAAAAGAAAAAGTGAAGGCTTTTGGTGAAAATTTGACTCGGGGATTTCTAGCCGAAAATAATATTTATGTGGCAAACGACATCTCCATTACCGACACGCTTTTTAAGGGTAGCAACGAACAAAAAACTGCTCTGATCAAAGACATTGGCGGACAATATGCTACCAATCAAATGCTCGAAAAAGTAAATGAAATCGCGGGCATTAGTGTTTCTCTTTCCGCAGAGCAGAGACAGCAGTTTGCGAGGGGCGATTTTGGCGAGCTTAGCAAAGTCGGCGAGCAGACCGTCAGAGCCGAAGCGGCTAATCGCCTTTCCAATATAACCGGCGGAGTTATTCCATCTGAAACGATAACGCGAGCTTACGACAGTTTAAAAGAAGACGGGGTATTAGCCGAGGGAGAGATAGAAAACATCGGTTGGGATGTTGCCCAGGAGAATTTGGGTTTCTCAAAAGATACGATTAAAAACTTCGACCAAAACCTTAAAAACTTGCCTCAAAACCTCCTCAAGGGTTTCGATGTCAAGATCATGGAAGCCCAGCTGACTGCCATCGGCGCTGGCATTATCGTCAATACCTTGATCGGCAACCAGCTGGCAAAAATCGATCCAACCGGCGGAATTTTGACCGCTTTTGCCATGCATTATGCGACGCAATTTGTTTTGAGCTTGGGTCTTTCGATGCCAATCCTGCTCGGAATCGCTTTTATTCTGAACCCCGCCGCCACGATCCAAGCGATCAAAGGAATGATTATAATGGCTTTTGCAATTTTCTCCGACCCGATCGGCACGATCATGGGACTGTTTGGCTTCGGTAAGAAAAAACCGAAAATGGAAAGTGCTGTTACGAACCCGGAAAATAAAAACAAGGACAAAATTAAAGATCCATCGGGATTTGTCGATACGCCGCTTGAGCAAAATCCAAGCCAGATGGCGGCTATGGCAGCCGATAAGGAGAGCGTCAAGGTTCAGGCCACTTCCGACTATTTGCCGGCCAAAAAACCAAGTAAGGAATTTTTGCAAAAAATTTCCCGACGAACGGTTGATCAAACAATCGAGGATCTGCTCCTCATGCGACTGGCGAGCTCTGGCAATTCGGCTATTGTCAAAGCTGATCCCGACTTTATCTCAAACCACTTCTCGCGCTATCTTGGCGTTAAGCCAGACGTTGTCTCGCTTGCCTTCAGACAGCTCATCTCGCCTCGCGCGCCCGTTCCAAAGGATAAACAAAACCAAGCCAAAGAAAAAGGAATAAAAGATTTTCTCTATGAAAAAGAATACCCCAGCGGGGCAAAAGGACTTCGATATGCTATTGATTTATCGCGGCTGATTTTCGGCAATAGTTCTTCGCCGCTTCAAAACGGTAAAAGGGTCAGCGGCTTTTCGATCTCAAGCTCCATTTACCAGCACATCCACGTTTCGTTCTAATAAGAAGAGTAAATTTCCCGACCGATTTATCTATGGTATAATTTTAGTTATGAATGAAGGGGAGTTTTTCTAAACGAGCTACCCAGTTTGGGTTTTGGTATTGAAAATGTAAAAAACCCGAAGTTACAGAAGGAGGATGATCGAGATTGCAATATAAAGTACCACAAAACATAGATCTTGAAGACAAGATAGTCGGGCCCTTTACGATGCGGCAATTCTTGTACTTGCTTGTCGGAGGTTTTATTCTCTACGGATGGTGGAACTATTCAAACCAGTACGTCTCCCCTTCGCCAATAATTATTTTTATGATCATTGGACTTCCAGTTGGACTCTTGGCAATTTGCTTGGCCCTTGTGAAAGTTAACGATCGGCCATTTGAATACTTTTTGCTGAATTTAGTTAAATTTATCTTTTCTCCCAAGCAAAGAAGATGGACCACCGGATTTAAGCCGGAGGCAACGATTACGATGGATCCGATCGAAGCCAAAAAAAAGGAGCAGGAGGTCAGGACGGAATCCGACCTTGACAGCTTGGCTCAAACACTAGAGCAGCACAAGGCCGAGTTGACAAGTAAAAACGCCGCGCCAGCGCGAACCGGCGGGGCAAAACCGTCCAACATTAATCTTTCCGTCAAAGACGTCAACTCTGCTTCAAAAAAACAACAAGTAGCACAGGCAAAACCGCCCCAAAAAGGCGGAATCTTGGGATTTTTTAAGTAATTTTTTATGGCCGACAAAAATACATCAACCCAATCCCACATACCGGTTTCGGCTGTTTATGATGATGTCGTCGTTACCCACAAGGGGCTTTTCGCCCAGATTGTGATGGTAAACTCTCTTAACTTCGGCCTGAAGAGCGAGGAAGAACAAAACGCTATTATCGCCCAATATCAATCGTTTTTGAATTCTCTGTCTTTTCCAATTCAAATCACGATGCACTCGAAGCAGCTTGATCTAACCAATTATGTCAAAGACCTTGAAAATCGCATTCCTCAAGAACCCAATGAGCTCGTGCGTTACCAGATCCAAGAATACGTTGATTTCATTCAAAAGCTCATCTCGATCGCTAACATTATGGACAAAAAGTTTTTCATCACCGTCCCCTATCAACTGCCCGCAAACGAGCTCCCGAAGGGCGGCTTTTTCTCGAGTCTTTTTGGCCCATCTAGAGTTCACCTTAAAGTACCGCTTAAAAAATTCACCCTGATAAAAGGCGAACTTGAACAGCGCGCCGGCAACGTCGTCTCGGGCCTGATGAGCATGGGAATAACTTCGCAAACTCTTACCACCAAGCAGATCATCGAGTTGTTTTATCGAACTTACAATCCCGAGGAAGCGATGCGCGAGAAAATCTCTGGCGAGGTCGAGGCGATCGGCGTCGAGACCGAGCAAGCCCCAAGCCCCGCATCAGCTGCACAGAATACTCAAACCCAAGCCCCCGTAAAAGAGCAACCGCAAGAGAGCCAAAGCCGTACGAAACAAGTGCCAATTAATCAGGAAAAAAATGCAGCATAAAGCACGAAACAATATCAAAACTAATAATTTTCAAATATTTAAAACATTAGATATTAATAAATTCGAATTTGTTTCGGATTTCGATATTCGATATTCGAATTTAGGAAATTTTGTGATTCAAATATATGCCTAGTCAAAAACCGCCAAAATTAGATCCAAAGACCGCCAAAAAGACCGAAAGAGCGATCGAAAAATCCTCTACCGGCATGCTTGATTTTATCGCGCCGGCCAGCTTTTTAACCACGCCTAACTTTCTTCAAATAAACACTCTCTTCATCAAAACGCTTTTTGTTTACGCCTATCCCCGCTTTTTATATTCAAACTGGCTCTCGCCGGTCGTTAACTCCGATATGACGATGGATGTGTCGATGCACATCAGTCCGCTCGACAGCAATATTTTTCTCGATAGAATGCGCAAACAGGCCGGACGGCTCGAATCATCTCGCCAGATCGAACAAGAGAAGGGATTAGTTCGAAACCCCCAGCTGGATCAGGCTATCGGCGACATTGACGAGCTTAGAGACGATCTGATTGCCGGCCAGCAGAAGATATTTAAAGTCGGACTTTATTTTACGATTTACGCCAAAACCCAAGTCGAACTCGCCGATGCTACTCAAAGATTGACAACGTCACTGGGGGGACTGCTTGTTTACACAAAGCAGGCAATTTTCCAAGCCGAGCAGGGTTTTCATACCACGTTGCCGGTTGCGGAAGACGAACTGGGAATTACCAAAAACCTCGATACAAACTCGCTCTCGACCAGCTTTCCTTTCGTTTCGGCGGAATTGACGTCCAATAAAGGCGTGTTTTTCGGCATTAATAGGCACAATAACTCTTTGATTTTGTTTGACCGATTCGACCTAGAAAACGCCAATGAAGTAGTTTTCGCCAAATCCGGATCAGGTAAGTCATACGCTGTTAAGCTTGAAGCTTTAAGGTCGCTGATGTTTGGAACCGATGTTATCGTGATAGACCCCGAAAACGAATATCAGGCGCTTTGCGAGGCCGTCGGCGGAAGCTTTTTTGACTTTTCGCTGAACTCGGACAAGAGAGTTAACCCGTTTGATTTGCCCTCGCTGGGGCCTGACGAAGATGGCGAAACCGTCCTTCGAACCGCCATTACCGACCTTAAAGGGCTTTTGGCCTTGATGGTTGGCGGCGTAACCCCCGAAGAAGATGCTATTTTGGATAAGGCTGTTTACGACACCTATGCCCTTCGGGACATCACCGCCGATGCTTCAACGCACCAAAATACCTCGCCGCTTTTGTCCGATCTGCAGGGAGTTTTACAAAATACCAAAGGAGCGGAAAGCTTAGCCAGGCGCTTGATGAAATATACTGAGGGAACTTTTGCCGGACTCTTCAACAAACCGACTAACTTTGAGCTCGAACGCGGTTTCATCGTTTTTTCAATCAGGAACCTCGAGGAAGCACTGCGCCCCTTGGCGATGTACATGGTTCTAAATTACATTTGGGCCAGAATCCGCCACGATATGCGAAAGAGAATTTTGGTCGTTGACGAAGCTTGGATTCTGATGCAATATCCCGACTCGGCTAAATATCTCTATTCACTGGCCAAAAGAGCCCGAAAGTACTATCTTGGATTGACAATTATCAGCCAAGACGTTGAAGACTTTTTAAATTCAGAACAAGGGCGGGCGGTCATTAACAACTCGTCAATTCAGATTTTACTCAAACAATCGCCGGCAGCCGTTGAAAAATTAGCAGATGTTTTTCATTTGACCGAGGGAGAAAAATTTATACTGCTTGAGAGCGATGTCGGCGAAGGACTCTTTTTCGCTGGAGCATCGCACGTGGCAATCAAGATAATCGCTTCGTTCGCCGAAGATCAACTCATCACGACCGACCCCAGAGAGCTTTTGGCGCAAAAAGAACAGGAGGCTTCCCAAAACGCTGTCGCCGGCCAAGCTATAAGCGCCGAGAGCGCCACCCCGGCAAACGCGCCGCAAACCCCTCAACCGCCAGTTCGAGGGGCGCAAACGACCCCGCCCGCTGTACCTCCCGCGCCAAACACCGCGCCCGCTGTACCTCCGGCACCGCAAAATACGCAACCCCCCGCTCCCCAACCGATTCAAACTAACAATCAAGCAAATAATCCTCAATAATGGAAAACGAAGAAGTAAAACCAATCGAGGAAATCCCCAGCGCGCAAGGCGCGCCGCCCTCGGCTACTCCAGCTCCGGAAACACTTCCCGTCAAAGCACCGGAAACTCCTGCGCCAAAAGTTGAAGCCAAAGCGCCAAAAACACCGCTTCCTGCTCCGCCGCCTGCTCCGCCTGAAGCAAAGCCTTCGCAGCCCGCTGCTTCAAAAGAAGACGAGAAAAAAGTTGGCAGCCGGGCCGTCATTAAAAGACCGCGAGGCGGATTTATAAAAATAATCCTGTATATTCTAGGTGTCTTAATACTCCTGGCGACCGGATTTTATTTCTTTTTTTACCGCGTTACGCTTGAGATAAATCCAAGTCCCGCGCCCGATAAAATCTTGCTTGACAACAAAGAAATCAAGGCCGGCATTTACAAAACAATGCCGGGAACTCACTCGATCACAATCAGCAAAGACGGTTATATCTCGTACATCAGCGTCCGTAATTTCAAAATGGCCGAAAAGGTTAAGCTCGACTTTGCTCTGCAAACAGAGAAAGTTCCCACCTTGTCCGTTCAAGGAGGTAAGTTTCCCGCTTACTCATCGGACTTAAAAAATCTTTTTTTCTTGGACAAAGATTCAGTCATATCCGTGCTCGACCTGAAAAATAAAAAGGCCCAGCCTACTCCTCTTTCAAATGCCCAGTATCCGACGGCCAAAGTTGTCAAAATCTCCAAAAACAGCAATTATGCCTTGATTTTAGACAATGAGGCAATTAAAATCGTCGATTTTTCAAAGACAGATCTCATCAATCAAACCGAAACCAAACTTCCCCCGCTTGCAACAAATATTCACTCTGTTTCTTGGAACGATAACGCCAGCAGTTATTTTCCCGAGGCAAATTCCAAGCTCATCTACGACATTTTATCTTCCTACGGCTGGGATGTATTTTTGACAAATCTTAAACACACCGATGCCAGCATGATTTTGCAACTTGATAAAAATAAATTTTCAAGTGCCTTTTTCGACTGGGGCGCAAACCCCAATAAAGTTCTGGTTGCCGGCGGAGAAGTAGGAGTGCTTGACCTTTCAAAGCGCGAATACCAAAGTATTTCCTCGGAGAAAAACTTCGTTTGGGGTAAATGGGGACCGGAGGGCACCGAAGCGGTTGTGGTTGATGATGAGGGGACGGTTTATAAAATAACCCCAGAAAACAAACTCGTTTCTTTGCCCTTTAAATCCGCCCCCAACCTTATCAGCTTTTTTGACGAAAAGAACATCGCTGCCGTATCGGAAGGCCGACCAGTCAAGTATAACTTTGACACGAAGCAGTTAATAAATTATGCTGAAGTAAAGGATTTAAGTTCAGCCAAGTCGTTCATTTCAAGATCCGATGTGTTTTATTTCGACTCGGACAAAGGGATTTTTAGCGGCAAATTTGAGCTGGCAGGGTATTAAGATAATAACTAGTTTCTAATTGCCAATATCTAACAAAAACCTAATTCATAAAATAAAAATATCAAGTGTCAAACATTAGAAATTAAATCATTAAACATTTTATTAGAAATTAGACATTAGAAATTCTTAGCAAAGGGAGGGAACATAAACTCAAAAAAAATCATCGTAGCGGTTTTCATGGCGCTATCTTTATCGTTAAGCGGCTGTTCTTCAGGTGGGAAAGATAGTGCCTCGGGAGCGATAACTTTGTATTGGTGGAATACGCGATCGGATGCCAGCGAGGAGACGCTCAAAGAGATGGTCAAGCAGTATGGGTCTATGAATAAAAACGTCAAAATCGAAGTTGTTTCCAAGGATCCTAGAACTTACGAGGAAGATGTCCTGCAGGCGCTGGCTGCCCACCAATCGGTTCAAAACGCTCCCGATATTTTTTCAATCGATGTTGAAGATCTGCCTAAATATGCCCCGCAACTTGCCCCCGCGTCCGACGATCTTTTTAACACCAGCCAAAATAAAAACGAGAATACCGGCAAGAATGCCGTTGATTCAATCAGCGATGTTTATGAGAATGTTGTTGCAAAATCAGCCGTTTTGCAAGATGCCTCCGGTAACCCCAAACTTTACGGTTTGCCGATTGCGCTTGACACTCTGGCTCTTTACATCAACCGCTCTCTCATCGACAAAACCGTTCAAAACCTAAAAAGCGCCAATAAAATTGACAGCAAATATTCGGCGAGCGAACTTTCTTCGATCATCAAACAGATCCAGACTCCGCCCAAAACATGGACAGAGCTTACCAAAATTGTTCCTTTTTTGACTTCTAAAGACGGCGATGAGATTTCCCAAAGCGCCATTGCGCTTGGAACGGGCGCAAACGTTGAGCGCTCCTACGATATTTTGTCCTCGATGATGCTTCAAAATGGGACGCAGATGACTTCGGCCGACATGGGCTCCGCCGCCTTTAACTTATCGAGCGGCTCAGCCGCCTCATCCTCCACACCGGGTCTGCGGGCCCTAGACTTTTACTTGCAGTTTTCTAACCCCCAGAGCGCCCTTTACAGCTGGAACAGCAAAATGCCAAACGACGTCGAGGCATTCGAGCAAGGCCAGGTGGCAATGATTATCCACTACGGCGATCTATATCGCTTTCTGATCTCGGAAGCACCATCGCTTAAATCATCAATCGATGTCGCCCCTCTGCCCCAGATTATCGATCCCAACAGTCCGCTTGCCTCGGGAAAAGTTAAAACAACTGCCAGGATGCAGGTTCAGGTCGCTCCATCAGCCAAGGGCGACGCGGCTCGCCAAAAAGCCGCTTGGAACTTTATCAAATACGTCTCCGGCAAACAGGGAGCAACGACTTATCTTTCAGCGATGAAGCTCACCTCCCCGATTAAAGGCACGCGGGGCAATCCGAAATTTGAAGCTTTTGCTACAGAAAAACCTTGGGCGGATCTTTGGTACAAGGGACACAGATCGCTTGAAATCGATCAAATTTTTATCAGCATGATCGAAAACGCTTCTAGCAAAAAATCCTCAAGTCAGGAAGCTCTGGATCAGGCCGCCAAGGATACCAGCACTATTTTGCAATCGGCCAAAACCAAGTGGGTAAGTTCTGGAGGATCAGGTGAAAGCAATTAATAGAATCATTCTCGCCGCGTCGGTTTTCCTTCCGAGTATCGCCTTGGCAGCGCCAGAAACAGACCGCGACCTCGATGCGATATATCAACTCATTCAATCATGGTACATCGGTTTTCTGTTGCCGATTGGAACCATCCTGGCCGGGATCGTCATTATCATCGGCGGAATTATCTACACCACGAGTGGCGGAGACACCTCGAAAACGGGCCGGGCCAAGGAGCTGATAATCGGCGCTTTAACGGGACTGGTTCTTTTGGTCGCCGCATCCTTAATAATCCGAACGATTATTTATTAAAATACGTAACCAAACCGTCAAACAAAATGAAAATATCAACAAACAAAATTTCAAATCTCACCATGTTGCTTCTGCTGACGATGCTGCCGGGATCGGCTTTGGCTGTTAACGAAGTCGACAAATATTTAAAATGCATGGACCCAACTATCGTCGGCGATGTGGCCAAGTCGAGCGCAGCATGCGAGGGAACCGGCGGCGTAGGTTCAGAAACAGCGATTTACGGACTGGTCAATTCCGTTCTGGAGCGTCTGCCGTTCTTTCTGACCGCTCTTGCCTTTGCCGCTTTTCTATACTCTGGCGCGATGTATGTTTTTGCCATGGGAGACACAAACAAGATGGAAGCGGCCAAAAAAAACCTGACTTGGGCGACGATCGGTATGCTGGCGATGAGCTTGGTTTTGGTCGTAATCAAAATCATCGGTTATTTGGCCGCGCAAAGCCAAACAGGATTTATTAAAAATATTACTGACATAAAGGGGTTTTAACATGGCAGATCCAGTAACATTAGAGGAGCTCGGCAATCAGCTTAGCGATGTATCCCAGGGTCCTCTTGATAGTCTTCCCCAGAAACTCTATACAAAAATTGCCAGTTATCTTAATGCCCGAATCTTCCCTTTGCTCATCGCCGCTGCCATCACCTGCACGATTATTTTTGTCTTTTACGGCGCTTTTCAATACTTCACCGCTTACGGCGATGAAAACAAAGCTACCAATGCCAAGAAAACCCTAACTTATGCCTTTATAGGACTTTTAATTTCTTTTCTAGCCATGGGCATCGCCGGCATGGTCCAGCAGAATCTTGTCTCAAACAAGGTGCCCGATGCCGCTGTAGCACCAGTAGCTCCGGGGAGTTAATTATGGCAAATCCATTTGATATTCAAGGGCTGCAGGGTCAGCTCAAAAGCAACAAGCTTGAATCAGGCATAATTTCCGATCCATCTTCTGGTTCCACGACAGCCG